>Ga0310696_10006042_pt1 | contig 14463 bp, 29 predicted proteins | sample AusTroGonzalo_MG_4_FD_203885 | JGI IMG/M metagenome (GOLD analysis project Ga0310696, IMG submission 203885) | Bovine rumen microbial communities from tropical cattle in Woodstock, Queensland, Australia - Gonzalo_02 (v2) (version 2) | ecosystem: Host-associated > Mammals > Digestive system >...
GAGTGTATATGGCATTTTAACATAGCACATATCCGCTGTTTCTGGATTACATCCAGCGTTAATCAGCATACGGCTCTGTTTTTTTGTTGTCGCTATCATTTCAAAACCTCCTTCATCTGTTTCGGTGTTTCAATCTCCGGGTGAGCTTTCAGCACCCCGATAAACCTTTCCCGGCCCAGCTTCCGGTAGAGTTTCTGGAAGTCCTCACGGATTAGGTCTGCCGGTTCTCCCGGCTCAATAGCCTTGTCTCGTCCTTCTTTTGCGGCTTTCATGGAGCACTCCATAAGGTCCCTGCCAAGCTTGTCAACAATGATGTATCTGTGGCCACCTACGTTAATGCTGCCATAGTATCTTGCAATTGAAAGCTGGGAATTCATCCAGGCTTCCTCGGTCATTAGTATTGCGTTCATTATCTGCTTAGTTAATAGTTACACTGCGTTTTTCCTTTTCCATATCTTCGTTAAATCATCAGCACAGAAATCGGCTATTACCTTCGGTGGTTGTCCGTTGCGGGTAATTCCATCCTGCGGCGTATTCCCGTTCAACGTGAAATACTGGCAGGCTGGAAAGAATTCATTTGTATCCTTATAGATGTCGCAATCAAAACAGTTTTCACCGATGCGGGCCCTCACCTGCTTATACTCAATGCCGTTTATTGTCGCTTTCATAATTCTTCCGATAATGAGTAGTTAGCGCGTAAGGCAAGGCGCCAAACAGATATGCAGCGGAAATCTTGTCGGTAAGGTCTCTTTCGTATTGCGCCTTTCGCCAATTTGCGAAGTGTTCGGCCAATCTTACAATGGCGGGTGGGGTAAAGTGCATATCGGTATTACATTGTTCGGATGTTTCAATTCCGGGCCAATATCCTTGAAAGTAACGCTCTATCTCTTTCAGTAAGTCGTTATCGTAAGATTCCGCAAAATCTTGGTCGATTTCTTCCGAATAGTCCAGAACGCGAATCAAACTATCATCAAACGGAGAATTCGGGTCAATATCTATCGTTACCTTCGCCTTATGCCCCATATCGGAAAGACAAATCATATCGCTCTTTCGCAACATAGCACAGCACTCTGCGAGGGAGTTACAAGTCATTTCAATGTGTTTCATAATCCGTTAGTGTATTTACCAATACAATTACAAGAATACCTCCGTGTCTATCCCAGATTTAACAAGGAGAGAGTTATAAATGCACATCTTTTGGAAGAAGGCAATCCCTATTTCCCCATTTCTAACAGGGACATCTGGTATATCAAAAAAACTGAAAAGTTTATCCATCACATCGTGGCTCACAACATTACTTTTCTTGATGGTTGGGTAGAGTTCCTTAAAGTCATCAAGTGTCTTGACATCTTTAATTTTCTTCTTTACAACCCTTAACGCATCTACCTGTTCCTTTTCAACTTTATGGTATTCTAAATCATCCCAAGTCCAGTCTTTCAACTTGTTTTCATCCGCCTCAATATGATGGACTCCGTGCTTAAATGAATACCAAAGTTCTTCCGGGAGTTCGGATGAATCAAACACAACCGCCTTTTGGGGATTAGTCCAAGCAAATTGGACTTTACGCCCATCACACGAATAGAAATATCCGTGACCATCTTTCGTGGGATTGACATATACGGAGAGAGAAATCTTCCCCGCACCACCTCCTATCGTTTCAAAATATACTTTCATAATCAGTTAGTGTATTCCAAGATACATTAATTATTTAACTTGTCTTTGTCTATAATAAACAAATCGCAGGTCTTGCCATCACGCCACCCCACCGTATGACACCGAATGAAATAAGAGCAATACCAACAACCCTTTTTCTGCTCAACAATTTTCTTGCGTGCTTCTTCTTCTTTCATCTCTATTTCGTTAGGTCGTCAATGAAAGTAATTATCCCTCTATAAGAAGGAATCCACTCATTATTATTGTGTGCTTCATGCCAACTTATTCTCCTTTCCACTTCCTTTCTCACATCTTCAAGAGCCTGCTTGTAGCCATTGATAAATCCTTCTCTAAAAGGAACATTCTTATCATAATCAAATCTTCCAAATGCCGTAAGACAAGTTCCTCCTTCTTTTGGATACGCCTTTAATGCTGCTTCTTCTGCTCGTGTCATAGTTCAATCTCTTTTTTAATTCCACATAGCCGAAGGGCGTGCTGGAGCTGGTGGATATAGACCACACCGGGACGCGAAAGGAAAACGAGTTCGTCTGCCCCTCCCTTGTGTAGATAATAGTTCCGGAGGATTCCCTCATATTTGTAATATTCTATCAGGGCATTGTCTTCGATGCGCGTTGCGTATAGCCCGTCCCACTTCCATCCGTTCTTGCGCAGGATCTCTGCCGTAATCGGGATGGGTTCAAGTTGTTCGGGCTGGCATTCCCTGCCCTTTTCGCTCCATACATAGTATGAACCGGTCATTTTCTCAATCGCGGTTATTTGGAAATCGTTTATCACCTCCCTGCCAGATGTCGTAGTGTAACGGCGGCGAACCCAGTCGCCAAGCATTAATTCTTTCTCGGTCATAGTTCTTTCAGTTTTTCGATAAGTTCTTCAAGAATAGCCAATCTACCATCATTGAAATCGTTATCTATTTTCAATGCTTTTATAGAATCGCGCATATTTTCCATATCTCTTACCAACTTCTCCCTATCCACGGCAAGGTCGGAACGGAGGTATTTAATGTCATCTTCGCTTGTCCTACTTTCGTGGAGCATAACCATTCCGATTATCGTTCCATCTTTTGTTTCATAAGTACGCTCAATGCTTATGTACAATTCCTTCGGTGCCATACTCTATTCAGTTAATGCTTTCAAATCGCTGTAAAGAGAACGGAGACTATTGCCAATAGCCGTACCATCATTTGGCCCATCTAACCTTGTCGCAAGCGCGTACATCTGCTCCTCGCTGGGCTTCCAATGAGGCTGGGGACGAAGGGATTTGAGCCACATAGAAAACTTCTTTCTGGTTTTCAAAGATATTTTACCTTCGCCTACAAGACATCCAAGAAGCGAACGTAAGTCAGAAAGCATCTTTTCATCCTCCTCGCTCCACTCTGCGGATGTGTCCGGTTTCATATACTCCAGTGTCTTTTCGAGCCAATCATAATCACCCTCAAAGGTCTTGTATCCGTATCCGTTCTTGCGATACCATTCGTTTGCCGGGGTGTTCTGCTTTACCTTCAAACAGATATTTATAGCGCCTATGGTCTCGGCAACCTTTTCTGCTGCTTGAAGTATCTTTGCACCAAAACCTTTGTTCCTGCTTGTTTCCTCTACAAAGACATTGGATAGATATAACACACCATCTTCATCCTTGTAAGTGTAAAAGGCGAATCTTGTTAACAGTTCATCTTCTCGGTATTCATCAATCCAGTTATTCGGCTGTTCCGGCTGGAGAGAGTCGATAAGTTCTTGAACCTCTTGCAGGGCACCAGTTTTTGAGTTCACACCACCACAATTCTCGTATTCGGCTCTTTTCATCTCTTCAAGCCGTTCAATCAGTTTTTCTGCGTCAATGTATTTCATAGACTATAACTTTTTCAGGTCGTTATAGAGTGATTCGAGCGCACCAGCTCTAACGTGCAAGTTACAGGAAAGACAACTCTTGATTTCACCATCAAGAGCCTCCATCTGCTCCTTGCTGGGCTTCCAATGAGGGTGAATGGATTTGAGCCAAAATATCAGGTCGTCAAGCTTCTTAACATCAAGCATTGTAGTGACTTCGTGCCTCATCTTTCCAAGAGTAACGATAATCGCATCTCTCTTAATTTCATCTTCCTCGCTCCACTCTTGCTTAGGTTCAAGATTGAATCTCTTTGGCAGGTCACGAAGCCACGGATAATACTTCTTATATGTTTCTTCGGCAATCCTATCTCCACGCATACAAGAAAGCAGAGACATAAAATTACGCTGTATTTTATCGTCCTCTTCGTTCCATTTCGCGGGCTTGCCATAAGCGTATATAATAGCAACTTTGCCAGTGTATTCTCTCATAAACTTAAGAGAATCCCAGAACTCTTGTGTTCTCAAGTTTTCAGGAATATGCTCATACATCAACTTGTATGCGATACCAAGCATTTCTTGCCCATATTCATCTTCGGAATTATCTTCTGGCGACAGTCCCTTCAAGAACGATGTAAGATATTCGGCATAATCTGCTGGGTAATACTTACGAATCGCGGCTACAATATCTCTTTTTTTATCCTCAATTTCTCCATCCCGCATCAATGGCTTCTGCTCTTTCTGCTTTTCGAGCCAAGCAAGACACTGGCCTTGACTTGGAAATTCTTGTTGCCAACCAGATTCTTTATTAACAAGTTGGATAAGTTTTTTCCTTATCCTCTCGTCCTCGCTCTCTTTCAGTTCGGGGAAAATTTCACAAAACTCTTTGGCAATTTCTCCTGTACGGTCATAAGGAAGATTGTATACTTTATTCCTCCAATCTCCGACATACTTATTTGCCCAAGACTTTGCTTTTTCTAATGCTTCTTTGTATTTCTGTTCGTAGTCCATTATTCTTCCTCCTTTAAGAACCGAGAAAACAATTCGTGATGCCAAGCCCAAGCGTTGAGCATATGAATCTGCTCCATACGGGACAAGTCGCTCCAATGAATGACCTTACCTTTCTCGCCGTAGAACTTAACTCCGGCTAAATCAGAACCCTCTTGGATGTTAAATGTTGCTTTGATTGTACGCATACTCTCTCTTTTCAATCGTTACTTTGTAGTCCGGATAGCGAAGCAGCATATCCGTGTAGTGGTCACGCGCCTTCTTCTCGTCGCGGAATGTAGTGCTCTGGTCATAAGTGCCGCCCGTGAACCTGCCGAAGCCCGGACGGGAGACGGTGACGATGTATTCAGTCCTTCCCATAGGTTTTCAGTATTTCTTCCCGCTGGCGGGCTATCTTCTCGCGGTGTGCTGCGGATTCCTCGGTGGTGACTTTCTTCTTCTCCTTCTTGCCCCAGGGATTCACAAAACCGTGCGCCCTGAGTTCGTAGAACAATCTGTCCTCGTTGCGTTTCTCCTCGGCGATACGGGCCTGCTCCTTCTCGTAGAGGATGGCGATGGCTCTCTGCCGTTTTGCGCCCGATCTGAAGCCTTTGAGGAATTGGATGAGGCTCTGCGCCGTGATGCCGTAGAACTCCCCGTATTCCTTCGCTATGCCCCTGCGGAAAGCCTCCTGCATCTCCACCTGTTTGAGCGAGGATGCGCCATCGTCATCCATTATCATCTGGTCTGCGAATGCGGCGTCCACCTTGACATCAAGCGGATTCGGCTGCTGGTAGTGCAGGATGTAGCAGAGGGTGAAGATTTGCGACACGATCCAATCCTTGCGCACCTGCTCCGGCAGGTCTTTGTACCTTGCCACGGTGGTGTCCGCTATGACATCGGCCAGCTTCTCCGGCGTGGACACGTCACTGCTCGTCTGGAAGAACTGCGTAACCAGGGCCTGCTGATTCCGGATTACCGGGAGGTACTGGCTGCGTGTTTGCGTAGGCTTGTCTTGCTGATTCTGCATATCTTTCCAATCTTGATTGTTGTGGTCTTGCGTTACGTGACGATGACTTCTCCATCCATCTCTCCGCGCGGTATCGGAGATTCCAATACTCGTCCCCCTCTGCCCTTATCTCGGTGGGGCCCCTGCGTGACGGGGAACACCAATAGTCCAGGAAGTCTTTCCTCTCCGTCTCCCCCATCCCGATCTCTTCTGCGATGACCTTGAGGTTCTCCTCCAGATGCCTGCGCTTGATGTAGACTATCCTCGCCTTGTCCCCCATGCACCAATGCCTCTCAACGGAAGAGAGGATGAAGGGCGAAGGGAACGGGAAATGGTCTTCCTTGGGCGGCTCAAAGTTCTCCGGTATTACGTTTATCTCGCTCATCCTTTCTAACAAGTTTCCTATAAAGTAGTGTTGCCTTCCTTGCGTTCTCCCTCTCCTTTAGGTTCTCGCCACGTTTCTTGGAGAGCGCATAAAGGAGACGGAGCGCAAGTGCGTAATCACTATTTGAGAGTTGTTTCATCAAAAAGGTAAATCTGTTTCTGCCGGCGAATAGTGGGTATCGTTTCCCGGAAGCGGCGGCTGCGGCTGGGGGAAGTTCGGTGCAGTAATCTTCTCCGTCTTCTGCGGCTTGGGAGCGTCAACGCCCTTGATCACGGAGACATTGTACGCCCGGTTTGTGGGATACCATCTGTCTGCCTGCGTGTTCTCGGTGGCATCAGGTGTCCAGCCAACTTTCAGCGGAGTGCCGATGTCCAGCTTCTTGAGCATATCAATCTTGTCCACGTCCCCGATGCTGAAGGTCATAAACTTCTCCTGCATCTTGTGGTCGGTGTACCGGATCGTGAAGTCTGCGAAAGCCCACGGGCCGTTCTTGCCGTTGCCCTCGCGGATGTTGCCAAGCCAGTGCAGGTATCCCTGCCAGGGGGCGACTGCGTTTACTACTAAATTATCCATTGTTCTGCTGTTCTATTTCGTCCAACACTTTGTTCTTGAGAAGGAAGGTGCGGACACGGGTGCCGGTCTTCCAAGTTGCGATTACCTTCCCGTCATAGACAAGGGATTCGTTCTCGCCCATATAGAGTTTCACGGCGTCTGCAAGTGCATCGGCTTCACTCTCCTTTTCGGCTGCGGCCTTCTTGACTGAGCGCAGGGACATAATCTGCGCGAATGCGTCCTTGTCCGCTTCGATGGTGCTGCCAGGGTCGCTGCCCTTAAGGGTGAAGTCCGTTACGGAGATAAGCTCCGGCTCTTTTCCGCCGATAACGCAATCGTTCCAGAACTCTGTCACCTTCTGCGCGATGAACTCTGCAAATTCCTCATCGTACTGCACGAAGAATCTTCCGAAGGTGAGGTCTCCCTGGATATAGATCAGTTCCTCTTCGTGGATTCCCGTGACGTACATCTGGTACATGCACTGCGCCAGGTAGTAGTCGGGGATTTCATCACCCATATACCCTGCTGTGGACTTGACCTCCAGCATCTTCTTGCGCCCACGGACGATGCGGTCCGGGGTTGCTCGCATGAAGGGATGCTCAGGGTGGACATAGATGATGTCAGCAGCGGAAGCCTTGATAACCTTCTCTCCCGTCTCGTCCTGCCACCATTGCACAACCGCGTCTTCCAGATAGTGACCACGGCGCATGGCGAAGTTCTCTTCCTGCGGGGGAATCTGCCCGGTCTTGCGGAGGTATAACGAATATGGCGTCTCCCACGGACTAAGGCCGATTATGGCGGCCACCTCGGAAGCACCGATGCCCTTCTCTCTTTCGGCCAGCCACTCTGCGTGGTCTTTGGGCCTGATTATAATCGGCTTCATAGCTACTGCTGATTAAAGATTTCACCCGTGGCATCGTCAGCCGGCAGGTCTTCTTCCTGCTCGGGAGCCTGGAATTCCGGAGCATCGTCGGGCAGTTTCGTACCGCTACGGCGAGCCTTCATAGCCTCCACCTGCGCCTTGACTTCTGCAGCCTTATTCATTGCGGATTCGCTCTGCGCTTCCGGCTGAACTTGCTCGTCGGCATCTACGTATTTCACGGAATCGTTCTCGGAAAGGACTGCCTGGTCTACCTTTAAGGCGCTCTGCATCTCTACGGAGAGAGGGGCGTACTTGGAGAGCAGGAGTTTGAGTACGGTCTTCTTGGCCATGCTGTCGAACATTTCCTTGTCGGCCCACAAGCCATAACCGCGCTTGAAAGTCTGGCTGAATCTCATTGCATGAGCCTTCATCTCTGCGGTGGTCATATACAGATACTTTTCAAAGCCGTTCAGCAATTTGAAGTATGCCACATAGCCGATGACGGGAAGGCTTTCGCGCTTGTCGGCTTTCTTGAAGGTGAGTTCGCCGGTTACGAAGTCCTCGTTGACGAGTTCGCCCTCGCGTACCTCGGTGGCGTTGAGAGTCTTGAACTGCCCGGTACGAAGAGCGAGCTGCACGAAACCCTTGTAACCCATCTGGAACTGCGCAAGTGTCTCGCCTTTCTTGTTGTCCTTGTAGGGCAGCACATAGGCAAAGCCGAGCGACTGATCCAGGGGAAGGTCAAGTGCCGTAGCCTTGAGGCACGCGAAAAGGAGCGTGTCCGGCTTGCAGACCTGGAGGGTGGCGTTGTTGCTCACAAGCGCCGTGATGTTGTTGACAAAGCTGCTCTTCTTGTCGGCCAGTACCGACGTGAGGTAGTCTTGTGTTCTCGGGTTAGCGATGAACGTGTTGAATTGCTTCAAGGGAGCAATCTCTTGTTTTGTTTCTGCCATATACTTTGAATTAAAAATGTTATTAGTCTCTTTCTCCCCGCCTGTCATCCTCCTCCATCTCTATCTCCAATTCGTAGCGGCACATTTCCTCATCGTAGTTGTAGTCCGCGTCATACTCCGGGTCGGACGGGTGCTTGCCCAGGTTCTTGTTGTAAGGTTTCAGCATCGGTTATTGAATTAGGGTGAACGATTACATACTTGCCGTTGTCGCGGAGCACCTTCCATCCGAATCTCGTCTTGCCTACCACCTGCCCGGATCGCACCCCGTTCGCGGCATTCCAACTTATTCTTTGTCCTTTTTGCATTTGACTGAACCGGCTATCCCGGCAAATAAGAGTGATACACAAAACGCCATTGCCGCAAGGAGGGCGATGCCACCCTGGTCTACGGGCTTGTCATCGGTAACTTCCGCGATGAGGGCGAGCCATAATCCGCAGAACGTGAACACGGCACTTAAAAGATATCCTGTAAACTTTTTCATAGGCTATATGCATAGGTCGAATATCTTCAGTATCTCCTTGCCCTCTACGAAGGGGCGTTTGTTGATGCGCCTTTTTCTCGTCTTTAGGTAGCCGGAGTCCTTCCAGCGGTAGACCGTGCTTCGGTTCACCCCGAGGAGTACGGCAGTCTCGGAAAGCGAGAACTGGTCGGTGGGTTTGATGTTAGGTCGGCTTGTGGTCATAGTGTTGTTACTCTCTTAATATTCTCGGAAGTCTTTCGACAAGGTCTTTGAGCATCACGAAGTATCCATCGTGGACGAGAGCCGCCCCGGTCTTTGTCTGGAACAAGCCGTTCTCGTTGATGATGTCCTGCGGGCACCAGCGGTAAAGCGTTCTCCGGCTTTTCCCCAAAAGGATGGCTGCTTCCGTTATGGAATAATGCCCATCAAGTGCTACGTGTGGTCGGGGTATCATAGGCTATAAGTCTTTTTCTGGGAATTGAAACATCGTGAGATCAATCGGCTTCATCTCAACATTGAAGTGTTCGTGAAGGAAATGCCTGCCCTCTTCCGTCCAGACGGCAATCACGCTTGTTCCGATGCTTCCATCCTTATGGGTAAATGTGTTCGTGCGAGTTTTCATATATCCCTTTCCGGAATATTTTGCATAGAGCATATACATCCCACCCTGGTGCTTGAAAAGGATTCCGTCTTTTTTGCACGCTTCAACAAATGCTACCCAACTACGGAAGTTCAGCTCCTTCGCCATCTCGGAATGAGTATATGTACCTTTGGATTGCAGCACGTCATCTGCGTACTGCGCTTTTGGCGCGAGTTCCTGATTCTCTTGTAGTAGAAGAGCATTCTTGCCCTCCAGCATCTGCACTTTCTGCGATAACAATTCAGCCTTCTTTTGTAGAATCTGCTGGGAGCGCATAAGGATATACTCTTCGCTTGCCAATAGCTCTCCCATAGCGTTAAATGCCTTGAGGAATTTTACCTTGAACTCAAGGGCACGTTCCCCGGTGAATCCCATGGCAAGGAGAGTGAATCCATCGCGCGTCATTAAGTACATTGGATACAGTTGCCCGTTCTGCTCGTTGGTATATAATACCTCTTTGAACATTCCCTGGAGGTATGCCGGATTTTCGGCAGACCCCGTAATGAGCCTACGGATAGCGTCTAACACGTGCCGATGCTCCTTGTCAAACTCGCGTGCGACTATAAGGCTGTTGGTCATGGCTTGCCCGTCCTGCTGGAAGACAATGCCGGTAGTGATCTCATTCATAATCGTTGAAATTGTATATTCTGGTGAACTGCTCGCCGGTATTGTCGAAAGTTGTGATGATTTTTGTTCCCACATATTCTCCGTTGTCCGGGTCGAAATAGTATCTCGTTGTCTTCTTCATCTCTCCCGGCAAGCAGCCGGGTGTTACGCGCGTAAAAGAATATGTATTGATAAGCCACTGTACCCCCGGCTCGTCCAATAAAACAAGCTCCCTTGCCACGTCAAACGGCTTTGGTAGTTTCCTAAAGAAACATCCATACATTGCAAGTATCTCCTGCTCTACATCCTCCGCAGTATACGCAATGGGATTGAGGTCAAGAAGGGAATATGGATGCATTGAGCGGAGTTTGGGAACCCTTTTGCCTAAATTGGCTGTATGGCCGATTTTATACATATCTAAACCTTTTGCCTTGGCGATATATGTGTAACGTGGCCTATTTTCTTCGTGTTCTGTGTATATCAAACCCTCTTTCTTATCATAGCGATAGTTACATTCTTCCCGGCCATATCTTACCAACGACATATACACTGAATACACATCCTGATTTACAGAGTCATACGTAAGGCTCTTTAGCTGTTCTAATTCTGGCTTCATATTGCAACTGTTATCTTGATTATGCGTGTAATTTTATTTGCTTCGATGCTGTAAATCCTGCGCCCCCTGTCCGTGTTGATATTATATGCGGTACTTTTAAGCGAATGAATGTCTTTTACGGATGGGATAGAAAATGTGTGCGTCTTCCCGGCCTCCAATCCGCCTAACAGGGTAGTCCATTTTTTTCTGCTAATAAGGTCGTACTGTTCGAATGCCTCCATAGTCTTTTTTGTTTTTTAGAGATTAACTTTGTTGTCTCACATTTTCACATTTCGTTAAATTTTTTCCTAAAGAATTTGGAAAAAGGATGGAAACTACCTATCTTAGCGGAAGAATTGTTGGCAGCGATTCTACGAGACCAGTATTAGGAAGTCTCCACCCTTTGTCCCAAATCTTGTCTGGTGCAAAGATATAGACTTTTTTCAATACTGCAAACAATTTTATTGAATTTTTGCAATATTATGGAAAAATTTATCGAACGCCTGGACCACTTTATGTCCGAAGAAGGAATCAACGATAACCAGATGACCGTCAACGCCGGATTGTCCGTTGGGCTGATTGGGAAATGCCGTAAGAATGGTAGCGGTATGGCTTCGGATAGCATTGAAAAGATTCTAAATGCATATCCGTTTCTCTCTGCAGACTGGCTTATTACCGGGCGAGGGGATATGTATGTGCATGACGAGGGTGTGGAGGTGAAGAATATCCCGATGCTGTCTATGGATGCCTTTGCCGGCCCAGGTGCGCCGAATTATAACGACATTGTATTCACGGACACATATGTTGTGAAAGAATTTAACGATTCGGATTTCTTGATCCGCGTGAAAGGAGATTCAATGGCGCCAAGATATACAAGCGGAGACGTGGTTGCTTGTAAGAAGATTTTGGAGACGCTGTTCTTCCAATGGGGCAGAGTCTATGTCCTCTATACGCAGTCCCAGGGCGTAATGATTAAGCGCATCCAGCCTTCGGAGAAGGAAGACTGCATCAAATGCGTTTCGGACAATGAGAGGTACGCGCCCTTCGATGTCCCGAAGAATGACATCGTGGCATTGGCGCTGGTCAACGGGTCTATAAGCCTTGAGTAGTATGAACGAGTTGTCGGCAAGGCTACGGAAGGCCGTAGATTTCCTTAAAAAGAACGGATACGCGAGATTTGACGCAGAGATTGCCCGGATGCTCGGAGTGCGTTATCCGGCACTTTGTATGGCTTTAAACGGGAGCAGGACTCCGACCTGGGAGTTGCTCCTTGATTTCTGCGACAATTACCCCATCAACTTCTGGTGGCTGCGCACCGGGGAGGGGTATATGATAAAGGATGAGCGGGAGCTGATGCTCCTGCGGAGGATAGAGGAATTGGAGAGGGAGATTGCCCTGCTGAAAGGGCAGTAGTTCATTGAAAATTACGGCGAATTTTGCACTTGCACCGTGCAAGTGTGCAAGTTGTTAACAAGTTGATTATCAGTCAATTGCTACCGCTTTGGTTGCTTGACAGGCAAGAGGTCGGCAGTTCAAATCTGCCTGTCCTCACAAAAGAAAAAGCACTGAAAATCAATCAGTTACAAAGGTCAAAAGACGCCGGATTTCGCTTGATTTCCGGCGTTTTTTGTGCAACTGTTTTGTCGCATTATGTGCCATTCTGTCGCATTCTATTGGGGGTCGGTCTTGCGGAACTTGCACAAAACTTGCACATTTGCCGTAGCAAAAGTGACACACTAACACACATTTATATGGCAAGTTTATACCTTTTTCTTGACAACCGCCGCCCCACGAAGGACGGCTATGCGATTCTCCGGGTCGCTTTCTCCTATCGTCAGCAGACCGTCTACCACTCGCTGGACATCCGGCTGAAACCGGACGAATGGGATGCCGCGAAGAACCAGGTGCTGAACCGCCCGGACAAGAAGTTCCTCAACATCGAAATCCGCAAGCGGTATGCGGATATGATTGCCTCGCTCTCCCGTGTGGAGAGACGGAAGGACTTCGGCTCGCTCACTCCCCGGGAGGCGATGGATATGATTGTCCGTGGATCGGGGTGCGTGGACGAGCCGGGAGAGCTGGACTATGTCATCCCGGTCTACAACGAGTACATCACCCTCTGCCGGAAGACATCCACCGCCCAGGTCTACAAGTATTCGCTGAAGAATCTCACGGAATACTGCGATGACATAGACTCCCTGCGCTTCAAGGACATCAACGGGGCGTGGCTTCGCAGATACCAGAACTGGCTCCTGGATGTGCGGAAGATGGAGGTGAACGGAGCCAACGTGTACCTGCGCAACCTGCGCACAATCTTCAATTACGCATTGCAGAATCAGTTCACCAACGCGAGGTATCCGTTCCGCGACATAGATATGTCCACCACCGAGCCGGACAAGCGCACCATCCCGTATGAGGATTTCCTCAAGTGGGTGACCATCCCGATGCCGGATGCGAGGGAGTTCTACCGCGACATCTTTATGCTGTCCTTCTACCTCTGCGGTATGCGGCCGATAGACCTGCTGAACGTGAAGAAATCGCAGGTGCAGGAGGGCCGGCTCGTCTACAAGCCGGAGAAGCTGAACGGGCGCACCACCCTCTCCATCAAGATAGAGCCGGAGGCTTGGGACATCATCCGCAAGTACGAAGGGAAGGAGTATCTGCTGAACATAATGGACAAGCGCAAGGACTACAAGGAGTTCTGCAAACATTGGAACGCAGCCATCCGTGCCATCGGAGAGGACTCGGTGATGGAGAAGACGGGGAAGAACGGGAAGCGGTACTACCTGCCCAAGCACAACGGCATCATCCCCCATCTCACCGTATATTGTGCGAGGAGTTGCTGGGCAACCTATATGTACAACATCTTGGATGCCCCTATGGATGTGATATCCCAGGGACTCGGGCACAAGAACGGGCTGCGTGTCACGAATTTCTATGTGAAGAGGGACACCCGGAGAGTTGACGAAGCCAATCGGCAGATGATTGACCGACTGAACGGGGACATCGCAAAACTCAAGGGCGCGACTGCCTGATTGCTTGATTGCTTGAACATTTTCGCGGGATCACGAAAATGATACGAAAAAAGGGGTGACTGACTTGCGCCAGCCACCCCTTGTCGCAGGTTTTGTTAAAACCCATTAAACAAACATTGCCCGAATGACCGAGTCCTGCGACATAGTGTCTAATCAATCCCGTAGTCTCTCGCCAAATCTGCAACCCACGATTCGAACATTGCCACGAATGGCATCGTGTCCTGCTTGGTAAGTTCACGGAGAGCCTTTGTCCTTCGGAGTGTATCCTCGGTGACTCGGAACGGGAGCATCTTGGAACGGGGATTCTCTACAATCTTCGTTCCCTTCTTTCTCCCTGCCCCTGCTCTCTTGCCACCCCGTCCGTCTTTCTTCTTCTTTCTCTTCGCTTCCATAGTGTCAAAATGCTAATCTAATGTCGGTGATATGGGCGAATGTCCCGTAGTCCACCATCCTTGGGAAGATGACTCCCCGATAGATGGCAGGGTACTTACCGCTGAAGATACCGCCTTGCAGGACTCGCAGATAGGCGAGTTCCCTGCTCCCGTCATCGTAGGATATCACCCTCCAATGGTTGTTGCTTGTGCGGATGTCCTTCCTTGCGTTCCCGTACCTTCGCAGGACATTCCCCCAATACTCACGGGTCATCCCCGTAGGTGGATTGCGCCTACGGGGGAATGGTGTGAGATAGCGGATGTCTTTCCAATACATCGTGGTCACTTTTGATTACAAAGATACACAAAAATCAGAAATCCCAACCGCAAGCGATAGCCATCTCCCTTTCGGGGTCATCGGCATACATCTCTTCGGGGGTCAGAGCCTTGGGAGTTTCCTCTTCCTTCGGCTTCTCCGGCATAGGGATGCCCATCTTGGCATACCTACGCATTC
>Ga0310696_10006043_pt1 | contig 14462 bp, 6 predicted proteins | sample AusTroGonzalo_MG_4_FD_203885 | JGI IMG/M metagenome (GOLD analysis project Ga0310696, IMG submission 203885) | Bovine rumen microbial communities from tropical cattle in Woodstock, Queensland, Australia - Gonzalo_02 (v2) (version 2) | ecosystem: Host-associated > Mammals > Digestive system >...
GTTCAGTGACGTATTCCTGCGTGACGTCGATGTAGAAATGGGTGGTGTCGCTGTCCGCGCCTGTGCAACCACCTCCTATGGAAGATACAAGCAAAGTGGCGGGGTAGACGCGCCTTTCATGATAGACATGGGTCACAGGATTGAGGGAACTTGTGGTGCCATCGCCGAAGTCCCATAACAGCGTGTAGTTTTGGAGGTTTACCTCGGCTTGGAATGTGATGGGCTCCTCGACACAGTATTTGTAATCCTCGTTAGGTTGAACAACCAAATCGTTGATAGTGAGCGAGGTGCTGAGGTTGGTGGCCTTCGAACCTACCATATAGGCATAGCCTCTGGATTCTCCGAAGCCGTAAACATGGGCGTTGAATCCGTTTTCGCAAGCTAAATGATGCACGCCGTGGTTGATGGATTTCCGGAAGAAACGGTAATCCTCGTTGCCGGTTACAGTCTCAAACAAGAGGACAGGCAATAGTTCGCCGTCAAGATAGACTTGTCCGACATCGTCTTTATGCACGATGATGTTCACGTTGTGCACATTGATGTTGACGTTGGTGTGCTCATAATTGAAGGTGGAGAAGGTAATCTCGTCGATGCGTTGTTCAAGCGGGGCAATCCAAACCATAGATGGAGCACCGTTGCCCTGGCTGTTGGAGCTGGTGTTGTAAAGGAACACAGCACAGCTTCCATTAGATTCCAAGTAGCATGACTTGTCGTTGCTGCTTAGGGAAAAGATGTAGGATTCGGTGGCGTTCAAGGTGCAAAGAGGCTGGCCGTTTTTGAGGATGCTGTTGTTGTTGACCGCCGAAGTGATTTTCACATAGTCTTGGGCGCGGCCCAAAGAAGAAGTGACAATGAAGCGTTTTCCCCAGGAGTGGACGGGCATGGCCTGCTCGAAGACACAGTCGGAATCACTAATGGACGTAGTGGGAATCAAAGTAAGGTTGTTGCCGTTGAACACCGCGATTTTCTTGCAATCCCTTGCCGTGACACGTGAACCGCTCAAGTCACGGGAATCATACCAACCATTGTGCGACCTGACTTGATAGCATTGCCCTCTGTCCATGGTGATGGTGAATGTCTCGCCCTCTGGCCTTCCGCCTAAGGTGGTGCAGGCAGGGGTGATGTCAATCGTGGTGTTGTCTTCCGTGGCAACAATCAAGAAGGCACTGGTATGGTTCTCATTATCAGTGGACTGGTCGTAGGTCTGGATGATGTAGTCGTCCGCCAAGCCTTGTACGGGCATAACGTAAGAGACATCGAAAGAGTAGGCTGCGATATTGGAACAATACACGGAAACGGTGTCCGTGGCAGTGATGATGAGGCCCTTGTCCAAGACTTGTTCGTACTCCGACATCTCCATATAGGCTTGGTGCTCATCGATGTTGTCATACAGATAGGTGCTGTTGGCATGGATGTTAAAGGTTTGTTGCCAGCCTGTGCGCGGATTGGTGATGGTGCAGCTGCAAGCCTCTTTTGCGCTGATGAGCAGCTGGATGCGTAGCCATGTTCCATAATTGGGATGGTCTTTGAAACCGTTACCCATAAACGACACCCAAAACTCCTTGCCTTGGGTGGAGACATCTTGCGCAACAGCAGGACGGATACCCAAGCATAATATTATAAAAAGGACTATTGCTCTATATCGCTTCATAATGAACTAGTTTTATTAAAAGAGGGTGGAGGCAAGGCTTTCCCGCCTCTACCCATGGTTATCGTTGTATGATGACTTTCTTCGCTACGGTGCCTTCCTTGCCGGTGGCGACAAAGAAGTAGATGCCGTCAGCCTTAACTTTCATATTGTAATCGTAGGAACACGGTCCGTTGCCATTGATGGTTTGGAACTGGTCAATGAGCGTGCCTTTCATGTCATACACTTTCATGTCAATTTTCCCAGTCAGGTATTCGAAGTTGAGCTTCATCGTTCCGTTGTTGGGATTGGGAATGACGTCGAAATTGGCGAGGCTGTTGGCCATTTCCTCCACGCCATAGAACGAGCAAACGAACCAATACTTCTGTTCGATGCCTTGCTCTGGTGCACAGCGGTTGAAGGCATGGGCTCTCAGCCAGATGGTGTCTTCCACATAGTTGAGTACATACAGTTTGCAGCACTTGGCCTTGTTTCCGAAGGGTTCGAGTACCCAACCGGGTGCCTCGTCGCAACTCCAGGTGACGGTGTCCCAATAGCAGTTCGGGTTGGTGTCCCAAAGGTTGAAGTCGTATGCGTTGATCTGGAACTCGGTGGCTGTTACGACCCAATGTGGAGCGTCGTTGGAGGCATCCATCGGGTAAATCTCAGTGGGGTGAGGCGTGTATTCAAAGCGTACATCCAAGGTGACCAAACTGTCGCAGTCGGCCTGGTTCTTGTAGGTGCGGTGATAGATGCCCGACATGGTATAGACAGGATCTTCATGGTCGGTGTAAATGATTTCATGACCTTCCGGATCCCAAAAGTAACTGTCGCAGCCCACTTCCTCGAAACTGTATTCGTCGTGGTCATTGATGGTGAGGTAAAGTGTGGCCTCACTTTCGCAGCCGAAGCTGTTGATGTAGTGGTGCGTGTAAACCGTGTTTTCGTTGAAGGTCATGTCCACTTGGTAGGCGTCGTTCTTCCAATGGTAAGCATCGCAACTGGTCACGACGACATCATTCTGATAACTTGGCCTCAGCTCAAGGTTCAGAATGATGGTGCTGTCACATGAGCCTTCATAATGGATAGTGTCATAATAAGTTCCTGATTCGTAAAATGTTATGCCGTTTGAAGCCCAGGTGTATTCTTCGGCACAGAGCGACACGTTATAGCTCTTGGAGTTGTATTCAGCCTCATCGACATGGAGGAATATGGTACTGTCACAGCCCATAGCGGTTTCAAATATATAGACATAAATGTCGGGGCTGGGTTGCAGATAGTCGCCGTTGAAGTAATAGCCGGGTCCTCCTTCGCAAGTGGATTCAAACATCTCGAATTCGTAAACAGGGTTGGTGGTCAGATTGATTCTGATGACACTGTCGCAACCGTGCACCGATTCCAAGGTGTGGTAATAAACTCCAGCCTCTGTGATAGGTTCGTCAAAAAACATGTAGACTTCGTTTTCGCAAAAGTCGTCAGCGATAGAGGTCTCGTAGGTCTGCCAATTCTCCAAATGCAAATGGATGACGCTGTCGCAGCCGTATTGTGTTTCAATGGTGTGGTCGTAAACACCAGGCGTTTGAAGGATTTCGCCGAAGAAGTTGTAACTGTCGTTTTCGCAAATGGTCTGATAGATGTCTTTTTCTTCATTGGGGTGCACGATGATGGTCACGCTGACGGTCTGGTTGGTGAGGCCGTCGCTCACGGTGCAGCTGTAAGTGGTCGTTCCAAGCGGTGGTGTGGCCACAGGATTCTGGATGCTCGCGTTGTTGAGCGTGTTGGCGGGTGTCCAGCTGTAGGTGTAATTGCCAGTGCCGCCAGAGGGCAGGGCGTGTAACGTGGTTGACTCGCCTTCACAAAGCTCATTCTGGTCAGCGGTAGCCATAGCCACCATATTGGAGCCTTCTATGCTGACGGTGACCTGAGCGGAACTGTTGCAGCCCCCTTGCGGGTTGGTGACGGTTACAGTGTAGGTCTGCGAAGCCTGCAATGCTACGGTTTGGGTGGTCTGGGCGTTGGCGTTGACCACCATGTTGGCAGGCTCCCAGTGGAAGTTGAATGTACCAGTGGCACCTGCATTGGCCGTGAGGGTGGAGGTGCCACCGTAAATGACGGTGTTAGGTTGTGCTGTGGCTGAGGCCACAGGTGAGGCATATACAGGCACGGTCTGTGTCATTTGGTCAGTGCATTGGCCGTCGGTCGTGACGATGAGTGTCACCTGATAGCTGCCTGCTTGGGCGTAGGTGTGGTTCACGCTTTGTCCTGAACCGGTCTGTCCGTCGCCGAAATTCCATTGGAAGTTGGTGATGCCTTGTCCGGTTGAAGTGCTGTTGAATTGCGTCGGGTTGCCTTGGCATACCGAGGTGAAAGTGAAGTTGGAAGTGGGCTGGGAGTTGACTTGCACGGTCTTTGTGATTTGGTCGGAACAGGCGCCATTGTTGCTCTGCACGGTGAGGGTCACCTGATAGCTACCCGCTTGTGCGTAGGTGTGGCTCACGTTTTGTCCTGAACCGGTTTGTCCATCGCCGAAGTTCCATAGGAAGCCGGTGATGCCTTGTCCGGTTGAGGTGCTGTTGAATTGGGTCGCGTTGCCCTGACAGACGGTGGTGAAGTTGAAATTGGCAGTCGGAGCGTCATACACATTCACGGTTTGCGTGATTTGGTCGGTGCAAGCTCCGTCACCGCAAGAGACGGTGAGCGTCACCTGATAGCTGCCCGCCTGCGCGTAGGTGTGCGAAACGGATTGTCCACTACCAGTTTGCCCATCGCCGAAGTTCCATTGATAGTTTTGGATTTGTTGCCCTGAGGGGTTGGTGGTTGAGGTGCTGTTGAATTGGGTGGCGTTGCCTGTGCAGACGGTGGTGAAGTTGAAGTTGGCGGTAGGTTGGGGATAAATAATGACCTCGGTAGAAGCTGTGACGGATTGTGTGCCCACAGTAGTTGTACAAGTATAAGTGCCAGCCATATTCAGAGTGCAGTTCGGTCGTGTGGGGTTTTGTTGGTTGGATGTGTAGCCACCAGGGCCTGTCCAAGAGTATGTAGCGCCATCTTGTGCATTGACGCTCAAATGGATGGTTTCACCCACGCAATAGGGACCATCGTTGGAGGCAATACCAGGCAGAATACCGCAGTCGGTCTCACCAGGGCCGGAGCCAGGCACTTTCTGGAAAGTGATATCTGTCGAACCAGACGAGAATTTGGTGATAACCATAAGATAGTACTGCCCGACTTGGGAACTGCTTGGTACGGTACATTCTTGAACGGTGTTCCAGGGAGAGTCGCAATCGATGATTTTATTACTGGTAAGTTGATTAGGGCAGGGTGCTATTGGGTCATCGAAAGGGCCCCATGCACAAAAATCCAAGTCCAAACCATTGCTATTGGTAATTTGAATCGTAAATGTTCCTGCAACAGCGATTTTCATGTGGAACCAAAAAGGCGGCCTTTGGGTATAAGCAGTCATGCAGCCGTAGTCTGGTCCGCTTTCACATACACCGCCCGCACTTGCATCTACATGGAAAGTAACCACATCAGTAGTGCAGAAAGGATCGGATGTGGCACAGGTCTGATTTCCGTCTCTACTGGTTGGGTTTTCGATGAGCATCTGTCTGAAAAGCAAAACAAAAAGATCTTGAGGTAGATTCTCTTTCCATAGGGTGAAAGTGGCTCCTTGTGTCTCCTTGTCAGCCGTGGAGTAAGCATGATAACTATCGTCGGCTATGGTTCTCAATGCATTAAAATAGGCTTGAAATTGTTGACCATCCATGTTGTTAGCCGATGATAACAATACCGAGCTCTCTTCCTCATCTATAACGTATTCAATATTCTCGTCGTTGGCGATAGAATATAGCAAGCAATATCGATAGTCTGGATTACTGATGGTAGACAATTCAATTTTGATAATGTTGTCTTGCACAGTCTGTCCAAAAAACTTCATTGGTATTGCCAACAGCAAAATGAAGAAAACTACGGCTTTTGCAAATCTGTTCATGCTTGTGAAGTGGTTGTTGTAATCTGTTGATTTTTAATGTATTAAACTTGTAAATCAGTGTTGTATCACGACTTTCTTCGCCACAGTGCCTTCCTTGCCGGTGGCGACGAAGAAGTAGATGCCGTCAGACTTGGTTCTCATATTGTAATCGTATGAGCTGGGACCGTTGCCGTTGAAGGTCTCGAATTGGTCGATGAGGGTGCCTTTCATGTCGTAAACCCTTACGCCGATTTTTCCGGTCAGGTATTCGAAGTTGAGCTTCATCGTTCCGTTGTTGGGATTGGGAATGACATCGAAATTGGCGAGGCTGTTGGCCATGTCCTCTACACCATAGAACGAGCAAACGAACCAATACTTCTGTTCGATGCCTTGCTCGGGGGCGCAGCGATTGAAGATATGGGCCTTCAACCAAATGGTGTCTTCCACATAGTCGAGCACAAATACTTTACAGTGCTTGCCCTTGTCGCCGGATGACTCAAGCACCCAACTAGGTGCCTCTTCGCAAGTCCAGGTGACGGTGTCCCAGCGGCAATTCGGATTGGTGTCCCAGAGGTTGAAATCGTACGAATTGATTTGGAACTCGGTGGCGGTAATGACCCAGTGTGGTGCCGTGTTCTCGTTGTCCATCGGGTAGATTTCAGTGGGGTGGGGCGTGTACTCGAAATTCACGGTCATGGTGACCATGCTATCGCAATCATGTATGTTCTTGTAAGTCCTATGGTAGGTTCCAGAGTAAGTGTATTCCAAATCGTGGTGGTCGGAATAGAATATTTCATGCCCTTGAGGATCCCAGAAATAACTGTCGCAATTCTCATCATTGCCTACTTCGAAACTGTATTCGTCATGGTCGTTAATGGTGAGGTAAAGGGTGACCTCGCTGTTGCAACCATAATCATTGACGTAATGGTGGGTGTAGACGGTGCTTTCGGTGAAGGTCTTGTCCACATTGTAGGTGTCGTTTTTCCAACGGTAGGTGTCGCACGAGGTGACTACTTCTTCAAGGTCGAAGCTGGGTCTGAGGTCGAGATAGAGGATGAGGGTGCTGTCGCATGAGCTGGGGTAGGACAGGGTGTCGTAATAGGTGCCTGATTCATAATAGGTGACGCCGTTCGAGGCCCAGGTGTATTGTGTGGCACAAAGCGATACGTTGTAGGTCTTGGAGTTGTAATCCGACTGTTGAATATAGAGGCTCACGATACTGTCGCATCCCGAAGCGGTTTCAAAATCATAGACGTATGGATAGGGACTGGGTTGCAGATAGTCACCGTTATAATAATAGCCGGCTCCACCTTCGCAGGTCGATTCGGTGAGGGAGATTTCGTATATCGGGTTTTGTGTAAGGCTGAGCTTGATGATGCTGTCGCAACCATGCACCGACTCCAAAGTGTGGTAATAGATGCCCGGAGAATAAAGCGGATCTCCAAAGAACATATATTGCTCGCCTTGACAGAAGGCATCGGTAATGGCCGTTTCGTAAGTGTCCCAAGTGCTCAGGTGGAGATGAACGGTGCTGTCGCAGCCATATTGGGTCTGGATGGTTTGGTCATACACACCAGGGATGTAAAGGTCATTACCGAAGAAGTTGTAATATTCATTCTGGCAGATGGTCTCGTAAATGTCAGATTCCATGTTGGGATGCACCAAGATGGTTACACTGACGTTCTGGTTGGTGATGCCATCACTGACAGCGCAGGTGTAGGTGGTGGTGCCAACAGGTGGAGTGGCAATAGGATTCTGTATGTTGGCATTGTTCAGTGTGTTGGCTGGAGTCCAACTGTACGTGTAGTTGCCAGTGCCGCCTGAAGGTTGGGCGTGCAAGGTGGTCGATTCGCCTTCGCAAAGTTCATATTGGTCGGCGGAGGCCATGGCGGTCATGTTGGAGCCTTCCATGCTCACGGTGACTTGTGCCGTGCTGCTGCAGCCGCCTTGCGGGTTGGTCACGGTGACAGTGTAGGTTTGTGTGGCTTGCAACGGCACGGTTTGGGTGGACTGAGCATTGGGGTTGACCACCATATTGGCAGGCTCCCAATGGAAATTGAAGCTTCCTGTGGTGCCGGCACTGGCGTTAAGGGTGGACGTGCCGCCATAGATGACTGTGTTGGGTTGGGCTGTTGCCGAGGCAATGGGTGCTGCATATACAGGCACGGTTTGTGTCTTTTGGTTGGTGCACAATCCGTTGCCGCAGGAAACCGTAAGCGTCACTTGATAATTGCCGGCTTGGGCGTAGGTGTGTGTGACGCTTTGTCCTGTTCCCGATTGTCCGTCGCCAAAGTTCCATTGGTAACTCTGGATTTGTTGTCCACTCGGGTTGGTGGTGGAGGTGCTGGTGAATTGGGTTGGTGAGCCTTTGCAAACCGAAGTGTAGGTGAAGTTGGCCGTGGGTTGAGGATAGATTACTACAGCCTCAGTCGTGGCACTGTTGCTTTGGCTACCCACAGTGATAGTGCAGGTGTATTGGCCAGCCATGGACATGGTGCAGTTCGGGCGGGTGGGATTTTGTAGGTTGGACGTGAAGCCACCAGGGCCTGTCCAGCTATAGGTGGCACCCGCTTGCCCTTGGGCAGTCAGATAGATGGTTTCGCCAACGCAATAAGGGCCGTGTCCATCGACCAAGGGAGGAAGGATGCCGCAGTTGGTGCTGCCTGTACCGATGTTCGAAAATGAGATGTTGCAAGACTGGTTCGAATAGTTGGTGATGAGCAGGATGTAGTATTGTCCAGTCTGTGCATTATTGATGTAGCAGTTCTCGGTGGAATTGGCACTGTAACTGCAATCCACCATATTGCTGCACGACAACTGGCTGCAAGCGGTGTTGATGTCGCTGAAAGGCCCCCAGCAGTCAAAGTCGATGTCGTGGCTCGGGGTGCTGTACATGTAGATGTTCAGGTTGCCGGGCTGGTCGATTTGCATATAGTAGAACGCCGGGTTTGGGGTAGTGGAAAGGCATCCAGTGCTATAACCTGTTGGGCGGACAAAGCCTGAGCAGTAGTAAGGCGGCGTGCTTGAACCGAGGTTGCCAGCATTTACGCCTGCGGGGAATTGGTACAAGCCGTTGTCGGTGCAGAAAGGCTCGGCACCGTCGCAAGTGGCATTGCCGTCGCGGAGCTGGCGATGGAAGTCCTCGTTGATGGCCATGAAAACCGGATCGTCAAGTTGGTAACGCCATTCTACAAATCGGCTTCCTCTTTCGGTTTTGTCCAAATTGCAGTAGGCCATCCATTCGATACCTGTTCTTTCAAGGAAAGCGTCGAAGTCGGCATTGGCATTGGCGTTTGAGTCTTCACAGGTGTATTCGTCGGACACATAAATGTCCAACTTGCCCTCGTTTTCACTGAGCCTGTAGAAGAACAAGTCACTTTCCTGGATGGCATGTAATATGAACACACGCTCTTCGATAGTGTTCACATTGTGAAAGTTGAACTCTGTTAACTTGGTTTGCTGCGGTTGTTGCCCGAATTGTCTCAACGGAATGAGCGTCAGCAGTAAAGCCGCTAAAAGGAATCTGGTGTGCATTTTCATATTGCAGATGTTTGATTTATTTGTTCTAAATGTTAGTTCAACGCAAAAATAACCGACAAATATAGAAATAAATCTCTATATACCAACAAAATCGTATGAAAAAAACAAAAAAAAGCGGCCGAAACCGCTTTTTCAGTGTGTTTTGGGCTTGGTTAGGGGTGTATCACCACCTTTTTGGTCACTGTGCCTTCCTTGCAGGAGGCAACGAAATAATAGATGCCATCGGTCTGTTTTTTCATGGTGTAGGTGTAGATGCCGTTGCCATTCTCGTTGTAGGTTTGGAAACTGTCGATGAGCATGCCTCGCATGTCGTACACTTTGATGTCGACTACTCCAGTGAGTGATTCAAGGTGGAGATTCATTTGGCCATTATTGGGGTTGGGCACGACATCGAAGCGGGCTTGGGAAAGATGGTCGTCGGTGCCGTAGAAAGAGCAGACAAACCAATACTTTTGTTCGATGCCTTCCTCAGGTGCGCAATGGTTGAAGGCATGGGCTCTTAGCCAGATGGTGTCATCAACATGGTCGAGCACAAACACTTTGCATTTTTTGCCTTTCTCTCCAAATGGTTCGAGAACCCAACTGGGGGCTTCGTCGCAGGTCCAGGTGACCGTGTCCCAAGCGCAGTTCGGGTTGGTGTCCCAGAGCTGGAAGTCGTAGGAGTTGATTTGGAACTCGGTCGCGGTGACCACCCAGTGTGGGGCTGTGTTTTCAGGATCTAAAGGGTAGATTTCAGTGGGCACAGGTGTGTAGTCCAAACGTACGCTCATGGTGACCACGCTGTCGCAGCCGTGGATGTCCGTGTAGGTTCTGTGATAGGTTCCCGATTCAGCATATTCCAAGCCTTCATGGTCGGTGGAAATGATTTCATGACCCATCGGGTCCCAGAAGTAGCTGTCGCAATGTCCGTCTTCGACTTCAAAATCAGACTCCTGATTGGGGTTGATGGAAAGATGGAGGGTGATGATGCTGTCGCAGCCGTGAATGGTTTGGGCGGTGTAATGGTAATTGCCTTGAATGTTCAGCACTTGCCCGAAGAAGTAATAGGTATCGCCTTGACAGATGGCCTCATACATGTCGGAGGCTTCGTTGGGGTGAACCATCACGCTCACGCTTACGGTCTGCTCGGTGATGCCATCGCCCACCACACAGGTGTAGGTGGTGGCACCGACAGGCGGAGTGGCCACCGGATTTTGCGAATTGGGGTTGCTCAAAGTGTTGGTCGGCGACCAGCTGTAAGTGTAATTGCCAGTGCCAGCCACTGGTATGGCATGTATTGTTGTTGAGCCGTTTTCGCAAATTTCATAGTCGTCGGCAGTGGCTGTGGCGGTCAGGTCGGAGCCGGCCATGCTTGCCGTGACTTGTGCCGTACCGGTGCATCCGCCTTGCAGGTTAGTGACGGTGACGGTGAAAACTGTGGTCTCTTGGAGGGGCACGGTCTGAGTGGTCTGGCTATTGGGGCTGACCACCATATTGGCGGGCTCCCAATGGTAGCTGAAGTTGCCAGGGGTCTCCACATTTGCGGTAAGGGTGGCCGTGCCGCCATAAATCACCGAAGTGGGCTCTACTGAGGTCGTGACCACGGGGATGGCGTAGACAGCAACCGTCTGGGTTTTTTGGTCGGAGCAGACACCATTGCCCGTGCCCACAACGAGGGTCACTTCATATTCGCCATACGGGGCAAAAGTGTGGCTCACGTTTTGTCCGCTTGCGGTCTGACCGTCACCGAAATCCCATTCGAAGCTTGTGATTTCTTGTCCTGTCGGGTTGGTGGTAGAGGTGCTAGTGAATTGCACGGGGTCACCTTCGCAGGCTGAGACAAAAGTGAAATTGGCCGATGGCATCGCGACTACTTCAACGTATTCGGTCTCGGCACTGCTCGATTCGTCGCCCACGGTGATGGTGCAGGTGTAAATGCCGGCCATTTCCATGGTGCAGTTCGGGATGGTGGGGTTCTGTTGGTTGCTGGTGAAGCCGTTCGGGCCGCTCCAACTGAAGGTGGCTCCAGGTTGGTTTTGTGCGGTCAGATGGATGGTCTCGCCTACGCAGTAAGGACCGCCACCGTTCACCAATGGAGGCAGGATGCTACAGTCGGTGGTGCCGGTGCCGATGTTCTCAAAGGAGATGTTACAGGGGTCGTTGGAGTAGTTGGTGATGAGCAAGATGTAATACTGCCCGGTCTGCGCGTTATTGATGTGGCAGTGTTCGGTAGGGTCGATACTGTAGCTGCAATCCACCATGTTGCTGCACGATAGTTGGTCGCAAGCGGTGTTGATGTCATCGAAAGGTCCCCAGCAGTCGAAGTCGATGTCTTCGGGGGGGGTGGTGTACATGTAAATATTCAGGTTGCCTGGCTCATCGATGCGCATGTAATAAAAGGCTGGGTTGGGTGCGGTGCTGAGGCAGTTGTCTTGTCCTTGATGCGAGCCGGTGCAGTGATAAGGGTCTGAACACGAAGCGTTATAGGTGTCGCCGCAGGGCGATCCTGAGTTGACACCTGCTGGAAACTGATATAGGCCCATGTTGGTGCAGAAGGGCAGCGCAGTTTCGCAAGTGGCATTCTCTGTCCTCAGACCTCTTGTGAAGTCTTCGTACAAGATTCTAAAAATCTCGTCTTCAATGCTTTGCCGCCATTCAACGAAGAGGTTGCCTCGTTCGGTCTTGCTCAAATAGCTGAACTCGTTGAGGCCTTCGTAAAGTTCGTTGTCGTAAAAATAGTCGAAATCCCAAAGTTCTTCTGGAGCGTCGCTCTGAAGATAAACGTCGATGGTGTTGGACGCGGATTCATTCTTGTAGCAGAAATAGCCCTTTTCTTGGATGGCATGAACCACGAAGACACGTTCTTCAATGCCTTTGAGGTGAGAAATGCTGAACTCGGACACTTTGATTTGTCGGGGTTGTTGGGCCAAAGTGCTCAGAGGGAAAAGCAGGAGCAGCAGGGCTGCCAGCATCAGTTTGGTATTGTTTTTCATAGCGAAACAGTATTATGCTTAAATTAAACCGCCAAAGGTAGGCATTTTTTTCGGAAAACGCGCAAAAAAAAGGCTTTTGGGCGAAAAAATCCATAATAACACAAAAAAGAGCCACCAAACGGCAGCTCTTTCAGTCAAAGCCAGTCCCGTAGGGACGGCAGATATTAAGCAGGCGGTGAAGCGCAGCGCAACCCCTGCTCTTAAACGATGCCCGTAAACCCCATAAACGCCAAAGCCAAAATGCCAGCGGTAATCAGGGCGATAGGGGTACCCTTCATGCCCTTGGGAGGCTCCATCAGGTCGATGTGCTCGCGGATGCCGGCGAAGATAATCAGGGCCATGGAGAAACCGAGGGCGATGCCGACGGCATAGACGATGGACTCGCCGAGGCTCAGCATGTGGGCCACGCCGCCATAATTGAATTCCTTGGAGACCACGGTCAACGAAACGCCAAGGACAGCGCAGTTGGTGGTAATCAGCGGCAGGAACACGCCCAAAGCGGTGTACAATGCTGGACTTATCTTCTTCAGGATAATCTCCACCATCTGCACCAAGGCAGCGATGATGAGGATGAAGGCGATGGTCTGCAGGAAGGTCAAATTCAAGGGTATCAGGATGTAGCGGTTCGTCAGCCAAGTCACTAAAGTGGCAAGGGTCAACACGAAGATGACTGCTGCACTCATACCCACTGCGGTTGAGGTCTTCTTAGAAGTGCCCAAGAAGGGACAAATGCCCAGGAACTGGGAGAAGATCACGTTGTTGACCAAGATGGTCGATAAGATAATGATGAGGTATTTCATGGCTTAGTGACTTTCTTTTTTGAATTTGTTGACGATAGCGATAACGAAGCCGAGGCAGATGAAGGCGCCGGGAGGCAGGATGAACACCAGGATGTTCGCCGTCTCGGGCAGGATGGTGAGGCCGAAGATGGAGCCGCTGCCGAGGAACTCACGGATGCAGCCCAATAGCGTCAGGGCGAGGGTGAAGCCCAAGCCCATGCCAAGGCCGTCCAACAGCGACGGGAACACAGGGTTCTTTGAGGCGAAAGCCTCAGCACGACCTAATACGATGCAGTTCACCACGATAAGCGGGATGAACAAGCCGAGGGTCTCATAGATGTCGGGCACGTAGGCTTGCATCAGCAACTGCACCAAAGTCACGAACGAGGCGATGACCACGATGAAGCAGGGGATACGAACCTTGTCAGGGATGAAACCCTTCAAAAGTGAGATGAAGATGTTGGACAGCACCAGCACGAAGGTGGTGGCCAAGCCCATCGACATGCCGTTGATGGCACTGGTGGTGGTAGCCAAAGTCGGGCAGCAGCCCAACAGCAACACTAAGATGGGGTTCTCTTTGACGAGACCTTTGGTAAAGGTTTGCAGATTGTTACTCATTGTCTTGTCCTCCTTCCATGGTTTCATTGTTCTCCTCAGCGGGTGCTACATCTGCATCAGGTGTAACTATCTCGACGGGAGCGTTGTTCATGAATTGTGCCTTGTTGGCTTCAAAAGCCTTGTATGCCTTATCCACCGCCTTCGAGAAGGCTCTCGAAGTGATGGTGGCCGCAGTGATGGCGTCGACGTCGCCGCCGTCTTTGGTGACAGTCAGCTTGTAATTGGCGGGGTTCTTGTCGACGAACTGGTCCTTGAACTTCCCAGTCATGTTGGCACCGAGGCCAGGGGTCTCGCTGTGCGACAACACTGAAGTGCCTTTGATAGTTCCGTCGGCAGCGAAACCGACCATCATGTCGATCTTGCCGCCGAAGCCGCCTTCGTTAGTCTTCACAGCGGCACCTTGGAAGTTACCGTTGGCATCGTAGGCGAGGTTGCAGGGGAAGGTCATGTCGACACCTTCGTAGTTGTATTTCAGTGTGTCAGCCACGTAGGTAACATTTTCCAAAGGCAGCACGGCTTTGATGGCCGCTTCGTTCTTCTTCTGGTCGACCTCGGCGATGGCGTCTTTGGTCATGCCGTACACTAAGCCGAGCACGCCGCCCGACACCGCCGTGATGACGAGCAGGGCAACGACCATATTGATTAAAGTGGATGGTTTCTTGTTGTTAGCCATGGCGATTACTTTTTAGAGGGTTTGACGACACCGAAAACTTGTGGCTTGAAGGCCTTGTTGATGAGCGGCGTGAGGGCGTTCATAATCAGGATGGCGAACGACACACCTTCGGGATAGGCACCCCACAGACGGATGATGACCGTGATGGCACCGATGCCGAAACCGAACAAAATCTTGCCTTTCGTGGTCATGGGCGAGGTCACCATGTCGGTAGCCATGAAGAAGGCACCGAGGATGAGACCGCCATACACTAAATGGTACTGTGGCGAGATGTACATCTCAG
>Ga0310696_10006044_pt1 | contig 14460 bp, 16 predicted proteins | sample AusTroGonzalo_MG_4_FD_203885 | JGI IMG/M metagenome (GOLD analysis project Ga0310696, IMG submission 203885) | Bovine rumen microbial communities from tropical cattle in Woodstock, Queensland, Australia - Gonzalo_02 (v2) (version 2) | ecosystem: Host-associated > Mammals > Digestive system >...
TGGCTGTCAGTACATAGCGCAGGACATCCTGTTTGCCAGGCATATCCACCAGATACTCGTGGAGCCAGACGGCCCAGTTGCGAGAGGTGGAAATCTTGTCGTTCTCGAGATTCAGGAACTCGTTGGCAGGCACGTTGTCTGGCATGATATACTTGCCGTGTGCCTTCATCATCACAGGGAAGATGATGCAGTGGAACACGATGTTGTCCTTGCCGATGAAGTGTACCAGACGGGTGTCTTCATCTTGCCACCATTTCTCCCAATTACCCCACTTCTCTGGCTCTTTGGCGCACAACTCGACAGTATTCGACACATAGCCGATAGGTGCATCAAACCATACATAGAGCACTTTGCCGTCGGCACCCTCTACAGGCACCGGGATACCCCAATCCAGGTCGCGCGTCATGGCACGAGGCTGCAGGTCCATATCGAGCCAAGACTTACATTGTCCGTAGACATTCGGGCGCCATTCCTTGTGCTCCTCGAGGATCCACTTCTTCAGCCACTCCTGATATTCGTTGAGGGGCAGATACCAGTTCTTGGTCTCTTTCATCACTGGCGTAGAACCCGAGATGGTTGATTTCGGATTAATCAACTCCGTGGGTGAGAGGTCGCGTCCGCACTTCTCACACTGGTCGCCATAGGCTCCCTCGTTGTGGCAGTGGGGACATTCTCCCGTCACATAACGGTCTGCCAAGAACTGCTTGGCCTCCTCGTCGTAGAGTTGGGCAGTGGTCTCCTCCGTTAGTTTGCCTTCGTCGTAGAGTTTGCGGAACCATTCGGCAGCAAACTTATGATGTGTCTCGCTGGTGGTGCGGCTGTAAATATCGAACGAGATGCCAAACTCCTCGAAAGAGTCCTTGATCATCTTATGATAGCGGTCAACCACATCCTGTGGGGTAATACCCTCCTTGCGGGCCCGCACCGTGATGGGAACACCGTGTTCGTCACTTCCTCCAATAAACAGTACCTCGCGCTTTTTCAGTCTCAGATAGCGCACATAGATATCAGCAGGCACATACACACCAGCCAGATGACCGATATGCACACCACCATTAGCATAGGGTAGCGCCGACGTCACCGTCGTCCGCTTAAAAGTCTTGTTTTCCATTCCTTAAATACGTATTTATTCTAATTTGGCGACAAAGATACAAAAAAAACGTTTAAAAGAAAAGAAAACCAAAAGATTTTTGGTTTTCTTGAACGAGGTTACCTAATTATTATAGTAGGATAACGGCTTACAACACAAGGATTATTTTTTATATTTGGGGTCACACTTCAGCGTAAATGTCTTGACAACTTTGAAGGTGCTGCCATCGGTAGACTTCAACAAGTCGATGGTGCCATCTAGACTTTGGTTGTTGTAGGAATCAACCACTGCCTGAATACGCTGGATGAGTTCGCTCTCACTAATGTCAGAGTAAGAGTTGGCAGTTAATATACCTCCCATCTCAGCGGCGAATGCTGTAAATGTGGCTTCCTGACCATCGGCAACAAGTAACTTTGATGAATCATACTTATAGTAAACGGTCTCTGTTACAAGTGTTGTTTTCTCTTCGCTACAAGAGGTGAACACTGCGGAAGTCATTGTCATGCAGATTAAGGCAACTGCGGCCATCAAATACTTTTTCATTTTGTTTTGTTTAATAAGTTAATATAAATCGTGTAATACATTATTTACATTTGATGTCCTTGAATTGCCAGGTGGTGGAAGGTTCGATGAGGTCAAACTCCTTGGCATCATCAGGCAGGGCTGGGAAGATAAGGGCGAAGCGCAACTTCTGGTAAGGCCAGGGAATGAAGGTCTTAGCCGGTGCCATCGTGACGTTCTGCACACTGGCCAGTCCCAGTTTACCGCCCTTGTTGCCCTTGATGTAGGTGGCTCCCTTGATATAGACTGGAAGATTTGCAGAGTAGGCCTCAATCTCCATCTCAATGCGCGTCTCACTGTCGGAACATGCCACGCGCAGAATTTTTACGCCACTGGCATTCTTCTTGTTCACGAAGACAGGATTCTCGCGCAAATAGCGATAGGCAGAGTAGTCGGCCAGTGTCACCTCAGCATTATGGAGGATGCTGGGGCCGTCGTCCTCACGACCAGCCTTGACATACAGAGCGGTAATCTTGTTCGAGATGTTACGCTGTTCGGTATAACTGTATTTGCAGTTCAATTTGGCAGCCTCCTCGTATTTCTCAAGGGCCTCCTCCCAATTCTCCTGAGCCTCATAAGCCTTGGCCTCAGTCATGGCGTCCTGGTAACTCTGCTCGAACTCCACTTTCTGTCGTGCCAGAATCTCCATTTCTTTCTTCCTTTCCGCAGACTCAATGGCTGCATTGGCTACACCCAGAACACTACTGATAGTACTCCGTGTATCCCATTTATTCCACGACTGTGCGCTTGCTGGGACTGCTATCAGCAATCCTAATACTGCTAATAAAAGTTTCTTTTTCATTTTGATTAATAATACTATTAGTAATTAATGAGTAGATACTCCTGTCATGAAAATGCGCAGTTTTATTGATTTCTCCTGCAAAATTACACTTTTCTCGCAAAAATACCAAATTTATTGCACATAAATTAATAAAAAATTTGCGCAATAGGCAACATTTTGCGTAAGAGCCCTGTTTTTATCCAAATAAATTTGACTTTAGGTCTTATTTTGTCGCGACTCAGCAGAGTAAAAGTGTACTTTTTTCTGCATTCGCTGCTCCAAAATTTGGTATTTCACTCGATTTTTATTACCTTTGGCCCAGAAATGATAAGATAGATATTTTAGAATCAGAAAGAAATGGTAAATGCCGACAATGGATATTACAAACTCTCCTGGGGTGAGCGTATCGGGTTCAACTCGGGTGAATTAGCCCAGAACCTGATCTATCAGACAGTCAGCATCTGGTTGCTCTTCTACTATAATAATGTGTTTGGACTTGACGCGGCTGTCGTGGCCGTGATGTTCCTCGTGGTACGTATCATCGACGTACTATGGGATCCGATGGTGGGTGCTGTCGTCGATAAGTCGCACCTGCCCTGGGGCAAGTACCGCTCGTGGCTGCTCATCGGTGGTCTGCCGTTGGCCACATTCGCCATGCTTTGTTTTTGGGATGGTTTTAGCGGGTCGTTGCTCTACGCTTACGTGACATACGTGGGTATGAGCATGTGCTTCACATTGATCAATGTGCCGTATGGTGCACTTAGTGCATCACTGACACGCGACACCAACGAGATTACTATCCTCACCAGCGTACGTATGCTGATGGCCAATATTGCCGGACTTATTATCAAGACCCTGCCACTGGTCATTGCCCTGTTCGCCCCCAAGGTGCTCAATGAGCAGACGGGCGAAATGGAGGCTGTCTATAACACCCCAGAGGCAGGACGTGCGTGGTTCATCACTATGAGTATCTTTGCAATCACAGGTCTGGTGCTATTGGTTGTTACCTTCTTCAGTAGTAAGGAACGCATCGTGATGGACAAAAGTGAGTCGGCCAATGTCAAGGTGAGCGACCTTTGGATGGAACTGGTCAGGAATCGTCCGTTGCGGGTGCTGGCGCTCTTCTTCATCATCGCCTTCACCACCATGAGCATCAGCAATGCCGCCGATTCATATTTCATGACCTACAACATGGGGGCTACGCCGATGATGACCACCACCTTCATGTGGCTTGGTACCATTCCTGCCTTTATCTTCCTGCCTATGGTGCCAGCCATCAAGCGCAGGATTGGCAAGAACGGCATGTTCCGCCTGTTTCTCGGCATCTCTATCGTGGCTATGCTGGTGATGTATCTCTTTGTGTCCATTCCCAGCCTGAAAAGTTGTTTCCCATTGCTCTGCGTGGTGCAGTTCGTGAAGAGTACAGGTGTGCTGGTGGCTACTGGCTATATGTGGGCACTGACGCCAGAGGTAGTGACCTACAGCGAATATGCCTCAGGCCGTCGTGTGGCAGGCATCGTCAATGCCCTCATTTGTATCTTCATGAAAGCGGGCATGGCGCTTGGCGGTGTCATTCCTGGACTGGTATTGACGTGGGTAGGTTTCAAGGCCGGTGTCTCGGCTCAGACCCCGCTGGCGGAACAGGGTATCCTCTGGCTCGTCACGCTGATTCCCGCTGCCCTCTTCGTCATTGCCATTTTCGTCATCGGCAAATACGAACTCTCTGACGAGAAGATGGACGAAATCAATGCACAATGCGTAATGCAATCAAATCAGCAATCCCCGAAAAGTTAAGAATTAAAATAATTATGCATTGTGCATTATAAATTAAAGACTATGCAATTGACATCTAATTCCGACAAGATTACCAGGGACTATTTCGACTCCCTGCTGGTAGAAACCCGTTATCTGGACGCCGTGCTCCCTTCCACGCAACTGACGCTGTTTGGCGAGACCTTCCGTACGCCCATCATGACAGCCGCCCTGTCGCATTTGCATAATACCGCTAACGATGGGATGACCGTCTATGCCCGTGCTGCCGCCCTGAGTGGAGCCGTCCACTGGGTGGGAATGGGCAGCGATGAGGAACTGGAAGCCATCGTGGCTACTGGAGCACGTACCATCAAAATCATCAAGCCCCATGCTGACAATCGCGAGGTACTGCGCAAGATAGAGCATGCCGTCAAGACTGGCTGTATCGCTGTGGGTATGGACATCGATCACGCCTTCAACTCCGAGGGTGGCTATGACAATATCTTCGGACTGCCCATGAATGCCAAGACCACAGAGGAACTGAAGGATTTCGTACAGGCTGCGGGTGTGCCGTTTATTGTAAAGGGCGTGCTTAGTCCCTACGATGCCGAGAAGTGTCTGAAGGCAGGTTGCGCAGGCATCGTTGTGTCGCATCATCATGGTATGATCCAGTATGCCGTGCCGCCACTGATGGCACTGCCCGATATCCTGTCAATCACAGGTAGAAGCATCCCTGTGTTCGTGGATTGCGGCATTGAGAGCGGGATGGATGCCTACAAGTGTCTGGCCCTCGGAGCCACAGCCGTGTCTGTAGGTCGGCACCTGATGCCGTTGCTCAAAAATGGGGCCGAGGCCGTAGCCCGTCGCATCGACGAGATGACGGCAGAACTGGCAGGCGTGATGGCTCGTACAGGTGTGAGTTCATTGGAAAAAATGGATCCAACCATTATTCATAGGAGGGCGTTCTGATGTATCTTGGTATTTCATCATGCTTAGAGCATGGCTCACCTGAGGAGTGGGCTCAGAAGCACAAGTCGCTCGGACTCCAGACCGTGAATTTCCCCGTGACCTGTGATGACGGTGAGGACACCATCATGGCCTACAAGCAGGCTGCCGACGAGGCAGGGCTTACCATTGCTGAGGTGGGGGTGTGGCGCAACACGCTTGCAGCCAATCCTGAAGAGCGTCAGCACTGGATAGACTATGCTATCCGTCAACTTCGTATGGCTGATGCTATCGGTGCCGCCTGTTGCGTGAATGTGGTGGGAACACCGTACGGGCCACGCTGGGACGGTGGCTATCGCGAGAACTTCAGTTCTGAACTCTGGGATATGGCCGTCAGCATGATCCGTCAGATTATTGACACGGCTCGTCCCCGTCATACCAAGTTCTGCATTGAATCCATGCCATGGATGATACCCAGTGGTCCCGACGAATATCTGCGACTGATAGAACTTGTGGACCGTGCAGAGTTTGGCACCCATCTTGACGTGGTGAACATGATTACCACGCCTCACCGTTATTTCTTCAACGATGAGTTTTTGGAGGAATGCTTTGAAAAACTTCATGGTACCATTGTCAGTTGCCACCTGAAGGATATTCTCCTCAAGCCGGAATATACCTTCCAACTGGAGGAATGCGCCTGCGGTCAGGGTTCCTTGGATTTAAAACGCTACGTTCGTCTGGCTACTGCTGAGAATCCATGTATGCCTATGATTATTGAGCACCTGTCTACCGACGAGGCATACATTTCCAGTGTACAGTATGTACGGGAGTTCTTTTATTAGAAATGCCAAATCAATCCATGTCCTGCACACTCATGGTCTGCTTGTAACTCACGCGGGCGTAGAGTTTGCCCGCCTGTTCCGATTCCGAAGACTCGGTCACTTTTGAAAGATACAGTTCAATCATACTTGTAAATGTTTTTTAAGAGTTTGACTTGTTGTTTACTTGGCTTCCGGAGCCGATACAAAGATACTAAATTTTAAGTCCAAATACAAGCATTCTGGCCGCCCCGGATGTGTTGCGGACGCTTGATGTGAGTTATGGTGAATTGTATGTATTTTTATCAAGGGAACTACTTGCATAAGTGGATTATTTTTCGTATCTTTGCAGAAGAAAAGATTTATCTGCGATTATGGAAACAACTGTCAAATCCTACGGCCGTACGGAACTTGCCCAACTCTATTTCCCGGCCATCTGCCCCCGCGCAGCATGGGCAAAACTGCGCCTCTACATGTCAGACTATCCGCGGCTGCGGACGCTTCTCTCCTGCAAGCGACGCACCTTCCTCCCCGTCGAGGTGGCCCTCATCTTCGACTGCCTCGGCCGCCCCTGAACCAACAACCCGCCCCTATCAGACGATAAGGACGGGTTATTTTCAAATAAGGCAGGGTTATTGCTCAATAAGGCTGCCTTATTTCATATTTTGAGCATGACAGGCATCATGTATAGTAATTGTATTGCCATCTATAGAATAAGCATAATACCAATTACCGGCATGTGCCATATGCCATTTCTTCCAACGTTCTATAATCGGTTTCCGTCGTGGAACAGACTGCTCAATGCAATAGATAGCGTCAACCGTCTTATTGACATATCTCAGCATATCATAGTAGGAATACATATTGGGGTATTTCACACACACATTTCTGTAGAAAGACCTCACTTTTCTGATGGCAAGGGGCTTGATGTAATAATTATACTGCATCTTTCACATCGTATATTGAGTTGAGATCACTTATCAGCATGCTCCTAAGTTCCTCTGGCGTATAACCATCCTTACCCTTAGGTAACGCCATCTGCTCATCCACCTCATAAAGCGATGGATCGGAATAGTCTATATCCAGATCTGTTGGCGAATCATGCTGTATGAAAAGTCCCGTAGCGAGCAAGGCGGCAAGTTTCTGGCTGGCCACGACGTCATTCTCATTATACGATAGTGTTATTGTGCACATCTTGAATTCTATTCTAATTCTGTTGCAAAGATAGAGTTTTTTTTTGTAACTTCCAAGAGAATTGTCTGTTTTTTAATTAAATAACTTTCTTTTCTGGACAGTGGACAGTACTGGACAGTAGAATTATAGGAAAACTTTCCTGCGTACGTATGTGCGCACGTACGCATGAGGACTTTCTTAAAAGTACTGTCCAGTACTGTCCACTGACCCTGAATCCCTCTTTGCCTGCATGGCCTTCAACTGGTTGAGTTCCGAGGGCCGCATGGTGTCCAGTTCCTCGCAGCACACCAGGCCATACTGCGCCAGCGTCAGCAGGTCGTCGCGCCCCATCCTGTTAGAGTTGGTCTTCGTGTAGAAGTAGGAACGCAACTCGGGCGGCAGGATATGGTTGAACCAGGTGGTCTTGTACGAGCCCTGTTCGCCTATCAGCACCAGGATGACGTTGTTCACCACGCTGGCGATATACTCCTTCCAGTTTGCCTTCCGCTCCTTACTCCCTTCACCGGCCTTCTGCTTTCGTTTCTTTTTAGGCTTTTCTTCATTCATAGGTAAATCATGTTGACGGCGGCAAAGATACGAAGATCTTATAAGTCGCTCTTTCCTCTCTGAACAACTGAAGCGATATTACTGGCAATCATACAATTACCGTAGGACAACATTATCATCGCACTAAGGTGAATAAGTTACATATTCGCTACGATAGTTCTTTAATTGTTGGTAAAGCGTAGCGTAACTGCGGCTTAGGTTAGAATGGTCTGCAAGATAGAGAGCCAACTGGTTTAGCGAAACTTGCAGGGCACCAAGGGATTCAAGTTCGCATAAGTCGCGATAAACCTTATTTGAATAAATCCGGTTTCTGTCGAACTCAAAGTGCGTCATGGCGAGGGCATCGACAGTCGTGTCGTCACCGATGAGACAGGGTCGCCACAACTCTATAACCTTCCTTAGTTCTTCATGGTGGGTCTTACGGAACAAGGCCGACAGCGGTGTGTCTTTACTGAAACGTTCAGTAGTTGACGCATCCACTTCTTTGAGCGTCTTCTCCTGTTTGGGACATAAGGACTCATACTTCATTTCTCATTTAAAGGGTTAAACATATTGTTATTTTATGCGAATTCTTTGATTATTCGATTTTTCTTTGTATCTCTGAGCTTCGCTCGAAAAAACTCAAATAATATTTGGTTTTTTGCTCACTTATTCGTATCTTTGCCCCCAAGAACAAAAAGATTACGATTATGTCGACATTAGCACAGAGAATTAAGGAGACGCCGATGGCCCCGTACATGGCACTGTTGCAGGGGATGACTCGCGAGGAAAAGCAGATTGTTGTGACCTTTATCACCGAGTCGATGGAAGAGCCTGTGGGCAAGAGACAGGTGCCTGCAGAGTTCAAAAGATTGCGCGGAATGGTGAACATTACCGATGAAGAGATAGCACAAGATGAACACTTAGCACATATCATGGAGCGATGAAACGGATATTCCTTGATACTAATATTCTGATCGACTACATCGACAACCGTGCGGGTGCTGATGACGCGGAGCAGATTTTTGCTTGCGGCTTCTCGGGTGAGGCCTTGCTGTTTGCCTCTTCGCTGACCTTTGCCAATATGGCGTATATCATCAAAGGTCGCACACAGGAGGAGAAATACGATGCGTTGAAACAAATGGCTGATGTGGTAGAGATTCTTCCTCTTGGCAGACAGGAAGTGATGTCGGCCATAGCACAGCCTGTGCCAGACTTCGAGGACATGCTGCAATATCAGTGTGCCAAAGCTGCCAACTGCGATTACATTGTAACGAATGACCGCCGACATTACGAATTCTCTGACATTCCTCACTTTTCGTCGGCAGATTTCGTTGAGAAATTGGACGAGTTGATAAAGTAAGAATGTAGATACCAACACCATCCCTCTCCCCCTCACCGGCGAGAGGGATGTTTCGTTTTGGCGATATGGTGTCGGATGTTTCATTTCAGTAGTTTACTTGAGTCAATCTGCTAACACGCATATATAATAATTACAAATGTTAATAGCCATCCGAATATAGTTGTCTGAATAAATTTATCTTCAAGCAACACCTTGGTCGGACTTCCACTTTTAATATCGACAATGGTAATTTGCAGATAACGGATGATACCTGCTAACACAAAAAAACTTGTTACATACAACAGTGAATTGTGAAAGCGGTTAATCACCTCTGGTGAGACTGTGTACATAATGTAGCATACCATCGTGATGCTTGCTATAATGCCTATCACCTGATTCATAAACGAAAGGTTGTATCTATCAACGTTGTTTCTGGCTTTGACATTTGTCTCCTCATACATTACCACATCATCCCTGCGTTTGGCAAAAGCCAAAAATAAAGCCAAGAGGAATGTCATCAAGACCATCCAGTGTGACAAGGATACACATGTAGCCATACCGCCCACAACGATTCTGAACACATATCCCGCTGCAATGATAAAAACATCAACGATGGCAATCTGTTTGAGACGGACGCAATAGGCCATATTCATCAAAACATATAGCAGGACGACCCCAAGCAAATTGGAGATATCAACGCCAACCTGCCACGGGAATATGTATATGAGCAAAATAGCAGTCATCCAGCAAAGGGTCATTAGTGCAAATGCCAATCTCCTGTTTACTGCGCCACAGGCGATAGGGCGCAATCTTTTTATAGGATGTAACCTGTCGGCCTCAGCATCACAGATATCATTAAGACAATAAATGCCGCTTGCAGCGAAACAAAACGCAATGGTCATCGTCAGCGCCGATAATAACAACTGCCCCTCCAAAATACTACCATTGAAAAACAAGGGCAGAAGCACGAAGCAGTTCTTGATCCACTGTTGGGGACGAAGGAGACTTATCATTGGTTTTATAATCATCGTCTGAGAATCTTAAACACCTTCAACCCAACAGCCTTGCTTTCTGCAACCATGACGGTCTGTAATGAGTCGGACCTATTGATACTATCATAATAGTCATACAAGCGGTTTGCGCCGTAATCTGAATCTCTCTGAGGAAGAATCACGTAATCAATATCGTGCGGAAGATAACGAGGCGGATATACACCTAAATAATAGGTGTCGCATCCCTGTTGTTCCATCTCGTAGAAGACAGAAAAGGGGGCAACGACACTTTTGTTTCTTAGTATGGTACATCTGGCCATAAACCGTTCTATCTCCGAATAGTTTTGTCGTCGGCTTGAGCCAACACATCCTTGTATCACCAAAAACAGCACGACTAATCCTATAATGCAATGACATCTGCGGCATTTCGTCAATCCGACTAGAATAACCACAAGCAGGAAAAGGGGTAAGTAAGCCATCCAGTAATAGTAAGTAGGAAAACGACCAGCCAGATTCATCAATAAAGGTATCGATAATACAATAGCGAAAAGAAAGACCATTGTGGAATAGACGAGCCAACCTTTTCGTTTTCTGTAAACTGAGAAGAAGGCGAAAAGAGCCACACCTACCAAAGAGACATACGCCAGATGTGTATATATCTCTAAAATACGACTGTAAAGCGGCACATCCGCTATGTTCTCAGCAATCTTTCCCATATAGAAGGCTGTATCGAATCCCATAAGATCACCTATGACTGGCAAGGTAATCATTGCCATCTTCATCAGAGAGGTTGAATAAGACAACGCATTGACAACAAAGGCTATCAAATGACCATGATAGGCCATAAAAGCACAAACCAACAGAAAGCCGAGAAATGTGCCTAATGCTGATAAGACGAAATGTTTCTTTATCTCCTCGCGATAGTCTTTAAGTAACAATAATGCCAACAACAATATTATAAACAAATAGACCACCGTCTGTATCCCTGACGCAAAAAGGAGAACCGACAGGAGAATCACGGGGACAGGTCGCTGACGGATCATCTCACCTACAATAAATACCAAGATAGCGGCACCCAACAAATCGGGCCTACCATTGCTATACATATAAATCACATCATCGGTACGCCATAACAGCACGACAAGAAGGACGACCTGTGTCATTGTCATCTTAAGACCCAATTCCTTACATATTCTGATAAATCCCCACCCTATTGACATCATAACGATTAAGTTCAGAGAACGACAGGCAATCAATGTCGTACCAAAGATATTCATCCATAAAATCATTACCATAGAGTATAATGGCGGATAGAGCAAGAAGGGGTCTTGGTAGGCTACGGAATACCAGGCATGAGTTGTCCAACCCGTACCCTTCACATAATGCATGGGGGTATCTGTAAACATCACCTCATCAACCCACGGAGTCATGTTTGTCAGACCAGACAATGCTATACCCACCATCACAAATGAGAGGATGAAATAGAGCCAACAGGAATGGGAAAGGCGTTCCATGATGCCAATTCCTTTCCTTGTAATGATAAAGCAGGTAAAGTTGGAACTCATGGGAACGCCAATTACTCAGAGTCGGTTCTTCTCAGCATTACCGGCACCAGTACCCTTGTACTTAGACGGGGTGACGTTGAAGCGGTAACGTAGGGATAGTTGGATGCAACGGGAGTCATTGTCTTCCATCTTTTGGAACATCATACGATTGCTATAGAGCGTAAAGCGGTTGATGCCACCATTGAAGAGATCGTTGCCAGTCAACTTGATGTTGAGCCGTCGCTTGAAGAAGTCCTTGCTGACGCTGAGGGATAGCGTCGCATTGGTGCAGTCGAACCAGGCATTTTGCTGGTAGCCGTGGGTGTGCATGTTGAAGTCGGCTTGTAGTAGCCAGTCGTGGGGCAGCGTAATGATATTGCCTAATTGAAGTGCCAGCATAGGATGGTTAAAACGTTTCTGTTCACCTAAGAACTTCGTCTCAAACCAAGGTTTCATCAGTGACACGTTATACTGTGGCGTCCATATTGCCTCACCACCTAATTCAACATTCTTCTGTACGCCCAATGTGACGGTGAGCCAGTCAGCGTAGTCATAGTTCTTGTAGGTCACGAAATTTACTTTCGAGTTGCCTGGCAAACTGTCTGCTGTATAGAGGATGGGATCAACACAATGGCTATAGTTCATCGTCAGGTAGAGCCACTTCCACATCACCATCGCATTCACGTTGTGATATTTGATGGGTTTCAGATAGGGATTACCCGTCTGTAGGTTCAAGCGGTTCTCGTATGTGACATCACTGCTCAATTGCCAGTACGACGGACGCGTCGTGCGCTTGGCGTAACTGAAGGAGAACTGCATATTCTTCGCAGAAGTCGATAAGGCTACCGATGGGAACAGGTCGTTGTAGGTGCGACTCTGATAATCGAGACGATAACCATTGATGAAGTATTCTGACTCCACATGTTCGTATCGAAGACCTGCCGACAACTGGACGCTACCAAAACGCTGGCGCAGTTCCAGAAAGGGTGCGATGGCCTGTTCGTGCTGCTCATTGTTACTATTGTCGATATATCCCTCCTGATTGTCAAATCTGTTCTTCCATCGTGTATTGGTATATTCCTCGCCCACCTCAATCTGACCTTTCCACAGCGGATGACTCACAAAGAGTTTCTCCGCCAACAATTCACTGCGTGTCAGATTCTCTGTGTTCACATCGCGATCCAAATCTTTCTCGCTCAGTTCCAGCTGCTGATTACGGCTGCGTTGCTTCCGGAAAGTATAGTCAGCATTGAAGTCGATAGCAAGTTGTCTCACTTTACCCGTATAATAGAGGTTAACCTGATGTCTAGGTGTGAGTTTACCCCGCTTAACACTGCTGTTCTGCAAATGGTCATATACATAATTATCGAATAATATATCATCGTCATATACACTGCTAATCTTCATGTAGTCGTAAACATGCTGATAGAAACCACCAAATGAATTATTGTCATTGACTTGGTAGTTGAATCCGAGACGTCCTTCAAAATAAGGATTTCGCTCAGTGTCCTCTTGTCTATTAATAATCGTCCATAGCGTGTCAGCATAAACTGTCTGCTTGAACTCACCACGACTCCATCTTTTGTTGTAGGCACCGAAGAGGTTGGCGAAGAGTTCCAACCCGCCCGTGCGGTAGGTCAGGTTGATACGTTCATTGTTGGCATACCCATGACCCTTACGGCTCCACGATGTCAATTCCACACCCAAGCCTTCGCCTGCTGCCCGCTTGGTACGGATGATGATGACAGCATTCACCGTAGCATCATAACGGGCACCCGGATTCTGGATAACCTCAACACTGCGGATATTGTCCGACTGGACGTTCTTCAGTTCAATTGTTTCAGTCAGTTTGCGGTTATTCAGGTAGATGAGAGGCACACCTTTACCTAAGATTTCAAAGCCCTCACCTCGCTTGACAATCATCGGCACACGGGATAGGACATCCTCTGCCGTGCCTAATCGTTCCATCACCGTTCCTTCCACATTCATCAGCAAGGAGTTCCCTTGTAGTACCACCTTAGGACGCTCACCCTGCACCACCACACCATTCAGCGTGTAGTTATCAGGCTGCATCCGTATTGTCCCTACTTCCTCTTTGTCACAAAGCCGATAGATGGTCTTATAGCCGACATAGGAGATGCGGGCAAGGACTTTGTCTTGTTCGTAAGGGACGGCAAAGTAGCCACTCTCGTTCGATACACCACCACTAAGCAGCATGGAGTCAGAAGGATTGAGTATAGCGACGTTGGCAAAGGGCACTGGCTCTCCCTGTTGGTCGATAATAGTACCTATCAGATGATGACTGGTCTTGTGGATACATTCAACATAGATTTCACTCTTTCCACTCTTATAGACACGGACGGGATAGAAGCCAACTAGTTGCTGGATGGCATCAGGGACGGACTTGTGCTGCACATGGGTTGTCACACGGAAGTCTTCAAGTTCGTCGTAGATGAAAATCACGTCATAATCGGCCGTCTGCGATTGAATATATTTCAGGGCATCGGAAAGGGATACGTTCTGAAAGTTGCGGTTGATGTGCTGTGCACTGACGGTCATACCTGTCAGGCACAGCAAGAGGATCAGTAATTGTCTCATGGCTGTGGTTCGATGGATGATGAGACAAACAGGGTATCGCCTTTCAGTTCCAGTTGCAGCCAGTCGAAGTTGTTGAGCATCTCAACGACCTTTTCTAAGGAGTAGTCTGGCTTCCACTGATAGAACAAGCGAATCTTTCGGACGGCTTCGGTTCGGTACTCTACCTTTATGTTATAATTGGTGGAGAGTTCGGCCAGCATCTGCTCCAACGGCACGTTGTCGTAGAGTTTTGGCTGAGGAACAGTTATTGTGTCAGCTTCGGCAGTTTCTTGATGTGGCTTGATAATACGCGTCTCCTCAGTCGGAGTATTTGAAGTT
>Ga0310696_10006046_pt1 | contig 14457 bp, 4 predicted proteins | sample AusTroGonzalo_MG_4_FD_203885 | JGI IMG/M metagenome (GOLD analysis project Ga0310696, IMG submission 203885) | Bovine rumen microbial communities from tropical cattle in Woodstock, Queensland, Australia - Gonzalo_02 (v2) (version 2) | ecosystem: Host-associated > Mammals > Digestive system >...
GGCGTCGTCATCTCGAGCTTGGCTCTGACCATGATCCTTGATGGCGCGGATACGCCAGGCTCGAAGCGGGAGGACGCAACATCGTTCTCCGCCTGCCGGGAATCATGGTCGTAAAGGGCGTTCATGGTCGAAAAGGTCGGGAATCAAATGGCTTCTCCTTCAATTTTATCGGTTTTGCTAAATTACTTCTTCTTCAGCCATATTATCTTGACAGATTCTTTTTTGTTTTGGAATCGGACAATAGGCCCAGAAACAGTAATTCCTGTTGTTTTATGGGTATGACTCCACTGCCAGTTTTCGTCTTCTTTCGGAGTATATAACTGTTTTTCCATTATGGAAGGAATATTGACCGGTATCATATCAGAATCGTTATTTACGGGGAATAGTCTCATTATTCTTTTGTTACGAATACCGTCAGCATCTTTCCACGCAAGTTTCCCAACATTTTCCTTATCTTTATGACTCTTATCATATCTTTGGATACCGTTAGGTTCTTTTGACTTATATCCGTGGGCGCCTGATAAAAGGTACTTTCCGTTCTTTTTGTTCACTCCGACCAGAATCTCGATGTGATGCGCGTCAAGATCAGAATTAAAGATTAAATTAACATCAATCTTGCTTTCTTGGTTTTGTAAATCGTCAATAATACTATCTATGATTTCCTCTTTCTTTTTTTGATGTTTCTCCTCATTCTTTATGGCACTTAATATCGAAAGCTGTTTCTCGTTCAACACATTCATCTTAAATAATACCTCATCATCTAATTTGTAAAAACTCCAAAACACTACGGCGTCTCCTTGCTTGGCTTCCGCTAAGGCATCGTTTCCAAACCCCTTGCCTTGCATTGCATAACTACTCCATTTAAGCCTTCCATCTTTACCAAGACCAAAGAGCCTCTTTTTGCGTTCTTCTGCGTCATTTTGGGAATTAGTGTCTGGTTTATAACTGTCACTCATTAAATACTCGACTTCTGATGATACAATTGACCCATACGCTGCATTATTACATACTGCGCCAAAGTATGACAAGTCTGTCGGGTCTTTTTTCTCACCAGTGGCTTTTTGTGTAGCCGTGCCAGTTATACCATCAAACATATGGGGATAAAATGTCCCTTCATACATTAATACCGCTATTGCTGGGTTATGAGCTAGTTTCGCCAAGTTCTGAACAGCAATAATGAACTTTTTCCTACACTTCATCCATCTCGTTCCACTCAGTTTAGATTTATTACTGTTAACAGGTTTCTCCAATATGTCCATTGCAACGGAAACCTCTGACAAAGTGTTGTAAACCTGCTGTACAATCTGATAGACCAATTGATCCATTATACCCCTTAACCCCAGCCTGTTAATAAGTTGACCTACCGAGGTTTTAGTTGTATGGAGATTATTAGCAAGAACTATTAATTCTTCACAGTCCTTAAGAACTGTTTCAAGAGTTTTTAATGAAGCTACTGAATCATTTTTACTGATTATTTCATCTGTTGCTACAAATTCATCCAAAACCGAACAAAGACTCTTTCTCAATTGACCTTCTTCATCTTCTGTTTTTGTCATTTCTTTTATTTCTTGGGCATTCTTGGGTAACGGGTCTCGAGCGACCTTGCCGGTGCCTTGGGAGACGTGGGCGAGCTCGTGGGCGAGGAGATGCTGTCCGGCCGTGGTGTCGGGGCTGAACTGGCCGCGGCCGAAGTAGATGTCGCTGCCGTAGGTGAAGGCCCTGGCGCCTATGCTGCTGCTCATTTCGGCTGCGGCGTCGTCGGTGTGCAGGCTGACATCGGAAAAATCTCGACCAAATCCTGTTTCCATATGGTCCTTCAGCTCGCCGTACAGGCGGCTGCCATGCCCCTGGAGCGCGGACAGCCGGCCTCCCATCTGAGAGGGCATGGCGACGCCGCCCCCGGAGTGCCCGGCGCTGACGGACCGCGCTATCTTGCCTTCTCTGACGACGGCGTCGGCCATCGCCTCGGCCTCCTGCTCGTCGGAGTCGCCCGGCGTCGTCATCTCGAGCTTGGCTCTGACCATGATCCTTGATGGCGCGGATACGCCAGGCTCGAAGCGGGAGGACGCAACATCGTTCTCCGCCTGCCGGGAATCATGGTCGTAAAGGGCGTTCATGGCCTAAAAGTATTGTGTATCAATTGGATGGGTGAGGGGGGCTCAGGTTAGGAGACCAGCCCTCCTTAACAAAGTTAATAAAAAGAATTCACTCTTCAATGCACCTGCGGTGAAATCGCCTCGGTCGTGACCTGCTCCGGCCGGTCGTTATGGAGCCCCCATGAAAATATGCATATTTATAGAAATACGGGTGCGGGATGCGGTCCAATCGGCCTAAAATGCTATATTTGTAAGGCATGATACGCTAAAACATATTCAACATATCAGGATGAAAAGATTATTCGCTCTTTTTTGCCTGGGCTTATTGCTGTTCTCGTGCGATAAACCCGAGGTGGAGGTCGCCGTTTCGTCCGTCTCTCTGAGCCAGGCCACGGCCGAGATGCTCGTCGGGGAGACCATACGGCTCACGGCGACCGTCCTCCCCGCCGACGCCAAGGACAAGACCGTCACGTGGGCTTCTTCGAAGCAGTCCGTCGCCACGGTGTCCAACTCCGGCGACGTGACGGCGGTGTCGGAAGGGGAGACCACCATCACTGCATCGGCCGGCGGCAAGTCCGCGACCTGCAAGGTGACCGTGTCCAAGAAGACCGTTCCGGTGGAGTCAGTCACCCTTAACGAGACTACATTGTCATTGGAAGAAGGCCAGTCCTTCACGCTCGTCGCCACGGTGAGCCCTTCCAACGCCACTGACAATACCGTCACGTGGTCTTACTCCAAGCAGTCCGTCGTCACGGTGAGCTCTTCCGGCGTGGTGACGGCTCTGGCCGAAGGTGAAGCCACCGTCACGGCGACGGCCGGCGGCAAGTCAGCAAGCTGCGTCGTGACCGTTTCCAAGAAGGTCGTCCCCGTAGAGTCCGTCTCGCTGAACCAGTCCACTGCGGAAATGATTGAAGGTGAGACCATTCAGCTTAAGGCGACGGTGCTTCCCGCCGACGCCACGGACAAGACCGTGGAGTGGGCTTCTTCGAAGCAGTCTGTCGCTACGGTGAGTCCTAGCGGAGAAGTGAAGGCCATTGCCGAAGGCGAGACCACCATCACTGCGTCGGCCGGGGGCAAGTCCGCGACCTGCGTAGTGAAGGTAGCCAAGAAGATCATTCCCGTCGAGTCCGTGTCGCTGGACAAGTCCTCGCTTTCCCTTGTGGAGGGCGATACATACACCCTCATCGCGACCGTCAGCCCGGCCGACGCTACCGACAAGGCCGTCACCTGGACTTCGTCCAAGCAGTCGGTCGCCACGGTGGGGTCCAACGGTGAAGTGAAGGCCATTGCCGAAGGCGAGGCCACCATCACGGCGACGGCCGGCGGCAAATCCGCGACTTGCGTCGTGAAGGTAGCCAGGAAGATCATCCCCGTTGAGTCCGTCTCGCTGAGCCAGTCCACTGCGGAAATGCTTGAAGGTGAGACCATCCAGCTGATAGCGACGGTCCTGCCCGCCGATGCGACGGACAAGACCGTCACCTGGGCTTCGTCCAAGCAGTCGGTCGCCACGGTGAGTTCCAACGGTGAAGTGAAGGCCATTGCGGAAGGACAGACCACCATCACGGCATCGTCAGGTGGCAAGTCCGCAACCTGCGTTGTCACCGTCAACAAGAAGCCGGTGGAAGTCACCTCCATTACCCTCGACCGCACGTCCGTGAGCATGGAAGAAGGGCAGACCACGATGCTCGTGGCCACCGTATCTCCCGCCGACGCCACCGACAAGACCGTGAAGTGGACCACTTCCAAGGGTTCCGTGGCTTCCGTGGACGATTACGGAATGGTCACGGCGCTGGCCGAAGGCTCGGCCGTGATCACCGCCACTGCCGGGAAGCACTCCGCTTCCTGTCTGGTGACGGTGACCAAGAAGGTCATCCCGGTGAGCTCGGTCACCCTAGACCGCTACTCCGTCACGCTGGAGATAGGCCAGTCCACGACGCTTGTCGTCACTGTAAGCCCTGCGGACGCGACGGACAAGACCGTGTCCTGGACCAATTCCGACGAGTCCGTCATCTCGCTCGACAGCAACGGGAAGATCACTGCCCTGAAGGAAGGCACGGCCACGGTCGCCGCCATCGCCGGTGACAAATCGGCGTCCTGCGCCGTCACAGTGGCCAAGAAGGTGATCCCCGTGTCTTCCGTCACCCTTGACAAGACTTCGCTGGCGATGGAGAAGGGACAGACCTCGAAACTGGTCGCTACGGTCAACCCTTCGGACGCTACGGACAAGACCGTGACCTGGAACAGCTCGGACTACTCGGTCGTGAGCGTGGACCAGGACGGCAACGTCAAGGCCCTGAAGAACGGCACCGCCACCATTACGGCGAAGGCCGGCGAGAAGTCCGCGAGCTGCCGCGTGACGGTGACCACTCCCGTGACGAACGTTTCCCTCGACCAGAGCTCGCTCTCGCTGGAAGTCGGCCAGTCGGCCACCCTGACAGCTACCGTCTATCCCGACGATGCGACTGACAGGTCGGTGTCCTGGACATCGTCCGACAGTTCCGTCGCTTCGGTAGATGCCTTCGGAAAGGTCACCGCACTGAAGAAGGGCAGCGCCGTCATTACGGCTGCGGCCGGCGGCAAGTCCGCCACCTGCAAGGTCACGGTCAAGAATATACCTTTCGGCATCTCTCCCAAAGAAGTATCGTTCTCCGGAGCGGGCGGCAGTTTCGAAATCAAGGTGACCTGCTCCGGGAACTACCACCTCGAATCCAAGCCCGGCTGGGTGACGGAGATGTCCGTGAACGGAACTACCCACAGGTTTGCGGTAGCTTCCAACCCCGACGGCAGCGAGCGCACCGGCGCAGTCATGTTCTGCGACGATGAAGGCACCTGCCTGTCCTGCGTGATCAAGCAGGCGCCCGGCGGCAACTTCACCCTGAATCCTTCATCCGTGGAGATCAAGGCTGCGGGCGGCACGTTCACGGTCAAGGTGGCGTGCTCCACCGGATACCACCTGAGCACCAAGCCCGACTGGATCGAGGATATCTCCGATCCGAACGTCATCCAGGAGCATGTGTTCAAAGTCTCCCAGAATCCTACCGAGGACGATCGCAACGGTGCCGTCACGTTCTGCGACGACAAGGGCATCTGCCTGTCCTGCATCGTCAAGCAGGCAGGCCGCGACCCCGACAGTGTCGGCGGCGGCAATGAAGACGTACCTGACGGTGACCCTGTAACATGGTAGCGCTATGAAAAAGTGGATTGATATAATTGCCTGTGCAGCAGCGATATGCTGCTTCGCGGCCTGCCAGATAACAGAAGAAGTCTTCGTCCCTGACCAGACCAGGCTGACCGCTACCACCGAGAGCGGCGACCCTGAGACCAGGACAGTCCTCACCCCTGCGGGGACGGGCATGTCCCAGGTCTTATGGTCGGAGAACGACCAGCTGGACGTGTTCATGGACGGGCGTACCACCCCCGTGCTGTTCAACCTCGTCGAAGGCGCCGGGACCAAGACCGCAACCTTCCACGGCGAAGGTGAGGCCAGCCGGTACATCGCCTTCTATCCCCATTCGATGGCCCCTTCCATGGGCAGCGGAGAGACCATACGTTTCACCCTCCCCGCCACCCAGAACTACGCGGAGGGCACTTTCGCCAGCGGAGCGTTCCCTATGACCGCAGTGGCGGGCTCCAACGACCTGCAGTTCCATAACGTCTGCTCCGTGCTGCGCATTTCCATGAAGGGACACAACGAGGTCACGCGCATAGTCTTCCGCTCCAACGACTCTTCGGTGAAGGTGCGTGGCAAGGCCACCGTCTCGCTTTCCGACCCGTCCAACCCCGTGCTCCAGCTCAGTTCGGACTCTTGCGACAGCCTCGTGCTTTCCGTCCCGAACGTGAAGCTTACGGAGTCGGAGGATACGCATTTCTTCCTTGTGCTGCCCCCTCAGACCTACAAGGGCGGCTTCTCCGTGCGTATCTATACGGGTGAGCGATATATGGACAAGGTGGTCAAGTCGGATTTCACTATGAGGCGCTCGCGGCTCCACAAGGCCGAGTCGTTCGTCTTCGCGCCCAACGGCTTCGACAACAGTACATATCTTGAAGGAAGCGGTACGGAGGAAGCCCCGTTCCGCATAGACTCCATCGGCGACCTGATCCTGATGCGCGATGCGGTCAATACCGAGGGCGGTACGATCGCGTGTGCCGACGGGAACGAAGTGACTGCGGCCAGTGCGTATTATCTGCTGACTTCGGACATCGACCTCAGCGATGTCTGCAGCAGGAAGTCGAAAAAGAGCTGGACCCCGATAGGGGATTATGCCAATAACGGGTTGGTCTTCAGCGGCGTATTCGACGGCGGAGGGCATGTGATAAGCAACCTGTTCATCGACAATCCCAACAGGCTTTACCAGGGTCTTTTCGGCCGTATCGATGGTTCGATGCGCAATCTGACCGTCGAAGGCGAGGTGAACGGCAACAACTATACCGGCTTGCTTACAGGCTATTACTATTCATCGGCCGGCATCATGGAGAACTGCCTTGCAAGGGGAACCGTTACCGGCTACAATTATGTCGGAGGACTCATCGGATATGGCAGATATCTGGGCGTCGAGTATTGCCGGAACGAGGCCACGGTCAAAGGGCGCAGTTATATCGGCGGTATCATCGGAAGTGCTTATTTCGTGGATACGATAAGCAAATGCACCAATTCCGGTGACATCAACGGCAGCAGCAACTATTGCGGCGGACTGGTAGGATACCTCAACGGCTCGAAGATTTTCAACGGTACCAATACCGGCCCGGTAAAGGGTAATTTTGCTGTCGGCGGTATCGGCGGATACCATTATCAGGGCGGAAAAGTCATGAACAGCATCAACTTCGGCGAAGTCAGCGGCAATACCAACGTCGGCGGAGTGTCCGGACTGGTGTCCTGTATGGCAGTCTTATATCAAGGCCCCGGAACGGTGGCGAATTGTGTCAACCTGGGCAAGGTGACTTGTTCCGGAGGCTCCTATTCCGGAGCTCTGGCCGGATTTGCCGGTATACCGGACGGTGTTTCGGCCTCCGACGATGAACCTGCTTCCGGAGCATGGGTGAAGAACGGTTACTGGTTGTCCTCCGCCAATCCGGGCCTTTCTGCGACCGGTGGAGGTGACGGTACCGTGGAGAATGTCTTCGCGCTTTCCGATGCCCAGATGAAGGGAGCCGTATATGACGGTGTATTGTTTTCCGCATCGGACGGGACGAAGTTCAATATCCTCCTCGACGCTCTCAATGCCGGGGCCGTGACTTGGAGCCGTAACACTCCTGTACTCGGTGGAGATTCCAGGAGTCATTTCCCGCTGATGGGATGGGAGTATGCCGCCGGCAGTCCTTATCCTTCCCTTTCCGATCTGGAAGCCATCATGCCCGGCGGCAACGGCGAGACCTTCATCCTGTCAGACGACGAGTTCGAGTTCAATGCGCTCAGCTACGATTTCCAGGTGGACGTGACTTCGTCGCACGGTTACAAGCTCGGGTCGCTACCCGCTTGGATCAAGGAAACCAAGGTGGTGTCTTATGAGCAGAGACCGCACTTGAAGACCCATTGCTTCACTGTGGCCGCCAATACCGGCACCCAGCCCCGTTCGGCCGCATTGACATTCACCAGCACATCCGGTACTGTCCTGCAGGTCCGGGTGAACCAGGCGGGCATGTACCTCGAGACCAACGTGAAGGAGATTTCGTTCGACTGTGAGGACGGCTCCAAGCGTCTGAGCTTCAGTTCGAGTACCTCCTGGACCATAGGAAGCGACTCTGCATGGTGTACTGTAACTCCCGAGTCGGGAGCCGGTGATGCCATCATCAGCGTCCACGTGGACGAGAATACCGGAGACCGGGCCCGCTCGGCTACCGTTACGATAGCCACGTTCGACGGCTCCATGGTCAGGACCGTTTCCGTGATACAGTCCGGACACACCTCGGGCGTATCCGGCGACTGGACCAAGGATCCGTTCGTGCACAAGTCGCTCGTGATGCGCCTTACCGGTACTTGGTGCGGATGGTGTCCGAGGATGAACAAGTCCATAAAGCGTGCGATGGAGCTCTACCCGGACAAGATCTCCTACATGGCCCTGCACTCCGGCGGCGGCGACCTCGACTTCAGCAATCCTTATCCTCTCCAGAACCAGTTCGGTATCTATTCGTTCCCTACCGGCATCATCGACGGACGCATCCTGGTGAACAATCAGGCCATCGAGATTACGGCCGACAATATCGTCAAGGCCGTCAAGGAGACAGAAGCGAAGTACGGGACCGTGACGGGAGTCGACATTCATTCCTCGGTCTCCGGCCGCACGGCCTTAGCGGATGTCGGAGTCTATGTCAAGAAGGCGGGTGACTATAAGATCACCGTGTTCCTGCTTGAGGACGGCATTATCAACAAGCAAGCGGACTACGAGGAGGGAGACCATGCCGATTATGTCCACGACAATGTCATAAGGGTGGCGATGACCGATGTGCTCGGTGAAGAATTCTCCGTCACGAGTGACAATACGGTCAAGAACTTCAGCTTCAGCGCCAATGTCCCGTCCTCGTTCAAGCTGGCCAACATGCGGGTACTCGTGTATGTACAACGCAAGTTCGGCTCGTATCCCGTGATACAGTCCGGAAACTATGGCGATTACTTCGTGGACAATTCCGCCGACGTGGCCCTGGGCGAAAGCCTCAAGCTGGCCCTTGAAGGCGGTGGAAGCGGAGGAAGCGGCGGAGGCGGCGGCAACGGAGGAAGCAATGAGGGTATCGACCCCGGTGATGACATCAATATGTAAAAAGGAGGAGCGCGATATGAAAAAGATACGTTTTGCTTGTTTTGTTTCTATGATGCTTCTCCTCGTCGCCGGATGCCGCCAGATGGAGGAGATCGAACCGGCAGCCGTCAGGGGTACCCATACGCTGAAGGCCGTCCTGGAGTCGGATCCTGACACCAAGACCCATCTGAGCGGACCGGACGCCAGTGGCATATATTACCCTTACTGGTCTGAAAAAGAAGAGATTGCAGTCTATGTCGATGGTCTCGACGCCCCCGACAAGTACACGCTTTCGGAGGGTTCCGGTACCGTGAGCGGCGTCTTCACGGGCACCATCTATGGACTTGATAAAATCGCTCTGTACCCCTACTCTTACAGGTCTGACGAAGGACTTGAAGGCAAGGTGCTGAACCTGAACCTCCCTTCCGTACAATCCTACAAGGAGGGGACTTTCGCCGACGGCTCATTCCCTATGGTCGCTGTCAGCAATACGGATGAACTGAGTTTCAAGAACCTCTGCTCGGTGCTGCGGATTTCGATGACGGGCGAAGTCGCCGTGAAGTCCATCAGGTTCGTGGCGAACGACGGCTGGATGCCGGTGAGCGGAAAGGCCACCGTGCGGACCGACTTCGCGGACGGCCCCGAGCTCGTTATGGCAGATGACGGCTCCAACGTGGTCACGCTGGAATGCGCGTATGTCCCGCTCGACCCGGACAATCCCACCGATTTCTTCATCGTGATTCCACCCGGGACTTACCGGGGCGGATTCTCGATAGAGATCAATACTTTCAAGGGTACGGTCACCAGGAGCACCGATGCCGACATCGTGTTCAAGCGCTCCCAGCTCCGGTCCATTCCGACCTTCGAGTGCATCGCTGACGGGGAAATCGATCCGGACGACATCCCCTTCAACGAGATATGGTATACGACATCCAACGACAGGGTTTTCAATCCGTATGTCTCTTTCGACCGTGCGATAGTGTCGAACACCTATTCCGACGGCAAGGGCGTGATCGTCTTCGATGGTCCGGTCACAAAAGTTGGAGACAGTGCGTTCTCACACTACAGTATTACCGGAGTGTCTTTGCCCAATTCCATCGAGACCATTGAAGGATATGCTTTCTTCAACTCAGACATAGAGTCTTTCCATACCCCTGACAATCTGAAGTCTGTAGGCGCATGTGCTTTCTGGTTATGTGAGAAACTGTCCCGCATCTATGGCAGTCATGCGTCTTCCGATGAGAAGGCCCTGGTGCTCGATGACGGAACGATGGCTGCATATACCTATGGCAATATGGACAAGGACATCGTAATTCCCGACGGGACTAAAGTCCTCGCCACCTACCTTTTCGCCAATTGCGAGCAGATAGAGACAGTCACCGTCCCGGAAAGTCTGGAAGAGGTCGGAGAGGAGGCATTCTCCGGATGCACCATGCTCAGGGAGATAAAAGGTACCAACAAACATCTGGCCGACAGCCGTTCGTTCGTGAACTCGAACGGATATCTGGCCATCTGGGCGGGCTATGGCGTAACGGACTATGTCGTACCCGAATCCGTGGGGTATTACGGTTCGAGTACATTCTGTAACAATAAGACCCTGCACAGCCTGACCTTACCGGCATGGACTGCCGGCACGATATGGGTCACGGATTATTTCTCCGGTTGCGACAATCTCGAGTTCTTCTATGGGGATGGAGCGTCGGAAGACCATCATTATCTGGCCATTTGGGGAGAGTACCTGTTTGCAGTCACGAAGGTGACTCCTGCCGATTATGTAATGGCTGAAATGAATGGTCTCCGCAGGACGAACGGGTACTTGTTCCAGAACAACACCACCATCGAACGCCTGACACTTCCTGACGGCCTGCCGACCATAGGATACTATTTCGGCAGGGATATGAAGAAGGTGAGGTCCGTACGTATGCCTGCGAACCTTTCTTCACTGGGGTCCAACGCTTTTATGGGAGTGACGACACTTGATACATTGTATCTGCGCTCCTTTACCCCTCCTTCATACAGTGAGGGTGACGGCTATGCCGGCTTCGGCCATGAAGGTCTCGTCATCTGCGTCCCGAAAGGCTTCGAGGATCTGTACAAGTCTTCTGAGGGCTGGTCCAAGTATGCCGACTATATCCAAGGGTACGTCTATGACGACCTGGCGAACCCCGACTACTACATCTCGACCGACTACAGCCGGGACGGTGAAGTGAAGCAGCTGCAGAAGGCGAAGAAGGGAGCCGGCATCGACCTTGTGCTGATGGGCGACGCCTTCTCCGACAGACAGATTGCCGACGGCACCTACGCCTCCGTGATCGACAAGATGGCCGATGCGTTCTTCTCCGAGGAGCCTTACACCACCTACCGCGACCTGTTCAACGTGTATTCCGTGGATGTCGTGTCCGCGACCGAAGGCTACGACCATCCCGGCCAGGCGCTCAACGGCCAGTTCGGAGACGGCACCCTGGTCGGCGGCAACGACTCCAAGTGCATGGATTACGCACGGGCTGCCGTCGGCGACGACCGTATGGACAATGTCCTGATTATCGTCGCGATGAACTCCCCGAGATATGCCGGTACGTGCTATATGTACTATTCCAATGTCGGTGATTACGGCTGCGGTACTTCGGTGGCGTATTTCCCGATAGGCGAGAGCGACGAGGGTCTGGCGCAGCTCGTGCATCACGAGGCGGGCGGCCACGGCTTCTCCAAGCTTGACGACGAGTATTCCTACGAGTACATGGGGACCATTGGTGAGGATGAGATCCAGAGAAAGGAAGAACGTGCCGCCTATGGCTGGTGGAAGAACGTCGACTTTACGAACGATCCCGAGAAGGTCAAGTGGAGCAAGTTCCTGGCCGACGAGCGCTACCAGTTCGACGGTCTGGGCCTCTTCGAGGGTGCCTGTACCTACTGGAAAGGTGCCTGGCGTCCGACAGAGAACAGCATCATGCGCCACAATACCGGCGGTTTCAACGCTCCTTCGCGCGAGTCCATCTGGTACCGTATCAACAAGCTGGCCTACGGCGAGGACTGGAAGTACGACTACGAGGAGTTCGTGGCCTACGACGCGGTCAACCGCAAGACCTCCGCATCCGTCTCGGCCGGAACCCACGTCATTGCTTCCTTCGAGCCTACCCATCCTCCGGTGGTAGTCGAAAAGACCTGGCGCGAGGCGATGGCCGCCGGGACGGCCCCGAACCAGGTGCGCAGACGTTAGGAGGGCCCTTTATCTTACAAAGTAATAGGAAAAATTGTCGGGATTACTTATATTTGAAGTATCTCGGCAATTTTTCTTGATTATGATGAAAAAAGTAATCCGCGTTTTCTCGGCTCTCTCGATGCTGTTGCTGCTGATGGCGGCGAACTGCAACCCCGAGCCCGAGCCGACCCCGCCGCCTACTCCCACTCCTGATCCGCCGGCAGTGGAGGCGAGCATCACTCTTTCGATATCGGGTACAGGTCCGGTGACTCAGACTACGGACGGCAATGCGTCCGCGGAGTTCTCCGCCGAAGGCGGTACGGCCAGCGTGCCGTTCAGTGCGACGGTGGGTTGGACTGCTTCGAGCAGCGCTGCTTGGTGCAGCGTGTCCCCCACATCGGGTGCGAAGGGCAGCGCCACCATCACTCTGACCATAGCGAAGAACGAGACTTACGACGAGCGCACGGCGACGGTGACGCTGAAGGCCGACAACGCTACGCGGACCGTCTCGGTCAGGCAGCAGGCCGCAGGAGGCATGCTGGTTTCGCCCAAGACTATTTCGGCTCCTGCCGAAGGCGGGGACTACGAAATTGAGGTCCAGCACAACGTCGAGTTCACGGTGACCGTGGCAGATGCGGCGAAGGACTGGATAAGCGTCGTGGGCACCAAGGGCCTTATGACGGACAAGGTCGGCATCAAGGTGAAGGCCAATGACGACACGTCGGTTCGCGAAGGCACGCTGACCATAAAGAGCACCGTCGGCGAAGCGACTGTGACTGTGACCCAGTCCGGCAAGGACGTGTTCATCATAGAGCCGACTGAGGTGAGTCTGGATGCAGCCGGCGGCACGTTCGAGGTGAAAGTCACTTCGACCCAAGGCTACCATCTGAGCTCGAAGCCCGACTGGGTGACCCAGAAGTCGCTGAAGGACGATGTGTTCACCTTCGAAGTCGGGGAGAACCCCGAGACCACGGAGCGCAGCGGCGTCATCGTCATCTGCGACGAAGTGGGCACCTGCCTGCCCTGCAATGTCAAACAGTATGGCAAGGATGTTTTCGTCATCGAGCCGACAGAAGTGAGTCTTGAAGCAGCCGGCGGCACATTCGAGGTGAAGGTCACTTCGACCCGCGGTTACCATCTGAGCTCCAAGCCCGATTGGGTGAGCCAGAAGTCGCTGAAGGACGATGTCTACACCTTCGAAGCCGCGGAGAATCCCGAGACCACGGAGCGCAGCGGTGTCATCGTGATCTGTGACGACGAAGGCACCTGTCTGCCGTGCAGCGTGAAGCAGTATGGCAAGGACGTGTTCGTCATCGAACCGACGGAGGTTAGCCTTGAAGCAGCGGGCGGTTCGTTCGAGGTGAAGGTCACTTCGACCCGTGAATATCATATGAGCTCCAAGCCCGACTGGGTGAACCAGAAGTCGCTGAAGGACAATGTCTATACCTTCGAGGTAGGGGAGAACCCCGAGACCACGGAGCGCAGCGGCGTCATCGTGATCTGCGACGACAAGGGCACCTGCCTGGCCTGCACCGTCAAGCAGGCCGGCAAGGACGTGTTCGTCGTCGAGCCGACCGAGGTGAAAGTCGAGTCCGCCGGCGGCACCTTTGAGGTGAAGGTCACCTCGACCCGTGAATACCATCTGAGTTCGAAGCCCGATTGGGTGACCCAGAAGTCGCTGAAGGACAATGTCTACACCTTCGAGGTCGGGGAGAACCCCGAGACCACGGAGCGCAGTGGTGTCATCGTGATCTGCGACGACAAGGGTACCTGCCTGGCCTGCACCGTCAAGCAGGACGGTAAGGACGTGTTCAGGATTTCACCCGAGAACGTGACTTTCGATGCCGAGGGCGGCACTTTCGAGCTGACGGTCACGGCTACGCGCAGCTATCACCTGAGCTCGAAGCCCGACTGGGTTACCCAGAAGTCGGTCAAGGACAATGTCTACACCTTCGAGGTAGGATTCAACTCCAGTGATTCCGAGCGCAGCGGCGTCATCGTAGTCTGCGACGACAAGGGCATCTGCCTGTCCTGCACCGTCAAGCAGGAGGGCGTCAAGCCGTTCAGCATTAGCCCCATGCAGGTGAATGTGGGAAAGGACGGCGGCACTTTCGAAGTGAAGGTGACATCGTCCTACGGATACCATCTCAGCGGCAAGCCCGACTGGGTGACGGAGAAGTCCGTCAAGGACAAGGTCCATACTTTCGAGGTGGGGCCGTCGCCCACCTCCGACGCCCGCAGCGGAGCCATTACGTTCTGCGACGACAAGGGCGTCTGCCTGTCCATGACAGTGCGTCAGGACGGAGACCCTTATATGATCGACTGGAACAGTGAGTTCTATCACAATCCTATGATCCTGAGTTTTATCTGCAACGGATCGTACGGCTATCGCAAATACAGGAGCGCCTTGGAAGAGGCTTTCTCCCAAATG
>Ga0310696_10006048_pt1 | contig 14454 bp, 7 predicted proteins | sample AusTroGonzalo_MG_4_FD_203885 | JGI IMG/M metagenome (GOLD analysis project Ga0310696, IMG submission 203885) | Bovine rumen microbial communities from tropical cattle in Woodstock, Queensland, Australia - Gonzalo_02 (v2) (version 2) | ecosystem: Host-associated > Mammals > Digestive system >...
CGTTGATAGAATAATCCTTATTCCAAGTCCAAGCAGCAATCTTAGCTTCGCCTTCTGCCCACTGGTTCGGCACGAGATAGAGGTCTTTCTTTACAGGAACATAGAAGTTACCCTCAACCTTGAAGGTCATCTCCCACTCTTGCTCTGCCGCTTCTGCCCAGTAGTAGGTTATCGTAACATCGCCGTCCTCAACCAGTTTGAATGCAATGTTATCATTTCCTTCGGCTCTCAAGCCTTCGGGTTTCTCGGTCAAAGCTTCGTAGCCATAAACCTTGCCACCGTCCCAGTTGCCATCCTCAATAACCTTGAGCAGGTACTCGATATTGGCGTGCAGTCCTACGAAGGTGTAGGTGCTTGCGGTTGCTTTCACGGCTTGTGCGTTCCATTTGAGGTCTTCGCCCACGAGAGCAGCATTACCTGTGATATAGAAGGTTGCCGGCGGTTCGGGAGTATATACATCCCATGTACCGTTAGTCCAATAACCTTCACTCGGAAGGATGGTAAAGATAGCTTTATCCCACTGGATGCTGTCATTCGGAGTCTGGTTCAACTGGTAATCACCCTCCCAATGCGGGTATGTTTCTTCGCCACTGAAGCGAACGAAGATGATAGAGTCAAGGTCGGCACGCACCTGAGCAACCAATGTGTCGTTGCCCTCAGCCTTCGGAGCAAAGAACTCGGAGAAGAAGTTGATTGAATAATCCTTATTCCAAACCCAAGCAGCAATCTTGGCATCGCCGTCAGCCCACTGGTTAGGAACGAGGAACAGGTCTTTCTTTACAGGAACATAGAAATTAGCTTCTACGGTAAATACAGCCTCCTCATCGCCGGCAGCGGGTTTGTAAGTAACCTTGAAGTCACTTGCCTCTTTGAGTTCAAAGCAGATATTGTTGTCACCATTGCCGGTTACGCCTTCGGGTTTAACGGTCAGTTGCTCATAGCCGTAATCCTTACTCCAATCATCCTCGGCCATCGTCAGACGGAACATATAGCTACCTGCTGCAAGATCCTTGATCTCATACGAATCCTCGTAAACAGCTACATGCGCCCATTCACCAAAGGCCTCACCAGCACCTATGATATAATATTTAGCTACAGGTTCGGGATCCGGGAACGTGATGCCGATCGAGTCGTTCGCAAAGGTCCATGTGAAAGTATATGTACCGGCTGCATCAGCAGTCAGCTTCAGATTGTTGTCAGCCTGATCTGTTACTCCGGCTACGCCCGGCCATTCACGATGCAAGCCATAAGCGCCGTCGTTGGATTTGGTTAACCAAGCACCATCCTTGAGCACCTTGAACTCGTAGTCGCCCTTAGCCAGTTCAACCTCGTACGATGCGGTCAGTTTGTTGTCAGCCAGCGTCATGTTGTTAACCACCCATGCCTGCTCTTGTACATCCCATGCACCTGCGATTTGCATTGCGGGTACGTGATCTTCCAGCTTGATGCCGTGCAGTTGCAGCGTTGTGCCGGCAGCAGTTACGGTATATATGTGATGTTTCTTGAGAGCAACCTTCTTGGTAGCATTCAGGTAAGTTTTATCCGAATTATATGCGTCAATCGTGAACTCGCCGGTTACCTTGGTTGTGATAGCAGCCTGATCGAATACGATGAGGTCCTTGTTGTCATTTTCTATTGCAGTATCATTTAGAACTTGGCGGTTGTAGTACAGCGTGATATCCACGTCTTCCTTGGCTGTAATAACCAAAGACGTGCTACCTGATTTCTCTGTTCCTACCAGGTTTTCAGCTGATGGATAAGCATTGGTGCGCACTTGGATTACGTGGGTAAACTCTTCGCCAGCAATGGTGCGTGTGTTAGGTTTGAGAGTCGTAGCATACACACCGTCCACCTTGAGGAGCGCCTCGTCAACGAAGTGGCTACCTGCCCTATCGGGTGTCTCGGCATTAACTTTCCAGATGTTGCCCTGCAGCGGAACAGCTGCGGGTATAGGCTCAGGAATTTCAGTCTTGGCGTACCAAGCACCGTCATAGAAATACTTGCCGGAAGTCCAAGTCAGATCACCCGTCTGATTCTCACCGTCGTTGCTGAAGATACAGTTAGCGTATGCGCCCTCATCAGCTACGAACTTATATACATCATAGTCGTTGACCTTGTCATCATCGCCGAGCTTGGTCATCTCTACACCAGGCCACTCGGTGGCTGCTGCAGAACCACCCCAGAGGTGAACGCGCAGATTGTCCCATTCGGGAACATTCACGAAGAAGATTGAATCCTTCTCAGCGGGTGTCGGAGGTTCAGGAGTGGAACCAGCCTCATACTTCGACCATGTACCTGCAACTGTATTGCCATCACCTTTCCATTGAGCAGTTGTAGAGGTAATCGTGAAGAGATCCTTGTCATCCGTCGGGATGATCAAATCTGCTGTTTGCGCTCCCCAATTTTCAATATCGCCACTTCCATTTACGCGCGCGAAGATCACGTTCTCGTATTTAGCAAGATCCAAATCAATCTTCCACAGATCGGTCTCACCGTCAACAGCAGTCATACGTACACCCGGGAAATCTGCATTTATCTCACCACCTTCTGTCCAGGCAAAAGCGCCTACGGCAGCGCCACTAGCTTTCCACCAGTCATGCTCGCACTTGCAGTAGATCGTCTTAACAGTAGATTCGGGATCGGGATCGGGATCACCGCCTGCTACGTAAGCGTAGAACAAGATTTTCTCCACTATAAACGAATAGTTGGAGGCCTGAGAATTGGTGAGATTGAACGCAATTTTGTAGTACGAATTGATAGCCCACGGTTCCGTTGCAGGAACGACATCAATGGTGTCCTTCGTATTCTTTGCTACGGTAAAGCCCGTGACCGTTTTCTCTGTTACATTTTGCGTAAAGTTTGCATCCGAAGCGGTAGTTACGGTCACTGAATTAAGGACAATCTTGTCCGATGTCACACCGGCATGCGCAATACGGATCTTTGCGATAGCCGAGCCCATAGCGTTTTGGCCAATAATGGTACGATCACCATCAACGGATTTTCCACCTAAACGGAGCTCTCCATTTCCATACCAGTTACCGGGAACAGTCCAATCCATTTGATCAATGGTCATGGTACCTGTCTTCGTGTAATCACTTACAGCTCCTGATGCCGGTTTATAAGGCAGGAATGTGTAGTACAAACTACCTACCTCAGCCATCATGGAGCCTGCAAATAAAATTGCAGCAAATAAAGAAAGAAACTTTCTCATGATAATTTTGATTTTTGTTAATAATATTGTTAGTTTATATAAAGTATCGAAGTGTGTTCGGTATTTTGTCAAACCAACTGCAAAGATACAAAAAAAATCTGACATTTGCAAGTTTTTTGTCCAAAATTTCCAAAAATATTCCCAAAATCTTTCTTTTTTCTGAATTTTTGGGTTTTTGTGGACAGTAATGATATTAAATACAACAAAAGGCGGTTCACGATGAACCGCCCTTTGTTTAACCGTTTAACGATTTAACGGCTTAACAGTTTAACTGCTTAACGCATTTCAGCACCAAGAGTGTTGTACTTAACGCCGTTCTTGATGATAACGACTTGACCGTTCTCGATGGTCTTAACAGCCTTAACGTCAGCATTTACGTTCTCAACAGCTGATTCGTCACCGTCCGGAACTTCTACAGAAACGATCTGCCATTTAGCATCTGTGTCTCCGGCAGCGTTCTTCGAATAAACACGAATCTCCTCATCAGCAGCAGTCAGTTCAACTGCCTCGCTATCAAAGTTGTGCGAAGCTACGGTAGCACCTTCGATCATAACTTCCTTATTCAAGGCTTTTTTGAGGTTGATCTTTACTTTATCACCTGCTTTCAGATCGGTAATAACCAGACAAGCAGCTTTTCCATTCGGTTGAACATACTCTTTGTATGCTTTCATAACCAACTTGTTGTTGTTGTTATCTTTGAACTCAAAGTAAACTTGCTCCTCGCCATTGAGTTTCAAAGTGGTAACACCCCATTCGGAGGTGGCTTCAACTTGCTTTACTTCTACCAAGAAGGCATCAGCCGAGCTGTTAGCAACACCTGCGGTTTCGATGTTTTCGTAATCGAATGCGGCATCAAAGGCAGCTTTAGCTGCATCAGCAGCGGTGTTGTCAACGATATCTGCAAAAGAGATTACTTTAGCGTCAGGGTTAACGTCACCACCACCGGGCTGGTCACCACCACCGGGCTGGTCACCGCCACCGGGCTGGTCACCGCCACCATCAGTAACTGAAACTTCTACAGAAACGATCTGCCATTTAGCATCTGAGCTTCCATCCTCGCTCTTAGAATAAACGCGAATCTCATCAGCAGCTGCAATCAGTTCAACTACATCGCTATCAAAGTTGTGCTTGGTTACCGTAGCACCTTCGATCAAACTTTCCTTATTCAAGGCTTTCTTGAGGTTGATTCTTACTTTCTCACCTACTTCCAGATCGGTAATAACCAGACAAGCAGCTTTTCCATTCGGTTGAACATACTCTTTGTATGCTTTCATAACCAACTTGTTGTTGTTGTTATCTTTGAACTCAAAGTAAACTTGCTCCTCGCCATTGAGTTTCAAAGTAGTAACACCCCATTCGGAGGTAGCTTCAACTTGCTTTACTTCTACCAAGAAGGCATCAGCCGAGCTGTTAGCAACACCTGTGGTCTCGATGTTCTCGTAGTCGAATGCGGCATCAAAGGTAGCTTTAGCTGCATCAGCAGCGGTGTTGTCAACGATTTCTGCAAAGGTGATCAACCTTGCGTTAACTGTCATTGCTGCAACGATAGCTGCTGCAAAAACGAAAAACTTTTTCATGATTTTAATTGTTTTATGAGCCTTGTGGCTCGGTTAATAAATTTGTAAGTATTTTCTTGTAAAGCAACATCAAAAGCAGCCCGTGCGGACTGCTCTTGATGTTAAGCAGTTAACGAATTTCCACTCCGTGGATGTCATAGGTCTTTCCGTCGCGGATAATGAACAGCTGACCATTGATCATAGTCTTAACAGCCTGCTCAGCTACAGCGGCATTGTCGATTGCGGTCGGAGTTGAATCTTCTTTCGTGAAGACGATCTTATAGATACGTCCCATAGACGGACCAACAATATCACCGGTTCTTTCTTGCGGATTTGTTGCATCAGGAATGTAGAACGTGATCTCAACATCACCTGCAGCTACAGCGATAGCCTCAGTCTCTTTTTGGTCTTGATTAGCCGATCCCTCTGCAGACATTGTCTCATTTACTTTCACGTGACGATAAGGTCTGCTACCTCCGGTGTTGGAGTAGGTAACTACAACCGTTCCGGGAACAGTAGTATTGAACTTAACCATGTTGCCTTGGAAATATTCGCCGCGGTTTGCGAACTGTGCGATACCTGCAAGAGCAGCAGCATTGAACGATTCAGCCGGGTTGATCAACACGTCAGAAAAATTGAACTCTTCTGCGTTGGTCGGAAGAGTAGTTCCCTTCTGCTCAGCAGTTGCACTACCGGCATTTGCCCAATCCCACGTGGTGCTTGTGCTAACAGAAGCGAGCTGGGTAGCAGCTTTGCGGGTGTAAGTCAGAACATAGTTTTGTGTGCTCTCGTCCTCTGCAGTAACGGTAACAGTGATTGTACCTTCGCCATTATCCACAACGACAGCTGTTGCGTACGGAGCGTCTTCAGGAGTAGCAACAACGTTCAGTGCCTGATATACACCAACCTGACCGAGGTCGTACTCGTATTCCTCTTCGTCAAAGTCCTCAACGGTTACGCCGTTAACCTGCAGGTCACCCAGCAAAGCATTGTCACTAATAGCCACTTCTACATCGTGATTCACAATAACAGGCTCATCGTTGAACTCATTCGAAGCATATACAAAGAACTCATAATTGCCCACTGCATTAGGAGTAAAGGTGTATGTTGCACCGTTTCCAACAAATTCGTCTTCGCCGTCATGCCATTCGATTAATGTAGCAGCAGCATCAAAATCCTTAGCTGTCAAAGTAACCTCCTGGCCAATACGAGCTTCGGTAGGACCATCAATTGTAAACTCAGCAACCGGAGTCTTTTCGCTGATTACGAAAGTTACAGACTCTTCTGCAGCACAGTACGTACCATTTGAAGCTTGAGAGAATGTGATAACAAACGTTCCGGCTTTAAGCGGTGTGGCTTGGACTAGACCTGTACTTGCACTGTAGGTATAATCTGTACCCAATACAGCTTCTACACCATCAAGTGTGACTGCCGGAATAACCGGTTTGCTTTGGTTCAATGAGCTAACAGCGATATTGATTTGATCACCCACAAAGCCGACTCCGCCTTCAGAAAGAGTGAACTCCGGATCTTGGCAAGCAGCCTCAACTGCAACGTAGAAAATGCCACTCTCACCGCTACCACGTACGATAGAGTGATTACCGGCTTCTACGTTATTAATAGTATAAATTCGGCAACCAGTACCAGCCACTGCGCCATCAACAGCGAGTGCTTCTCCGTCGAATTTGATGGTGGCGTCACTCCATGTACTCTGAACAATAGTGATGTTAGTTGCATCTGTAGTGGCGAAGTTAATAGCAGTAGAGCTCTCCATCTTCAAACCACTTGTAAACTCGATGCCAGCGTACGTTGCACCTGTGAACTTGGTGTTAAAACTCGTTTTTGTTCCTTGAGTGAAGTAATCCGCAGGATCAGATACCCACGTACCATTAAGGGTAAGAGTCGCAGCAAACATACTTGCACTTGCCAGCACGGCAGCAGCTAATGAAAATAATTTTTTCATAATTTAAAATAAACTTTAAATTATGGAGCTTCGGCTTCGTCGAGTTGCGTAAGCAAGCTTACACTCGACTTGCACGAACCTTCATGATTTTAGTTAAACATTATTGTTGGTTATATTGTTTCTTATTTAACTTCTGCGCCCAGCAGGTCATAGAACTTGCCGTTCTTTTCGATGATTACCTGACCGTTCACAATGCGCTTGGTAGCCTTCGGCGTAGCAAGGGTGTTGTCAATTGCAGTCTGAGTAGGCAGAATTACCGCTGCGATCTCCTCGTTGATCATGATTTGCTTGATAACCACGGTCTTTTCGCTCTTGGTGATGATTTGTACATACGAATCACCGGTCACCTGCATTTCGCTCGTCGGGAAGATCAGCACCTTATCGTCTTCCGGAGTGTTGTTCTGCAAGTCTGCAGCGGTCATCTCCGTCGTTTCTCCGTTAACGGCAACCAGAATATTACCACCTACATTACCAAAACGCACCTTGATGGTCGAACCTTGTTGCAACCAGCAGCCCATGTTGGCGCCTTGCGTCTTGAGTTTGAGACCCAGATACGGATAGTTGATGTGATCCTTGGCATCGTTGAGCGAATCCAAAGCATTCACATTCTCGAAGTCAATATGTGCAGCATTCAGCACAGCCTTGAAAGCCTCGGTATCGGTACCGTTATCCAATACCCACTGTTCGATGTTCACCGATGTAGCATAATTGACCGTCATATCTGCCGAGTAACGAATGGCTACTGCTGCAGTCAGGTTGTCGATGCTCAGGTTTACACTTGTCACACCCGCAGCTACATCAACGGCGCTTGTATAGGTCAATACAACGGCAGCATTCAGTTTGCCATCTGCGCCTACTGTGACACTTGTCGGATCTGCACTCAGACCGGCCAAGTTCGGTACATTGATAGCGTAGTTGCCCGGGGTCAGATTCTTGCCTGTGAAGGTCACAGTGTGGCTCTCCGAACGAAGAGCTGCTGACAGATGCATATCGATGGTATCCAGCGAAACGTGGAGAACAGGATCCGTAGAGGGAGCAGCAGCGTTTTCAATTGTAACACCACTAAGGAAGAGAGACTCGGATTCGCGGCTGATATAAATTTCAGTTGCGCCGATAATAGCATTGCCTGCGGGAACAGTCCATGTTACTTGTTGGGGGGCGTTTTTGGCGCCTGTCGGTTGGAGACTAACATATTGCGTGGTAGCAGCTCTGCTGTCAGATAACAAGTATGCCCGACCATTTGTTGGATTACTTGTGATTAAACCATCAATAGTGATTACATCACCCTCAGCGACAGCATTATCCAATTTAAGTAATGCGTACTTTGAGTTACCATCGCTTGGACTACCATCCAATTTGTACACGTACACGCCGCTCTGTGTTTCGAACTTTTCAGCTCCGAAAAGAACAGAACCGCCGTCAACAGCGTACTCAGTGTTTTTTGCCGTGTGTGTATTAGCGTCCAATGTGAACGAGTACACAACATCTGCCATCATGCCTGCACTAAACAATGCAGCTGCGAAAAATGTAAATACCTTTTTCATGATTAATAATGTTTAATTGTGATTATTTATAATAGTTATTATAATTTGTCAGTATAGCCTTCTATGCGAACATTGCCCATGCGAATGTACTTGCCGGAGCGTGGCTTCGTCTCGTCGTTGAGCCAGGGCAGGATGCGTATATGCAGCGTTTGTCCTTTGGGGACAGTGAGATGCGTCGGCACAATCTTCACCGTTAGCGGAGTGCGCTGCGGTAAGCCAACCTTCTCATAATAGGTGTGCACATCGGTGAACCGGTCGCCGAAGCCCGTGTTGATGTGGCAACTCATCGTGGTCGTGCCGTCAGCCGACAGATCCATCGCGATGCCGGTGATACGCAACGCCGAATCAGCGGGTGCGGTAACAGCCAGATCGATGTAGCGCACGGCGTTCTCGTCAATCTCGTCCGCCGGCCAAGGGGTCTTCGACTTACCATTGTCGGAGTTATGGAACCGCTGCTTGCTACCCTTGCCTTTCGCGCAGAGGTTATTAGTCGAAAGTCGAAAGTCGAAAGTCGAAAGCTGTTTTCCCTCGACTCTCGGCTCTTGGCTCTTGGCTTTCGACTCTTGGCTGATCTCCGACAGCTCGTGTACCGTGATATACTCGGCGAGGATCCCTGCCTCCTTGAGCAGCTTCGCTGCCAGGCGGGCAATCATCTTCGCCCCGAGTTCAGAGGTGTGGGTCTTGTCGCCCTGGCAGAACAGGTTTGCGGTGCAATACGCATCGCCGTACTGCAGATACAACTCGTGCGTAGCGCTCGTCAGGTCGATGTACTGCACCTGCTTCTCCGCTGCTACCTGACGCATCTGCCATACATAATCCATCGAGTGATCGTCGGCTGCTACCTTCTGATTCTCAAGCAACACACCGTTCTCCAACTTGCTGAACTTGTCACCTAAGTCGTGCTGCCCGTTGCGGCGGATGGTCACGGAGTCCACGAAGTACTTGCGGCATATAGGTCCTACGAGCACGGGCGTGCACCCGAGCGCACGTACCTCATCTATGTAGCGCCGCAGGTTAGCCTTGTACGTCGTGTTCGGGCATGTGCCGCGCAGGTCGGTGATGACAGGCTGACCGTTCGCAGTGAGGTACTCGTTGTACTCCAACGCATCCAAACCGTTGCTTTTCTCGTCGTTGTGCGCAAACTGGATGAGTACATAGTCGCCGGCTGTCATCTGCGTCTTCACCGACGGCCACAGAGCCGGCTGGTCGTAGAACGTACGCGTGGAAGCGCCCGACTTGCCGCGGTTGTTCACGGTCACGAACGCCGAGTCAAAGAACAGACCCAGGTACGTACCCCACCCGCGCTTGTCCGTCGCCTCGGGCTTATAGTCCGCCATCGTGCTGTCGCCGATCGTGTGTACCTTGATGGCACTCACCGGCAAGCACAGCATCACCGCCAACACTATGAAAAGAACCTTTCGCATATTTACCATTTAGTCATTTACCATTTACCATTTATTTGGTCATTTAACCATTTGACCAAGGGCATTGTAGGTTGTGCCGTTGCGGGTGATGAGCAGTTGGCCGTTACTGATGACCTTATCAGCCAAACTTGGCTGATGCTCGGTAGTTGCCACGGCGGTTGTCTGCGCATCAAACGCCTGACCGGAGATGACTACATTACGCAGACATATGTACTTGCTGTCTTTCTCTTCACCGCTTTCGTGCCACGGCAGCACGCGTACATGCAGTGTCTGCCCTGCCGGGATCGTGAGCGTCGGGGTGAGATTCACATGCTCGATAGTCCGGTTAGGCAGGTTCTTGCGTTCGCAGATCGTTCGTACATCCGTAAAGCCCTCACCGAAACCTGTATTCAGGTGATAGCACATGGTTGATGTAGCATCAGCGGTCACGTCATACGAAATACCCGTTATACGCACCTCCATCGCCTCCGGGGCGGTGATAGCAAAATCCAGATAACGGCTTGCGTTCTCGTCGATCTCACCAGCCGGCCATTTCGTACGGCTGCTGCCGTTGGCGGAGTTATGGAATCGTGCCAGGACGATACCCGTCTCGTCACCGTCGGTGAAATAGTTCTTGGTATAATCCATACAAGCCATATTGCTCATCGAGAAGGCTGCGCTGATCGGTCCTTCCACTACCGCAGCCGGTACCGGACGGGCATTGATAGCCCATGTGGCACTGACTGCTGCACCGCCATCCAACGAGATCGCTGTGGCGCTGACAGGAACAGCTACCACATGGTTGCCGGAGGTGGCATACACCGTGTCGAGCTGTTCGCCGCCGGTGCTGTAGTTGGCGCGAATATATACCTTTTGGAACATCGAACCACCTTCGTACGAGGCTTGTGCCGTAGAGGCATAAGTCTCTTTGTCCAACGATATCTGCAGGTTAGCCGTAGCCCTCAGTGCTACCGTACCGCTGGCGGGTTCCAGACCGTAACCGGTCAGCAGAAACTCCTTGTTCTGCGCCACGCTGCAATAAGTATCGCCTATCTCTATGGCATTGGGGTTGGCGGTGATGTCCGTCGGGACAGTGATATACTCCGCCAGCACGCCCGCGTTCTTGAGCAGTTGGGCAGCGGCGCGCGCTATCAGGTTACCACCCATAGCGTTGGTATGCGTCTTGTCGGCCTCGCAGAACAGCAGACTCAGGCACTGCGTCTCGCCGTACGACAGGTAGAGTTGGCGCGTGGCTTCCGTCAGGTCAATAAACGGCACCTGCTTCTCCGCTGCTACCACCTTCATCGCTTTCACATAACTCATCGTCGAGTCGCCCGCAGGCAGACTCTGGTTCTCGTACAGCACGCCGTTCTCAATCTTGCTGAACTTGTCTCCCAGATCATGTTTGCCGTTTCGCTTGATGTCATTGCCTTGGAAGTACGCGCGGCAGATCGGTCCTACCAATACAGGGTTCACGCCCAACGCACGCGCCTCGTCAATGAACGCGCGCAACATGTCGCGATATGTAGTTTGCGGATTCGTACCACGCGCATCGGTCGGTGCAGGCAGGTTGTTGTCGGCACAATACTGCGCGTACTCCAGGTTATCCATACCGTTAGTTACCGTACCCTCATCGTTATGCGCAAACTGGATAAGCAGGTAATCACCTGCAGCCATCTGGCTCTTGACGGATGCCCAATAGGCAGCTCCCGTGTAGAAGCCACGCGTATCTGCACCCGACTTGCCGCGGTTGTTCACGGTCACGAACGACGGATCAAAGAACGAACCGAGATACATACCCCACCCGCGTTTGTCGGTGGTGTTCTCGTCGTAATCCGCCATCGTGCTGTCACCGATGGTGTGTACTTTAATGGCGCTCATCGGCATGCACATCATCGCTGCCAGAGCTATGGAAAGAATCTTTTTCATAATAATATTTTGTTTTTCGCCTTTTATCTCTCAAACCGCAGCACACCGTCCTTGCTGACTGCGACATATACGCCTGCAGGCAGATGATCCACGGCAATCGTCTCGCGAGTGGTGGTACCTACGCAAGCTCCGCTGATAGCATAGATGCGAATCACTTTACCCGAGGGGTTGTATACACTGTTGCCGCGGAACGACAACGAGTTGTCGGTAATCATAGCTACGGAGGTGATTTGCGGTTGCGGCAAGTTGTTCCAACTCGTGCCGAAGATGCCCTGTAAGCTGCTGGTATAGCCAACAATCAGGCTCGACAGTTCATTGCTGATATCATAGTTCGTGGGGTCGAAGTTAGCAAGGCTGAAATCGATATCGCCATGGTTCATACGTCCGGCACCCAGGTCACCGGTTACGATAGCGGGAACCTGATTCGGGTCGTCGGGCGTGAAGGCCGGCATCACCGAACTGTTGGTATCGAAGTTGTTATACGTCGAGCCGCCCTGTTTGGCTGTTACGGTTGACGGAACCTGCTCGTTGCGGGTGCTGGCCAGATAGGCATCGAAATGCACCGGACGACTCGAAGCGTTATAGTATTGCGGCGTAGTGCTGGAGCCGGCAAACACATTGTTGTACGCCTTGATGATGCCGCCGTTCTCCTTCGAGAAGGTCGGCGAGTTCTTTTCATCAGTACCGTTCTTGGTATCCGCACCCTGCATGGAGATGAGCATAGGATTGTGGGCGTTGTTGAAGTAGTTGTTCTCCACAAATACCGATGAACCGGTAGTAGAGCCTACGCAATACTTGGCTACGCCGTCGAAATAGTTGTTATATACATGCACACTCATCGTACGAACACGCGGATGGCGCGAATCGGAGTGGTCGAACCAGTTGTGGTGGTAGCATATATAGTTCGGTCCGCTCTCGCTCTTCATACCGCACATGCACGATTTACCGGTATCCCACAGGTGGTTATACGCAACCGTCACATATTTCGAATCGGACTTCACGTCAATCGAGCCGTCACCTTTCTTTTGATCACCGCCCTTGTTACGGCCATAGAACACATCCAGGTTATGAATCCATATATTGCTGTTGTCGGTATCCAGCGAAACGCCGTCATCCATACAGGACATGATAGCCAGGTTGCGGATCTCTACGCTCTTGCTGTTACGGATCAAGAATCCGAAACCGCGAATCACGGCATCGTTACCTACACCCTCGATGGTCATATTCAGCACAGCATCCGCATTTTTACCTTTGATCTGCAAGCCTTCCGATGAACTGCCGAACTCATCCATATCGCCGGCTTCCAGCAAGCCGATAATACGTATATCCAGCGGACGAGTCTCGTTGCCCTTTTGATAGCCGGTAATGATAGACTGAATACCGGTACATGTAGTCATGGGTTTGTTCGATTTCTCCACTTGTATATCCTGAGTGATGGTCTGCGCGTTATTTTTGTGGACATAGAGTACTATAGCATTGGCCTTCAAGTCGCCGTTATCCGTATATGCACCAACGCCCTGATTCCAGTTGAAGTGGGCAAAACCGTTGCGGTCATAAGCGCTAACCGTAAGTACAGCGGTCTCGCTGGCCTCAGATTCCACATCCGCTTCATTGGCCACAGGAACAACCTTCAGCTGATAACTGCCTGCCGGCAGACCCAGTGCGTCAGCGCGGCAATGGTCGCTGTAGCTGCGCAGCAACTGCTTGTCAAGCACCGTATACGTTCCGTTCGCCGGACGAACATACACGTTATAATCCGAGTAGCCTTCAAGAGTGCTCCACTCTACATAGGCACTTTCCAACCAGCCTGCAGCATTGGTAATCCTTACAGCGGCTCCGGCACTCAAACAAGAGAACAAAACAATGGTAAAAACCAAGATTTTTTTCATGATACTGAATTTTTCGTTATATTTTATATAATTTTTCAAAATTTGGTGCAAAATTACAAAATTTTACGCAATAAAAGGTGCAAAATCTCGTCAAATACGTGCAAAAATAAAAAAAATGACAAATTATTTGCATAAATGGATTTTTTTTTGTATCTTTGCAGAAAATTTCTATTACGTATGAAACATCTCTACTCCACCATACTCATATCGGTATTCTTGTTGTGCGCACGCAGCATCCACGCTGAGCAATATTCGCTGCGTTTTTATGATGATTCCGATGGTCTGAGTCATTGGCACACTACCTGCACCGTACAGGACAGCACGGGTATGATCTGGATAGCTACGTACAACGGCTTGAACCGCTTCGACGGCTACCGTTTCGTGACGTTCATGGCGGCTGATGCCAACGGTCTGTCCATGCCCTCCGACCGCATCCGAAAGATGGAACTGACGGCTGACAATAATATCATCTGCCTGATTGACGACGACAATGTAGCACTGTTCAACACCCGCACTTGCCGTTATGAGGAGCTCGAGCCGAAGGATAAGATGGCGGCCATAGCAAGGCTGCGCGTGCATCACAACCCGAATCTGTGGAAGGAGAAAGCGGTATATACCAACTTGGGTAACCTGCACCTGAAAAATATCCGTCGCGACGACGTTGACCGCCAAGGCAACCACTGGCTCATCGATGATCACGGCGTGTTTGTGGCAACACCCGTGCACGAACGCGGCACGCGCATCAACGATGAAGAGGTACGCGCCATGATCCGCTTGCACGACGGCACGATCCTTGCCTCCGGTCGCAGCAGCAAGCAGGTGATGGTGTATGATTCCGCCTTCCATCTTATCGGCTACGTGCACCCCGACGGACGTCTGGGCAAGACACCGGCATCCTTTGGCGACCAGCCCTACTGCTCTACGAGTCACGCGACGGCAAACACTTCTATATAGGTTGA
>Ga0310696_10006050_pt1 | contig 14453 bp, 7 predicted proteins | sample AusTroGonzalo_MG_4_FD_203885 | JGI IMG/M metagenome (GOLD analysis project Ga0310696, IMG submission 203885) | Bovine rumen microbial communities from tropical cattle in Woodstock, Queensland, Australia - Gonzalo_02 (v2) (version 2) | ecosystem: Host-associated > Mammals > Digestive system >...
AAAACGGCTCATAACCGGACGATTGCATTCTCTATCGGTATCCTGTTGTTAGCACTGCTCGTGGCCGCTCTCTCCTATATCGTACTCAACCGCCGCAAGCACCTGAAAGAACTGAAGATTGCCTACGATCACGCCTTGGAGTCTGACCGTATGAAGACGGCCTTCATCCAGAATGTGAGCCACGAGGTGCGCACCCCGCTAAATATCATCAGCGGTTTCTCGCAGATTATCGCCAATCCAGAACTCACCAGCAATAGTGAAGAACGCCAGCACATGGCTCAAATGATGCAGAAGAACTGTCATCAGATTACCTCACTCATCGACGAGATGTTGGAACTCTCGTTCAGCGAGTCAACGGAAGATGCCGTGAAGGAGGACCATGTAGAAGTCAATGATATGCTGCGCGACATGTTGCAGGAAAACCAGCCTCTTGTCAATCATGGAACGCGTCTGGATTTCCAGACAACCATCAACGACGACTTCGCCCTGACCACCAACCAGATGATGCTCAGGCGGGCCATCGGCACACTGATTGACAATGCCATCAAGAACACAACGGAAGGTTCCATCACACTAAAAGCCTCCGCCCTCGGGAATCAACTGATCGTGGCTGTGGAGGACACTGGTTCCGGTATCCCCGACGATGAGGCAGAGCATATATTCGAGCGCTTTGTCAAACTCGATGTCTTCAAGGAAGGTCTCGGTCTCGGCCTGCCCCTTTGTCGTACGCTCATCAAGAGACTTGGTGGAGACGTACTACTCGACAAGACTTTCAAGGGTCCCGGCGCTCGCTTTGTTATCACCCTACCGATAGAAACAACAGATTAATATATGAAGAAAAGCATTTTTACTATCCTGTTCGGCTGTCTGACAGCCACCAATTGTAACGCCGCCCAGAAGGTGGACGAGTTTACCACCAAGAGCGGCAAAAAAGTCACTATCACGTGCATCAAACATGCAAGTCTCGAAATTAACTACGACGGTGTAGAAATACAGATTGACCCCGTAGGCATGGGTGCCAAACCAGAGACCGACTACGGCCAGTTCCCCAAAGCCAATCTTATCCTGATTACCCATGAGCACAGGGATCACTTCGAACGTGAGGCCATCGCCCTACTTCGCACACCGGCTACAACGGTTTACTCCAATCTTGCCGTTTACAATATGTTCCGCAACAGTTTGGTACTGAACAACGGCGACAGCGTTGCCTACCGTTCTGACATCACCATCAAGGCCGTGCCAGCCTATAACTACACCGAAGGCCATACCCAGTTCCACCCGAAAGGACGCGACAACGGCTATATCCTCAGCCTCGACGGACTGCGCATCTACATCGCCGGCGACACGGAAGATATCCCCGAAATGGCCGATTTGAAGGACATCGACATTGCCTTCCTGCCCTGCAACCAGCCTTACACGATGACCGTCGACCAACTGGTGAAGGCTGCCCGTACCATTTCGCCGAAGGTGCTCTTCCCCTACCACTATAGCCAGACCCCCATCTCGCAGGCCGTTATGAAACTCGCTGGTAGCGGCATCGACATCCGCATCCGCGACTACCAATAACATAACGCTTACAGGTGTTTCTTGGGATAGAGGGCGTCCCACCAGGTGGGATCGTCCTTAAGCCAGCGGGCGAACCAGGCCATCTGGGTGGCAAGCCATTTCTCTTTCTTGCCGTATTCAAGGATATGATGGTTCTCGCCAGCAACCTCGACGAGTGCAACCTCACGACCCAGGAGTTTCAGGGCAGTGAACATCTGGAGGCTCTCAATGAGCGGCACGTTTGTGTCGGCATTGCCATGAAGCAATAGTAGCGGCGTGTGGATTTTGTCTGCATTGAAGAGCGGACTCTGATCAACATAGAGTTGGCGATGCGACCACGGGTAACTATTGGCCATCGACACCTCACTGTAGTTATACCCCCAGTAGCCTTCACCCCAATAACTGGTATGGTTGGTGATGCCGGCATGTGAGACGGCAGCGGCAAAGATATCCGTCTGCGTCTGCAAGTATTGCGTCATAAAACCACCATAACTTGCACCCATACAACCTATCTTCTTGGGATTGATGAATGGATGCTCCTTGCAGATTTGCTTCACGCCCTCGATGATATCCTCGGCAGGACCACGGCCCGCCGTGTTCACATGGCGCGAGGCCCACTCCTGACCAAACCCTGTGGCACCGCTGGGTTCAAGGATATAGGCCACATAACCTAAGGAGTTCCAGTATTGCGGGGCGTATGGCGACTCGAAATAGCGAGATACGGGCGAGCAACCACCATAATAATAGACAATCATCGGGTACTGCTTCGTGGCATCAAAGTCCTTCGGCAGATAAAGGCGACCATAGACGGTATCGCCCTTGCTGTTCTTGAAGTTCCAGTCCTCGCAGGTGCCAACCTCGGCATCGCCCAAGGCCTCGCGACCGTCGAAGAGCATCAGCCCGGTCTTCTTGGTCTTTCCTGCCTTTGCGGAAAGGTCGAGGATATAGGCAGAGGCGGGTTCGAGGGTCTTATAGGAAAGGTAGCCGACAACGGGTGCGTGGGCAGCCATATCGAAACGATAGACATCGTCGCCCTCGGCAGGCAACTGTCGGATGCTGCCCGTCTTGGGATTCAACTGGTAGAGATAGACGTAATCGCGGCATTCGGCACGGAAATAGACCATCCCATCGGCCCACGACCAGTCGGGACTGCCATCAAGCGAAGGGTCAAAATCCTTGGTAAGCGGAGTTACCCGCTTCGTGGCGAGGTCGAAGAGAAAAAGTTCGTTCTCCGTCATGCTCGGGGTGACATCGGCGGGCAACTGGCAGCCGATGCGGTTGAAGGCCTCGGGCGTACCCATGAAGATGACCTGCGAACCATCCGGCGAAAAGGAGCCATCGCCAAGGAACCCCTCGCCGATGAAGAGTGTATCAACCTTCATCGTCTGCAAGTCGAGGATATAGCAGTCGCCCACCTCAGTAGGACGCTTCGAAAGACGCGAGTACGAGGTGCCGATAAGCAGGCGGCGACCGTCCTGTGTGATGTCATAAAGACGAGTGTTCTGGGGCGAGAAGGTGATGCGCTGGGTGATACCCGTGGCGATGTCGAATTTCTTCAGGTAACTGCGGTTGCGCCAGCCGGGCTGACGGTCGTCCATCTCAAGCACCTCGAAGACATCCTTGTCCTCCTTGGGACCTTCCTCCTCGGCGGTGATGATCAGGTAGTCTTCGTTGGGTGAGACGACATACCCGCCATCAGGAACATCATAAGCAAAACGGGTGCGCTGTCCCGTCAGCGGTTCCACCTTATATAATACACGGTGACTGCCCTCCTTCTCATCCTCAATCCAGGCGTTGCTACGGGGCATCCAACGAGGGTTGCGCGAGGGGCGCATCAACAGACGGTTCGTCTTCACGTCGCGCAGTTCGTAGTCCCAACGGCTATTTCCGCCGCGCTCCGTCGTCTGGTAGGCAACGGCCACCAACTGTCCGTCGGGCGAGAGGGAGATACCTCTCACGCGCTTGCCGTCGGTGAGGTCGTGCACCATATAGGGATGTCTGGTTTCCAATGTATAGGCAACCGCCTGTGGCGCGTCGATGGTAACCTTGATGGAGTCGGTATCTTTCGGCTCAGCAAGGTAGCGGATGGCAAAAGTGTGGTGCTCAGGGGCCAACTTCAGGTCGCCAGAGGCCTCAGCACCATCGATGAACAATTTGTAGTTCTTCGGGCCTTTCACCTCGATCTTTCCCTTCAGGTAGTCGGCATTGTTCACATAGAAGGTGAGCAGGCCTACACTACGGCTATCATCCAACGAGGGCAGCACCTGTCCGTCAAACGTCTTCGTGGCAGGTGATGACAGGGCCACTGCACCGAGCAGCGTCTTGTCGTCAAATTTCTCCCCCTTCACATTCACCGTATCCGTAGCAAAGGGCTTGGCTACGGCATAAGGGCCGGCGAGGTTAAACTGCTTGATATCCGTCTTTACTTGCGATGAGGCAGTCAGCGCCGTCATCAGCATTCCAAAGATAAGTGTTCGTTTCATATCTTCTAAATAATTAAAAAGCCTCGCGGTATTTGTTCTCGTCCTTGTCGTCGAGCATGGAGAGATAGGACTGGTAACGGCTCTGGGCGATGTAGTGGTCTTCGAGCGCCTGGAGCACGGCGCAACCCGGCTCATGGGTATGCGTGCAGTTGGAAAAGCGGCAATCTTTGGAAAATCGGAAGATCTCGCGGAAGTAACTCGTGAGTTCTTCGCGTTCAATGTCGAACGTGCCGAAGCCCTTGATACCCGGTGTGTCGATGAGCCAGCCGTCGCCCAACGGAATCATCTCAGAGAAGGTGGTGGTGTGCTGGCCCGTGTTGTGAGCATCGGAGATCTCGGCGGTACGCAGACAGGCACCCGGCACAAGGCGGTTGATGAGAGTAGACTTCCCCACCCCGCTGTTGCCGCTGAGCAGTGTGACCTTTCCCTCCAACAGCGCATACAGGTCGTCCACGCCGTCGCCCGTCTCGGCAGAAATCTGACGACACTCATAACCGACGGTCTCATAGAGGCTCACCATCGCCTCCTGGTAATGGCGCAGGTCGTCGTCAAGCAAATCTGTCTTGTTGAACACCAGCACCACCGGCACGCGGTAGGCCTCAGCCGAGGCCAGGAAACGGTCGATAAAGGTGGTGGAGGTCTGCGGACGGCTGACAGTGACCACCAACAGGGCCTGGTCGACGTTGGCGGCGATGATGTGACTCTGTTTCGAGAGATTGATACTCTTGCGGATGATGTAGTTGCGGCGATCCTCAATCTCGGTGATAAAGGCCGTGCCTTCGGGATTGAGAACGATTTGCACCCTGTCGCCCACAGCCACAGGATTGGTACTTCGGATGCCCTTCAAGCGGAAATTACCCTTGATCTTAGACTCAACCAGTTGGCCATCGTCCGTTCGGACGGTGTACCAACTGCCTGTATTCTTAATGACTAAACCGCGCATCAGACGGTCATAATCTCCTTGTTCTTCGCTGCAATCAGTTCATCAATCTTCTTGATGTACTTGTCGTGTATTTTCTGGAGTTCCAGTTCGGCGTCCTTCTCGTTGTCCTCCGAGAGTCCGTCCTTGATGGCTTTCTTCAGTTTCTCCTTGATGTCGCTGCGCACGTTGCGCACCTCGACCTTGGCCTTCTCGGCAATCTTGTTGCACTGCTTGGTCAGGTCGCGACGGCGCTCCTCAGTGGGAATGGGGATATTCAGGCGGATAATCTCGCCGTTGTTCTCAGGTGTGATACCTACATCACTGTCCATGATGGCTTTCTCAATAGTGCGGATCTCCTTCTTGTCCCAAGGACGAATGGCAATGGTACGAGGATCGGGCACGCTGACGTTAGCAACCTGGTTCAGGGGCACCTTGCTGCCATAGGACTCCACCCTGACACCGTCGAGAATGGCCACATTGGCACGACCGGCACGGATGCGGTTCAGTTCTTCCTCGAGGAACATGGCTGCCATCTCCATTCTCTCTTCACTCTTCTTTAATGTCTCTTTTACGTCTATCATAAATCTTTTGCTTTTAGATTATTCTGTTGACAAAAGTAGCACTTTTCCCTGAATCCGCCAAATTTTTCGTATCTTTTTTTATTCCTTTTAGGCAAAATTAGGCCTCTCACACAGATTTTAGGCAAAATAATTTGGTAGTACGAACTCTTTTGCGTAACTTTGCCAAGTGTATGACCTAATGTAATTAATATGATCATGGACTTTCAACATATCTCTATATGTCTTCTGACCGCGCTCATGATTGCCATCGTGGTCATGATCATATATAACCGCGTCTATTACCGCCGCGAGAAGGACATCGATACCCGAACCAGCCAACTGAACACGCAGTTGGCACTGGTGCTCGATTCGAACAACACAAAGGTTTGGACATACGACCCCATGAAGAGAATCTTCGTTGTGCTACAGGAAGGCAACACCAGAAAAGAATACACACCACTCGACTTCGCCCTCTTCTTCGACAATGACGACTTCTACAAACTACTCCATCTCACCACTGCCATCTACAAGGGAATGGAGGAGACTGGCACTATCACAGCCAGAGGCCGAGAGGAAAAAGGGGAGCCCACACCAACCTACGAAATCCACGTATCTGTGCTCAGCAAAGACAGGGAAGGCAAGCCCCAGATTCTGCTCGGTATCCAGCGTGACACGACAAAGGACGTGGTGAATCAGGAAGAGAGCCGCAGACTATCGCTCCGCTACCAAAACGTGTTTGACTCCTCGCTTGTCGACATGATCTTCTACAACAAGGACGGTATCCTGACAGACATCAACGACAAGGCCTTGGAGAGTTTCGGCGTCAAAGATCGCGAAGCCCTGCTCAGGAGGAAAGTGAAGATTACGGACATCCCCTCGTATAGAGACATCGATTTCGAGCATTTCGAGAATGCCGTCTTCTCGTCCATCACCGACATCGACAAGGTGAAGCAAAGCGACGAACGCATCCCGGAACTGACCGTCGGCGGGAAATACTATTATGAGGTGACGCTCAGTGCCATCCGCGACGAGAAGCACAACCTGCACGGCATCATCGCCGCAGGCCGCAACATCACCGAGATGGTACAGTCGCACCATCGTCAGCAAGAGAAAAGGAAACTGCTGATGAATACCACCAAGGAGATAGAGTCGTACATTACTAATATTAACTATACGCTCCAGGCGAGTGGTGTACATATCTTCAACTACAATCCCGATACCCACGAACTGGACATCTCCAGCGACCTGAACAAGGTAAAGTACCGACTGTCGCAAATCAGATGTATATCGCTCCTGGATGTGACAGACCGCAGACGACTCAGGGGACTGTTCCTCCGCATGGACCACCGTAGGCTGGGAGCCTTCACCACAACCTTCCGTACCATCTTCCGCGACGAGCAGAAGCGGAATATCTATATGACCTTCAGTGCCGTACCCGTGACAGATAAGGACGGCACCATCAGCCACTATTTCGGTCTGTCCCGCAACGACACAGAGACCATCTACACGGAAGCCAGACTGCGCGAAGAGACGGAGAAAGCCCAGGAGACAGAAGGTCTGAAGAACACCTTCCTGACCAATATGAGTTATGAGATCCGTACGCCCTTGAATGCCGTGATCGGCTTTGCCGGGCTCTATAACGCACCACACGACGAAGCCGACGAGCCTATCTTTGCCGAGGAAATCAAGCGCAATACAGGTCAACTATTGCAACTGGTGAATGATGTCCTCTTCCTTTCGAAACTCGACGCGAGGATGGTGGAGTTCAACTACAAAGAGGCAGACTTTGCCGCCCTCTTCGAAGGTTACTGCTATATGGGTTGGAGCATGCCGAATCCTGGGGTCACCGTATCGGCAGAGAACCCCTACAACCACCTCATAGTGACCATCGACGAGAAATACCTCTGCGAAGTGATACAGAAAATATGTGCCCATGCAGTCAGGTGCACCACAGAAGGTTACGTCCGCGCCAAATATGAATACCGCCACGGTGAACTCAGCATTGCCATTGAGGATACTGGCAAGGGAATACCCCAAGAGGCCATGAGCCACCTCTTTGACCGTTTCACGAAGAACAAGTCGGTACACCAATATGATACGGGACTTGAGTTACCTATCATCAAGGAACTGGTGGAGCAGATGGGAGGCACCATCGAGATACAGTCGGAAGAAGGCAAAGGCACTACAGTCTACGTCATCATCCCCTGTGAGATGAGCAGTCTTGAGAAGAAAACAGAACTCATATAAGTCAAAGAAGATGAAGTTACTACTCGCAAACATATTCGCACTGGCAATCACGGCACAAGATGCAATTTACGTGGTTCTGCTGTTTGTTGCATTGCTTGCCTTCATCGCCACCGTCGGCATCAACCGAATCATCATTCTCCGCATCAGGAAACGTGTGAGGAAAGCGCAGGAGATATCGACCATCATGCAACATACCCTCGACATCAGCAACAACTACATACTGAAACTTGATGTAGGCAGGCGGCATGCCATCAACCTGCACGGCAACCTGCTGCCCGAAGAAGGTCTGGGCTACGAGGAGAGTTTTGAGATGATACACCCCGATGACAGAGTCATCTACAAGAACTTTATCGCAAGAATGGTGATAGAGGGGAAGTCGACAGGGACCTGCCTGTTCCGTTGGGATATGAGCGGGCACAAGCATCTGGGAAACTGGCGTTATATGAGAGATCAAGGCGTGGTAGAATATAGTCGTGACAAGGAAAAAGAACCCGCCAACCTTTTCTGCACCCTCACCGACGAGACCGAAAAGTTCCAGAAAGATACAGAAAAAGGCGAACTAAGCGACAAATATAAAAAGGTGTTCGAACAGAGTATCGTAGGACTGGCATTCTACGATAATAACGGCCATCTGATGAATGCCAACCGTAAGATGCGTGAGATCCTGAAGTTCCAGTCAGACGACGATCCCTATTACTTTGGCAATTCTCTCTACGAACTGCCTGCCTTCAGGGAACTGACCTACCGTAAACAAATAGAAGATTTATATTTCTGCACCAAGACCGTTGTCGTGGAACGAGGCGTGAACTGCTACACGGAAATGCACTTGCACCCCATCTACGACGAAAACGGTGAACTCTACTATATTTCCTGCTCTATCCGTGATATCACCCAAGAGCGTGAACTCGACCTGCAGAACAAGCGCAACGACCGGGATATGCAGCGCGCCAAGGAGGAGATACAACAATACGAAACAGAGTTGCAGTACCTGATGGACACCTGCGACATGCGCTTCTTCCGCACGTCGCTCGCCGACAGAACCTGTACCTTCTATAAAAATCTGGGTATACCCGAGAAACAGATGTCGTTCGAAGAACTGATGGAACACTTCATCAACAGTCCTTTCCGTTCTGGACTGAACGACTTCGAAAACTATTTCAGTGAGCCCAAAACCGACTTGACCTATATGCACCCCTTCTTCCACGAAGGCGAAGATTTGCAGTGGAACCATATCGACAGTGTACCATTCTTCGACAGTAAGGGTCAGTTGAAAGGCACCTATGGCATTGTGCGCAACGTCACCAGTCTCATTGAGAAACAGGAGAAACTGAAACTGGAGACAGAGCGGGCCAAAGACTCAGGGCGCATGAAATCGGTGTTCATGGCGAATATGACCCACGAGATACGTACCCCGCTGAACTCCATCGTAGGATTCTCTGACGTTCTGCCAATGATGAGTACACCTGAGGAGAAACAGGAGATTGTCCGCGTCATCATGAACAACTGCGACATGCTGTTGCGCCTCATCAATGATATCCTTGCCATCTCCTCGCTCAACGAAGGCGGCATCCACATCGAACCGAGCCAAGTGGACTTCGCCAAGTCATTCGATGACATCTGTGAGTCGCTGAAGGAGCGCGTACAAGAGCCAGGGGTCGCATTCATCAAGGACAACCCTTATAAAACCTTAGTGGCAAACATTGACAACGGACGTATCCTGCAGGTGATCACCAATCTGGTGACCAATGCCATCAAATATACCCATCATGGACATATCAAGACAGGCTACCGTTACGAAAACGACGGTCTGTATATCTACTGCGAGGACACTGGCGATGGTATTCCCAAGGAAGCACAGGGGAAGATTTTTGAACGCTTTGTCAAACTGAACGACTTTATACAGGGTACAGGTCTCGGACTGAGTATCTGCAAAGCCATCACCGATGCCTGTCACGGACAGATAGGTGTCATTTCCGAGGGTAAGGACCAAGGGTCGACTTTCTGGCTGTGGATACCTTGCGAAGCAATAAAAATAGAACAAAAAAGTAATTTGAATGAATAGAATCCTACTGATATTGACTGCTTGTCTCTTGTCACTTACTACCATTTCTGCACAGGAGAGTGACAGTACAAGGGTATTTTCAAAAGATGATCCGCTCGTGTATGAAGACGCATGGGATCTCTGGCCCTATGCCTTCCTGAATGAGAATGGCGAGCCCGTAGGCTACAACATAGACCTGCTTAGACTCATCTTAAAGGAACTCGACATCCCCTATATCATCAAACTGAAACCCACCACTGAGGCGCTCAATGACCTGAAGACAGGACAGGCAGACCTGATGTGTGGTATGGATGCCCACTTCCACGACGATTATGCAAAATATGGTAAGTCCGTACTCCAGTTGTTTACCCACAGCATTGTCCATCAGAAAGGAATCAAACCTGTCATCCACGAGGTGGAAGACTTAGCCAACTATCGCGTCATTGTCCACAACAGCAGTTTCAGCCATCACTTGATGATCCGCAAGGGCTGGGGTAAGAATGCCATCCCCTATGATGATATGCAGGAGGCTGTCCAGAAGGCACATCTCGACCCGAACAGTCAGATTGTATGGAACACGCTCTCCCTAAAATGGCTCATCCAAAAGTTCCAGTTCGATAATCTGGAACTATCCCCCGTCGACATTCAGCACGGAGAATATAAGTTCATGTCGAACAACCCCCGTCTGCTACAGCGCATTGATAGTGTCTACACCATATTGCGTTCCCATGAACGCATACGACCTATACAAAACAAATGGTTCTACCCTGAACGCCAAGACACTGGCATTCCTTCTTGGGTCTGGCGACTGGCCATTCTGCTAGCACTGGGTGCCCTTGCATCGCTTATCTACTACGTGATCTACCGTCGACGTGAGAATAAGATGAAAAAAATGCTGTACAACGACAACAACCGTCTGGCACTGATTCTCAATACCAGTAAGGTGCGCATCTGGATATACCATGTGGAATCAAGAACCGTCACCCCGTTGGATGAGAAAGGCAACGCCATGCCCACTCATCCCTCTGTCGACTTCTTCAGACAGACCATACCCTCGGATTTCGAGCGCCTCAGCAATGCCCTTGCCAGCATTTCGAACCAGAAGGAGGATCACGTCACACTTAATATCATTGGTAAGGACGAGGCTTCTGATAAGGAACTACGTAATTTCACCGTCGAACTCTCTGTCTTACGTCGTGACAAGGAGGGACACCCCACTGAGATTATTGGCACGCGAAGCGATACTACGGAAGACAGGCTCAAGCAAAGAGAAGCCAGAGATAATATGCTCCGCTATCAGGCAGTATTCAATTCTGCCATGATTGACATGCTGGCCTTCGATGAGAATGGTATTATACGCAATATTAACGAGAAGGCCCTGAGTTTTATCCATAAGACCAAAGAAGAAGTACTAGCCAGCAGGTTCTCCATTAAGGATGTCTTAAGTATGGATATCGACCTTGACACCTTCGAAACCTTCTATTTGACCCAGATATGCAAGTCGCCTGATGATCAACGTATGCCAATGAGGTTCCTCAACCAGTCGAGGCTCTACTACGAGATGAAGATTTTCCCCGTACGCGACGAAAAAGGTCATCTGCTTACCATCTATATTACAGGACGAGACGTGACGGAGTTTGCCTTGTCGTACTCCAGCATCCAGAACAACCTGCAACTACTTCAGGAGGCCAATATCCAGATGAGGAGGTACATCAAGAACATCGACTATGTGCTGCAAAACGGAAATCTACGTATCGTCACCTACTCACCCGACAGCCATACAATGACCATTTATAGCGAGATTGACCATGTGCAGTATGAACTGACACAGACACGCGCCATCGAACTGACAGACGAGGAATATAAAAAGAAGGCTCAACGCCTGCTCAACGCAATGGATAACCTCACGGCAGCCTCCATTAAGACTACCATCAAGACCTCACTGCGCATTTATGGTCTGCCACTTTATCTCCACCTCTCATTCATCCCCACTTTCGACAATGAAGGCGGTGTGATAAGTTACTTCGGCATTTGCCGTGACGTAAGCGAAATCAAGGCTACCGAAGAGGAACTTGAGCGAGAGACCACCAAAGCCCAGGAGGTGGAAATGCTAAAAAACACCTTCCTCCGCAACATGAGTTACGAAATCCGTACTCCGCTCAACAGTGTTGTGGGATTTGCAGAACTTTTCGAGACGGAGCACACACCCGATGATGAAGCCATATTCATTACTCAAATCAAGGAAAGTGCATCCACACTGCTGAAACTCATTAACAACATTCTCTACCTCTCGCGTCTGGATGCCCGGATGATTGAGATTAAACCCAAGCCTGTCGATTTTGCTGCAGTCTTCGAAACCCGCTGCCAAACAGCTTGGTTTAACTACAAGAAACCTGGCGTCACCTATACCATCGACAACCCCTACAAGCATCTTGTAGTGGAAATTGACGACCAGATCATCGGTACTGTCATCGACCAGATCATTGCCAATGCTGCACAGAACACCACCTCTGGACAGGTGCGTGCCAAATATGACTATACAGGCGACCACCTCGTGCTCACCTTCCAGGATACAGGAAACGGTATACCAGAGAGCATGCTCGACCGCATCTTCGACAGGTTTATGAGTACCGATGGACAACGCACAGGCCTTGGCCTCAGTATCTGTCGTGAAATCGTCAACCAACTGAACGGAAAGATTACCATCAAGTCGCAGGAGGGCGGCAAAGAGACAAAGGAAGGGTCCTCACAGGGAACCATTGTCTGGGTGTCCATCCCCTGCAAACTCATCGAAATAGACCACAAATGAAAACGAGAATACATATACGCATCAACTGGGTGAAAATATTGGGAGTACTTTTCACTCTTCACTTTTCGTGCCTTGCTTCTTCAGCCAAGGAGGCTTACGGATACACCGAAGAAAAGCCCCTCATCATTGTCAGTGACTGGGACTTCCAGCCCTTCGAATTCCTGAATAACGAAGGTCGGCCCTCAGGCTATAATGTCGAGGTACTTGATCTTATTCTCAACAAACTCAGCATCCCCCATAAATTCGTCATGCAGGAATGGTACCTCGCTACTGAAATGTTCGAGAAACATGAAGCCGACCTCATCCATGCTCTCTACGACTACTACAATGTCGAGCCCTATGTCCCTACGAAAAAATACATCAACTACTACAACGTGAAAATAGCACGTCGTGCCGACACCCCACCGCTTATCCATATCAGGGATCTCACTGCTGAAGACACCCTCATTTTGAAAAACAACGACTATGCCGCCATTCGCATCAATGAAATCGAGAAGGTTCCTTTTACCCATGAATACCACTCGCCAAAGGACGCACTGACAGGCATCCGTTTAGGCCGTTACAAATATTTTATCTGGGGCGAAATACCTCTGGCCAGCAAAATTAAGGAACTGACCCTCGACAGTATCGCCCTCGACGAGATAGACATCCCCGCTGGTGAACTCCGTATCATCGGCTACGACAAGGAGTTGGTCGAGATTATCGACGACGAATATACTCGTCTGGAGCAGAACGGTGAACTCGAACTCATTCGCGACAAGTGGTTCCACCCAGATCGCGTACACAACGACACTTCACCAGTGTCTCTCCTTATCCTCCTTGGCCTTGCATTGACCATCTTCGCCGGATTCCTCATCAACCGCCTCATCACCCTACGCGTAAATGCAGCCGTCCGCAAGTCAGCGGAACTCAACAGTATGATGAAGACCGCCCTTGGCATGGGTGAATTCTCAGTCATAGAATATGACGTAGAAGGTAATCTTCTCCGTAATCTGCATGGCCAGATATTGCCTACAGAGACCATGTTGCCTCAGGAGTTTATCAAACGCATGCCCCCCGAACAAGGCAAGTTTCTGCACGATTGCAACACCAGACTCATCCGTGGCGAGCAACAGAAATTTGATATAAAAATCCTGTTCAACCGCGGCACCGAGGAGCACCCTCAATGGAGGAATTACTATGGTAATGCCATCGCTGAAATCGAGGATGGCAAAACCAAATACATTGTCTACACCACTAAGGACATCACTAACGAGTTGCAGGAAGAGCGGGACAACAGAGACCTGTGGAACAAATATATGAAGGTGTTCGACACCAATATCGTAGCCATGTCGTTCTACGATAATAAAGGAAATTTGCTCGACGTCAATCAGGAAATGCGTAATCTCTGTGGCATCGACGAAGAAGAGCACGAGAGTTATTTTCATAAAGTCAACCTCTTCGACGTCGATACCATCAAAGGAGAATTTACCCCAAATCAGCGTGAATCATTCCACGCCTGCCACCGTTTACGCATACCAGGAACCGACATCGATCGTTATTTGGAGATACGTATCAAGCCTGTCTTCAATGACAATGACCGCCTTGTCTACTATATCATCACCTCTCGTGATATTACTGCCGAACGCGACATGTATCTGGAATTACGTAAGCACAATACAGAAATAAGCAAGACCAATGAAGCCATCAGCCGATATGAAGACCAGTTAGGCTACCTATTGGAACAGAGCGAGATGTTTATCTGGCATTTCGACACCAATGCCGAAATCATCCAGTTTACCATCAATCCCCACGAGAAAGGCTATACAGAGACCTTCGAAGAGTTCTTTGCCGGTGTGCCAGAAAA
>Ga0310696_10006054_pt1 | contig 14443 bp, 9 predicted proteins | sample AusTroGonzalo_MG_4_FD_203885 | JGI IMG/M metagenome (GOLD analysis project Ga0310696, IMG submission 203885) | Bovine rumen microbial communities from tropical cattle in Woodstock, Queensland, Australia - Gonzalo_02 (v2) (version 2) | ecosystem: Host-associated > Mammals > Digestive system >...
CCTAACGCTACGGAGAGGCCGAGGTGAAAACGTGGCGCTTCGAGGTGTGGAACGAGCCGGACCTGGACGTCTTCTGGGACCCCGGAAAAAAGACCACCATGCTCGACGCTTATCTTGAGCTCTACAAGCACACCGCCCGCGCGGTGAAGTCCGTGAACAAAGCCTACGCGGTCGGCGGTCCCTCCGGCGCCGGACTCGATTTCATTGCCCCGCTCGTCCGCTACTGCCGCAAGAACCGCCTGCCGCTGGATTTCATTTCGTTCCACCAGTACGGTTTCGATCCGGAGAATCCGGCCCTGCCGAAGATCGACCGGTTCGGCGGCAATTATATCTACCTCATGAAGAATCTGCGGCACGTGGCCGACTGCTTCAACAGGAAACTGGAAGACATCCGCAAGAACCTCCGCTGCGATGTCCCTGTCTACATTACCGAATGGCATGCCTCGCCGTCGCCGGTCGATCCCGTGCACGATTCCTACTTCGCCGCGCCGTTCATTCTGGAACAGCTTCGCAACACCGAGAAGATGGCCTGCATGAGCCTGTGGACGTTCACGGACATCTTCGAGGAGTGCGGCCCCGCGCCGCGTCCGTTCCACGGCGGTTTCGGCCTCATGACGTTCCAGAGCATCCCGAAGGCCGCCTACCGCGCCTACCAGTGCCTGGCCGCCCTCGGCCCGACGGAACTTGTTTCCAGCGATGCGTCGTCCTACGTCTGCAAGGACGCGAAAGGCGGCGTGCAGGCGCTCTTCTGGGATCTCAGTCACCCGACGCAGGGCGGCAGGATCAGCAACCAGGACACGTTCTTCGATCCGCATCCGGCGAAGGACAAGGGGCATGCCCTCTTCAGCATTGCCGGACTCAAACCCGGCGAATACGATCTGCGCGTGACCCGCATCGGCTACCGGGCCGGTGACGCGTACTCCGCCTGGCTGGAGGAGGACGGCGCGAAGACGGACATCAGCCGCGAGGAGATTGCACGCCTGACGCGCATTTCGCAGCTCCGCCCGATGTACCGTGCGCAGGTCGCCGTCATGAAGGGCGAGGCATTCCAGCTCGGCCTGGACATGAAGCGGAACGACGTTTTCTTCGTGGAGCTGATCCCCCTGAAGAAATGACCCGCTGAAAAACGGACGCGGCTCCGGCGTGAAAGCCGTCCGCTTCCGGCTTCAACATTGCCTCCGGACGCGGCCTCTGCCTGCGCCGGGGGCGTTTTCTTGAGGCGTGCTTCCCCTTGTCGATGCATAAAAAATCCCGCACCGGAAAACGGCGCGGGACGGATGAAACGTACGGGACGGGAAGCGCTTACTTCTTTGCGGGCGCGGGCAATTCGATCTTGTCAGACTGTTCCTCGGGAGCGGATCCCGCATCCTTTGCGGCATCCTTTTCCGCATCCTTGCCTTCCTCCTGTTTTTCCGCGGCATCTCCGGCGGCCTTGGCTTCGGCTTCCTCTTCGGACCTGGCTTTCAGCCATTCCTGGAAGTCGCCTTCGGGGTCAAGCGGGATGAGGGGGGTGCCGCCGTCGGCGTCGGGGATGATGATGACGGGGGTGTCCGCGGCAGGCTTTGCGGTCGCGTCGGGTTTTCTCGCGGGTCTTCTGGCAGGTCTTTTCGCAGGGGCTTTCGCCTCGGCCTTGGGCTGCTGAGGTTCCTCGACCTTTTTCGGTTCCGGCGCCTTGTACGTCTTCACGAATCCGTCAAGGTATTCCGTATAGCGCTTCGGCGGGTCGAAGTCCATGATCTCATTGAATTTCCTGCGATGTTTTTCCATGCCGCCGTCGGCCTTGACGAAGTTCGTGTGGAGATCTCCGTTCGCGTCCACCAGGAGCGCGGCGGGCATGACGGTGATGCCGAACTTTGCCTTTAGTTCGCTGTTCTGTTCTCTGAGCCCTTTGGGCTGACGGTGGATCGCGACCGGGAACTCGACTTTCATGAGCACGAGCTTTTTGTCCGCGTAGTCCAGGAATTTTTTCTGGCTGAAAATATTCCGTTCGTAGCTGAGAGAGACAGCGGCATCCGGGTTCGTGAACAGGATGTAAATGGGGCGTCCGGTCTTCGCGGACTCGGCTTTCGCCTTTTCAAAATCGGTAAACCATTCCCCCGCGGTGAGGGCGGGGCAAAGCATGGCGACGGTCAGGAAGCAGCAAAGGGCGAACAAAGCTTTCATGATATCACTCCTTTCTGTTTGTGTGGAATTCGGGTTTTCCCATACTATACCACGAAAAGGAAAAAAGTCAAATGAAAAATGGCGAGGCGATGTTTCCGATGTCCGGGGTCAGCTCAGTACCTTGACGAGAGATTCCTGCGTGACGGGCTTCATGACGACGGCGTCGAACACATTTACGTCGAAGTTGGAGGAATTCTCCGTATCGGCCGTGACGGCGACGATCCTGATCCCGGCCCAGTCCGGGTTCGCGCGGATGGCCGAGGCGAGTTCCATGCCGTTCATTTCCGGCATCCAGAGGTCGACCAGGGCGATGTCCGGTTTCGAGGTCTTCATAAGTTCAAGCGCTTTTGCGCCCGACGGGGCGGAAAGCGGGTCGTAGCCCATCTTGCGCAGCATGGCGCAGAGCATCTTCACGTTGAGCGCGACGTCGTCGACGACGAGGATCTTCTTCGAGAGGTCTGGTCCCGCGCCTTCCAAAGCGGCCTTTTCGCGCTGGAGGTCGGAGTCCTTGCAGATTTCGATGTCGGGGAGCAGAACGGTGAAGACGCTGCCTTTCCCGACGGTGCTTTCGACCGTAAGAGAGCCTTTCATGCAGTCGATGAGGCGTTTCGCGATGGAGAGTCCGAGTCCGGTGCCGTTTTCCGTGCGGATGCCGCGGTAGGAGGATTTGTCCTGGACGAACGGATCGAAGATCTTCGAGAGAGAGTCCTTCGAGATGCCGCATCCCGTATCGGCGACCCGGATGGTGAGTGCCGCGCGGTTCGCATTGAGCTTGAAGAACGCGAGCGAGACGGAGACGGAGCCCTGTTTCGTGAATTTGACGGCGTTTCCGATGATGTTGAGAAGGACCTGGCGGAGGCGGCGTTCGTCGATGTTGAGGACGGGGAGGTCCTCCGGGACGGAGGTGTTCAGCTCGATCCCCTGCGATTTCGCCTTGGCGGTGAAGACTGCCTCGAGCTCGAACAGGAGTTCGCGGAGGTCGGCCGGCTCGGGCTGGATGATCATCTGGTCGGCGTCGAGCTTGGAAAGGTCGAGGATGTCGTTGATGAGGGAGAGCAGGGCGTTTCCCGCGTAGTGGATGCTGCGGAGATATTCCGCGGCCTCCTCGTGCGGAAGGGACTCGTCCTGGAGCAGGCGGCTGAAGCCGAGGATGGCATTGAGCGGGGTGCGGATCTCGTGGCTCATGGTGGCGAGGAAGAGGCTCTTCGCCCGGGCGGCGGATTCCGCGCTTCGTATGGCGTTGTTCAGTTCGGTGACATCGGTGCCGCTGCCGAAGACGAGCGTGCGGCCGTCGGCGGACGTGAACGCCACATGGGAGATCTGCACCATGGCATCGCCGTTTTGGCCGGGGACTTTCAGCACGTGCGTGACAACCTCTCCTTCGTGCTTGATGGCGTCCTCGTCCATGTCCTTGAACTTTGCCGCCTGCTCAGGCGTAAAGAGTTCGTCATACGACGATCCGATCGCCTTATCCTCGGAGATGTGCATCTGAGTGCAGTATTTCTGGTTCGCCATGATGAGCTTGCCGCCGGTGCTGTAGTCGCGGACCGTGGCGGTGCTGGGCAGGAGATTGAAGAGGCTCTTGAGGAGGATCATGGCATTCGCTGCTTCCGTCTCCAGTTTGCGGACATTGGTGATGTCCTGGAGCATGAAGAAGAAGCGGGGGTGTTTCCTGCGTACGGTCTTGTCCTGGACCGCGATGATGCGGAAGTGTCTGGTTTCGCCGAAGAAATCGCTCTGGAAGGTGTATTCGAGCGTGTCGGCCTTGCCGTGGAAAAGCGCCCGTCTGCGCGTGATGTAATCCGGCAGGTCGTCCTTGGCGATCCAGTCTTCGGCCTGGACGCGCTTTCCGTTTTCAAACGGCCAGAGCGCGTTCGAGGGAGACGGCGCCTCGAAGTTGTCGGTATCGGGCGTGTAGTAGAAATAGCCGAGGCTGGCGAGCGCGGTTGCGGTCTGGAGAGCGTGCGTCTTGGCTGCGATCTCCTCGCGGTGTTCGTATTCCTCGGTGACGTCGCGGAAGACGATGATGGCGCCGAGGAGGGCGTTTTTCGCGCCGCGGATGGGCGACGTGGAGGTGGAAATGCGCCGTTTGACGCCGTCCTTGGACTCGACGACGAGATTGCTGCTGTCGGTGACGATGCGGTTTTCGCGGATGGCGGTGTCGACGGGGGAGGCGATGGTCGCCGATCCGTCGGGCGAAGCCAGCCGGAAGACATCCTGAACGGTCTTGCCTTCGGCTTCCGCCTGCGTGCAGCCGGTCATCTTTTCGGCGGAATGGTTGAGCATCGTAACGAAGCCGAGACGGTCCGTGACGATGACGCCGTCGCCGATTGCGCGGAGCGTGAGCTGAAGCCTGGTGGCGAGGTTGAACGCCTTTTCGCGGAGTTCGGCCATTTCCGTCGTATCCTGCGCCACGATGAGGACTGCCTCGTGATTGAATATCTTCTTGTCGAGCTTGGTCAGCGTCACGGTGTAATTCTTGTCCGCGTGTTTCCGGTTGATCGTCATGGTCTTGCCGGATATCGCCGTCTCCGCCATTTCGATGCGGAGAGTGTTCGTGAGGGAGACGCGGAGATCGTCGAGGTTCTGCGAGGCGTCCGGGTCATTGAACGGCACATGGGAGTAGAGGACCTCGCCGGACGTGGAATAAACGGCGACGAGGAGCGGCATGTGCCCGTGGATCGCGAGGTAGCGCTTCGTGACCTTGCGGTACATGAGGAAATAGACGATGCCGCCGAGGACGATCGCACAGAGGACGGTGAAGAGGATCGCGATCGTGGTGAGGAGCTGCTGGTGTTCGTGCGCCCAGCTCTGCGGCTTGTTGATCCATTCCGCGTCGTCCGGGATGGCGTTCTTGTTGTAGTTGAGCGTATAGATTTTGTTGTAATTGATCATGCAGGTCTCATCGACGGTGACCGGCTCGATTGCGCCCGCGTCCATGCCGTTGTTCAGAATGAGACTCGTGACCTTCGCCGTTTCCTTGCCGACGTCCTGAAGCGGAGACATGTAACCGCCGACCGCATAGTCCAGCAGGACGGGACGGCGTCCGATGATCGGGAGGTCCTGGGTCGGCCGCGCCTGGAGGAGCTGAGGCCACATGACCGCCCGGCTGCCGATATTCGGCAGGTAGATGTCCCAGTCGCAGGAGACGATGAAGGAATTGGCTTTCGCCGCGGCGATCTTTGCGGATGCGGCCTGGCGTTCCGTCGCGGAATCTCCGTGGATTTCGACCTTGGTGAAATCGCATTTGCCTTTGTACTCGTTCCTGAGCTTTTCCTCTTCATCCAGGGTCATGCCGAACGGCGAAACGAGCAGGACCACATGATTGCGGTCGGGGAAGAGCTCAAGGCCGAAGTCGATGTTGGGACGGGGATCGTTATTCCGGATGACCGCAGTCATGTGCGGAAATTCCTGGCGCCATTCCTCGGAAAACGATTTCATGCAGGAGAGGAGGATGGAGGTCGTTTCCGGGACTTCCGGCAGGATCTTTCTGAGCGTTTTGAAAGCCGGCTCGCTGAACGCGATGATGAGGTCGTAATTCCCCGCCCTGATGGCTTCCCGGAACGTTTTGTCCGAGTTCGCGTCCACTTTCGCATCCAGTTTCGCGTCCCATTTCTCCTCGCTTTGGTCATGAAGGGAATCGAGTTCGACCTGGTCGCAGTAGAACGAGACGCCCAGGGCGCCCAGCTCGTTGAAGAACCCGCGGGACAATTCCATGCAGATTTCGCTGGATGAGTGTTCCGAGAAGATGACCAGGATCCTGGAAACGGATTTCCTCCGTGCGCCTTGGGCGGACAGCGGACCTGCCGCCGTAAACATGAACAGGAATATCAGGGCAATGCGCAGAAACGTGGAATGTCTGGTCGAAGCCGATTTCCGAAGAGAATGGACCGGAGGGAAGGAGCGGTTTGTCATGTTTTGTTTCCTCGCAGTGACGGGTGAAGTCAGATGACGCTGAGACGGAAAGTGCGTGTCCCGGGCGGGCCGCGCCAAAATCTTCATTCTAAAGCATAACTTACAGCAAAATAACGAGAATGCAAGTCATTTATATATGAAAAATGCGTTTTTTTCTATTCTGCTTGATTTTTCCGTTTCTCATGTTATAGTATTCCTTCACAGTTTTTACCTGCATTTATCACCCCTGAACAGCGGGGGCCGTTTCCGGGAGTCCGTTCCGGGGCGGTCTCCGGAATCTCCGGCTCAACTTCGGAACATGAAAACCTGCCGCCCGGCGGGGTTCTTTTTTGCTCCGGCTTTACTCCAAACACCGTCTTCTTCCATTCCGCGTTTCCGCCATTCCCTCCCTCCCCATGAAAAAGAACCTTCAGACCATCCGCACCGTACAGTTCGTCACGACCGTCGGAATGCTCCTGAACATCATACTCGTCCTCGCCAAGGCGGCAGGCGGCCTGTTTTTCTACAGCCAGGCCCTGCTCGCCGACGCCGTCCACAGCCTGTCCGACCTCGTGACCGATCTCGCCGTGATCTTCGGCGTGAAGTACTGGTCCGCGCCGCCGGACCGTTCGCATCCCTACGGGCACGGCCGCATCGAGACACTTGTGTCGGCGTTCATCGGCTTCGCGCTCGGGGCAGTGGCCGTCGGGCTGGCATGGGACGCCGTAGGCACGCTCCGCAAAGGCACGGAACACGGCCCTGCCGGATTCGCGTTCATCATCGCTGTGTTTTCCGTCATCTCGAAGGAGATCATTTTCCGCTGGACCCGGGCGAAGGCCCGCGAGATCCGCTCCACTGCGATGGAGGCGAACGCGTGGCATCACAGGAGCGACGCGATCAGCTCGATCCCGGCCGCCCTCGCCATTGCCCTCGCGTATTTCTTCCCGAAACTGCATTTCGTCGATTCCCTCGGCGCCATCGTCGTTTCCGTCTTCATCCTGCACGCCGCATGGAAGATCGTCCAGCCCACGCTTCTGGAGCTTTCCGAAGCCGGCGTCTCCAAGGAGGACCAGGCGAAAATATACCGCCTGGCTTCCTCTCTGCCGGGCGTCATCGGCGCGCATGCGCTTCGCACGAGGAACTCCGGAAGCGCGATCTGGGCCGACATCCACATTATCGTCGATCCGGAAATGACCGTCCGCGAGGGGCACGACCTTTCCCACAAGGTCCGCGACCTGCTGGTCGACTCCGACCTGAATATCGTCGACGTGGTCGTCCATCTCGAGCCGCCCACGCCGTCGCGCTCCAAATCCGCCTCAAACAAATATCCCGACCAGCCCGATCTGCCGTTCTGACGCGCCCGCGGTCGCCTGCACATTGAACCGTCTCTTTGCTTTTTCGCCGTGCATCCGGCATGGCTGTTCGTTTCATCCCCGGTCCGATCTCCCGTGACAGGGCAGGGGGCGGCTTTTCGCACGGATGGCGGCATTCCGATCCGGCAAAAATGTCTGATTCATTCGGTTAGCGAAAGAGATTGAACCTGTCATCGGGAGATGGCGAAAAAAATCGTTAGTTTTTTAAGGTTTTTAGCGGAAATCGATTTGAAAAATCGGAAAAAAGAGGTAAATTATATATTCGATAAAAAAATATCGAACACGATGCGTCCCCGCTCGATCACGCTCGTTTTCGAGACGATTCCTTCCTCCAAAAACTATACCACTGCATAAACCGGAGCCGTTTTCATGAAACGCAAGATCGTCATTTGTATGGGCAGTAGCTGCTTTGCCCGCGGAAACGAAGAAAACCTGCGCGTCATCGAGGATTTCCTGAAGTCGAACAAACTGCAGGCGGATGTGCTTCTTTCCGGGCGCTGCTGCGCCGGCATCTGCTCCGAAGGCCCGAACATCATCATCGACGACACGACCTACAGCCACGTGAGCAAGGAAGCGCTGATCGACATTCTGAACCGCGAGTTTCTCGCGAAATAATCATACCAGAGGATTGAGCCATGAACCAGGGATATCCGGTATTCACCGCCGACGCGGAGTGTCAGGACTGTTTCAAGTGCGTCCGCCGCTGCCCCGTGAAGGCGATCAAGGTCGAAGAAGGCCATGCCTCCGTCATGCCCGAGCTCTGCATCGCGTGCGGCGGCTGCGTGGAAGTCTGCCCCGTCCATGCGAAGAAGATCCGCGACGACATGACGCGGGCCCGTCAGCTCATCCTCGGTCCCGATCCCGTCTATGTGTCGCTGGCGCCCTCGTGGGTGAGCGAGTTCAAGGGACTTCCCGCGAAGAACATGATCGCCGCGTTGAAGAAGCTCGGATTCGCCGGAGTCGGCGAGACCGCTGTCGGCGCGCAGGCCGTTTCGGACGCGCTCTCGCTCGAACTGAAGGATTTCAAAAGCGGCCTGAAGATTTCGTCCGCATGCCCTGTCGTCGACGATTTCATCTGCAAGTACATGCCGGATTTCGCCCCGTGCATCACGAAAGTGCTTTCGCCCGCGCTCACGCATGCCAAGATTCTGAAGAAGGCGTTCGGCGAAAATGCCAAAGTGGTGTTCGTCGGACCGTGCATCGCGAAGAAAAATGAGTCCGACCGGCATGGCGACCTGATCTCTCTGGCGATGCTCTTCACGCGGCTTCGCCAGTGGTTCAAGAACATGCAGATCGACCCGTGGCGCGTGGAGACGACCGATGCGGACGTCTTCGTGCCGCAGGCCGCCCGCGAAGGAACGCTCTACCCGATCGAAGGGGGCATGAACGATACGATCAAGCTGCATCCGGGTTGCGGCCATGTGAAATACGTGGCTGTGACCGGGCTTGACAGCCTCCGCCTCACGCTCGAAGGGCTTCATCCGCGCGATGTGCGCGAGCCTGTCTTCCTGGAAACGCTCGCCTGTCAGGGCGGCTGCGTCCACGGACCGGGCACCGAACACGGCGCTCCGGGCCTGATGGAACGTCTCCGCATCCTGAGGATGGCGGACGTGCCGGAGTCGGTGGCGGACCGCGAGCCGGACGTGACGCTCGACCTGGACTACGCCGAGACGCCCGCGCCGCAGAAGGACGTCTCCCTGCACGAGATCCGGCAGGCCCTGCTTCGGGTGGGCAAAAAGAACAAGGAAGACGAACTGAACTGCGGCGGCTGCGGCTACAATACCTGCCTCAACTTCGCGAAAGCCCTGATCGCGGGCAAGGCCGAGCCGAACATGTGCGTGTCCTACATGCGCAAACTCGCGCAGAAGAAATCCAATGCCATCCTGCGGTGCATCCCCGCCGCCGTCGTGATCGTGGACCAGAATTTGACCCTCATCGAATCGAACCACAGGTTCGCCGAACTCTGCGGCGAATCCGCGCTGGACGTCTGGAGCGTGCTGCCCGGCATGGCCGGAGCCGCGCTCGACACGTTCATCGGCTTCTCCGACCTCTTCCGCGAGGTGCTGACCACGAAGGAGGAGCTGTCCCGCGACACCATCCACGTGAACGGACGGCTTCTGAGTCTGCACATTTTCAACATCGACCCCGGGCAGGTCGTCGGCGCGATGATGTTCGACGTGACGCGATCGGAATTCCGCCGCGAGGAGATCGCCGCCCAGGCACGCGAGGTCATCCGGAAGAATCTGGCCACGGTGCAGGACATCGCGTGCAAGCTCGGCGAACACATGGCCGATACGGAGATCCTGCTGCGCTCCATCGCGGAGAACTACGCGGATTCCCCGGCGGACGACGAGTTTCAGAAGAAATACAAATGATCGCAAGGTGACGAGACCATGGCCGACCCCTTTTTCGTAGATCTCGGATTCAGCCAGTGCCGCAAGCACGGCGAGGACATCTGCGGCGACGCCTTCAAGTTCATTAAGAACATGGAGGATTCGCGCGTGGTGGCCGTGCTGTCCGACGGCCTCGGCAGCGGCGTGAAGGCCAACATCCTCGCCTCCATGACCGCGACCATGGCGCTGAAGTTCGCAAACGAGCTCACCGGGCCCCGCGGCATCCTGCACGCCGCCGAGATCATGATGGACGCCCTCCCGATCTGCCAGGTCCGCAAGATCAGCTATGCCACCTTTACCATCCTGAACGCCTGGCCGGACGGCACCGTCCGCATCATCGAAATGGGCAATCCGGCGTTCGTGCTGCTCCGCAACGACAAGGTCCTGCCGGTCCCCTACGAGGAGCTGAATCCTTCGAAGTACGACAACCGCAGCATGAAGGTGTATCATTTCAAAGTCGATATGTGGGACCGCATCGTCTTCTTCTCCGACGGCATCACGCAGGCGGCGATCGGTTCGGACGACCTTCCGCTCGGCTGGCGCGAAAGCGGCGTGTCCGAGTACCTCACGGATTACCTGGACAACTGCCCGGACGTGTCGTCCTACGAGGTCGCGGAGCATGTGGTCGCCGAGGCCATCAGCAAGGAGCCGCACCACATCAACAAAGACGATATGACCTGCGCCGCGCTGTACTTCCGCCAGCCCCGCGAACTGCTGCTCTTCACCGGCCCGCCCTACGATTCCGCACGCGACGCAGAATGCGCGTCCTTCCTGAAGAACTTCGTGGGGGACAAGGCGATTTGCGGCGGCACCAGCGCGGAGATCGTTTCGCGCGAGCTCGGCCGCGAACTGAAGATGGACCTTTCGAGCATTTCCCCGGACATGCCGCCGATGTCGACCATGGACGGCGTCAATCTCGTGACCGAAGGCATTTTCACCCTCTCGAAGGCGGCAACGTACCTCGAATCGGTCGATGCCGTGCGCCACAACGATCCCGCCGGACTTCTGACCGGGCTGATGCTCCGCAACGACGTGATCACGTTCCTGGTCGGCACACGCATCAACGAGGCGCATCAGGACCCGAACCTGCCGCACGACCTGGAGCTCCGGCGCAACATCGTGCAGCGACTGGCGCGCACGCTGGAGAACCAGTACCTGAAGAAAGTCATCATCAAATACGTTTGATAAACCCAATTTGCAATACCCAACCCCTCACATCAAACCCATGGAGAAACCTATGCAGGAAACCCTGGAAAAGACCCGCGCGATGGTCCATCACCTCGCGGCGGTCAACGAGATCCTCGAAAAGAACGGGAACGACCCCTCCCGGCTCATCCCGATCCTTCAGGAGGTGCAGGAAGTTTACAAGTACCTCTCGAAGGACGTCATCAGCTACGTGGCCACGTCGCTCGACGTGCCTGTGGCGCATGTGTACGGCGTCGCGACCTTCTACGCCCACTTCTCCCTGAACCCGAAGGGAAAGCACATCTTCCGTCTCTGCGACGGCACAGCCTGCCACGTGAAGAAATCCATGGGGCTGCTCGAGGCCATCTACAAGAAGCTCGGCCTCAGCGATGAGAAGCGCACCACCGACGACCTCCTCTTCACCGTCGAAATCGTGAACTGCCTCGGCGCTTGCGGCCTCGCACCCGTGATCGTCGTGGACGGCGAAGTCCACGGCCAGGCCACCCCGGAACAGGTCGAGAAGATCATCGACGAGATCACCGCCGCCGAAAAGGCCGCCGCGGAATCCGAAACCAAGTAACGAAGGGAATCACATACGATGAGCACCGAAATCAAAACGCCGGATCTGGAACAGATCGCCGCGAATTACAAGAAAGCCGTCGCCCCGCTCAAACGCCGCGTCATCATCTGCGGCGGCACTGGCTGCATCGCCAACGGGTCCATGAAGGTCCGCGACGCCATCTGCGCCGAACTTGAAAAGGCCGGAGAGCGCGTCGAAGTCGTCCTCGATCACCACGACTGCTCCAAAAACGAAGGCGCCACCTACTTCTCCAAGAGCGGCTGCCAGGGGTTCTGCCAGATGGGCCCGATCCTCCGCATCGAACCCGAAGGCATCTTCTACTGCCATGTGAAGCCCGAAGACGCGGCCGAGATCGTCCATGTGACGCTCCTCGGCGGCGAGATCATCGACCGCCTCGTCTACGTCGACCCCGTCAGCGGCAAAGCCTGCCGCCACGAGGACGAGATCGCGTTCTACGCCCGCCAGACCCGCGTCGTGCTGGCCAACTACATGATCGAGCCCGACGACGTCGAGGAATACATCGCCCGCGACGGCTATATCGGCGCGCGCAAGGCCATCACCGAGATGACCCCGGAACAGGTCTGCCAGACCATGATCGACGCCGGACTCCGCGGCCGCGGCGGCGGCGGTTTCCCGACCGGCCTCAAGTGGAAATTCACGCTCGCTTCCCAGAACGAAAAGAAATACGTGATCTGCAACGGCGACGAAGGCGACCCCGGCGCGTTCATGGACCGCTCCGTCATGGAAGGCAATCCGCACGCCGTGCTGGAAGGCATGATGATCGCGGGCCGCGCGATCGGAGCCGATGAAGGCGTGGTGTACGTCCGCGCCGAGTATCCGCTGGCTGTCGAACGCATCCGCAAGGCCATCGCCGACGCGACCGAATACGGCCTGCTCGGCAAGAACCTCTTCGGCACCGATTTCAACTTCACCATCCGCGTGATGGAAGGCGCCGGCGCGTTCGTCTGCGGCGAAGAGACCGCCCTGATCGCCTCCGTGGAAGGCAAGCGCGGCATGCCGATGCCGAAGCCGCCGTTCCCGGCTCAGAAGGGCCTCTACGGCAAGCCCACCGTCATCAACAACGTGGAAACGCTCGCCTCCGTGGCGTACATCATCCGCAACGGCGCGGAAAAGTACCGCTCCGTCGGCCCCCAGAATTCCCCCGGCACCAAGACGTTCGCCCTGACCGGCCACGTCGCGAACACCGGCCTCATCGAGGTCCCGTTCGGCACCACCCTCCGCGAGATCGTCTACAACATCGGCGGCGGCGTGACCGACAACACCGGCAAGGTGACCGGCGAAGACTTCAAGTCCGTCCAGATCGGCGGTCCCTCCGGCGGCTGCCTGGTCCCCGACCTCCTCGACCTCCCGCTCGACTTCGACTCCCTGAAGAGCGCCGGCGCGATGGTCGGCTCCGGCGGACTCGTGGTCATGAACAAGCAGACCTGCATGGTCCGCATCGCGCGGTTCTTCATGCAGTTCACGCAGAACGAATCCTGCGGCAAGTGCGTGCCCTGCCGCGAAGGCACGAAGCAGATGCTCGCGCTCCTCGATGACATCATCGAAGGCCGCGCCACCGCCGAAACGCTCGACCTCCTCGAAAAGACTGCGAAGGCCGTTCAGCTCGGTTCCCTCTGCGGCCTCGGCAAGACCGCCCCGAACCCGGTCCTCTCCACGCTCCGTTATTTCCGCAAGGAGTACGAGGACCACGTCTTCCGCAAGATCTGCCCGACCGGCGAATGCAAGGCGCTCGCCCGTCCCGAGATCGACCCCGCGAAGTGCAAGGGCTGCACCGCCTGCGCCCGCAAGTGCCCCGTCGGCGCCATCACCGGAACGGTGAAGAACGCGCACAGCATCGACCCCGAAAAATGCATCAAGTGCGGCGCATGCAAGGCCGCGTGCAAGTTCGGCGCAGTCAAGGGAATCTGAAAACCATAAGGATCATTCATCATGGCCGATAACGTCAAAACGCTTACCGTGAACGGACGCGAAGTCACGTTCACCAACGAACGCAACCTCCTCGAAGTCATCCGCAAGGCCGGCATCGAGATCCCGACCTTCTGCTACCACTCCGAACTGAGCATCTACGGCGCATGCCGCCTCTGCCTCGTCCTCGTCGAGGGCAAGGGCATCATGGCGTCCTGCTCCACCGCGCCCGCGCCCGGCATGGTCGTCCACACGGACACCAAGGAAATCCGCGACATGCGCAAGATCAGCGTGGAGCTCCTGCTCGCGAACCACAGCCGCGAATGCCCGACCTGCGCCCGCAACGAGAACTGCACGCTCCAGCGCATCGCCTACCAGCTCGGCGTCCAGGACATCCGCTACAAATCCGTGAAGAAGGACGATCCGATCGACTTCTCCTCCCCGTCGCTCGTCCGCGACCCGAACAAGTGCGTGCTCTGCGGCGACTGCGTGCGCGTCTGCTCCGAAATCCAGGGCATCGGCGCGATCGACTTCTCCAACCGCGGCTCCAACGCCCGCGTGGCTCCGGCTTTCGGCGCGTCCCTCGGCGCAGTCGAATGCGTGAACTGCGGCCAGTGCGCCGCCGTCTGCCCCACCGGCGCGATCGTCCCGAAACAGGACCGCAACCGCGTGTGGGACGCCCTGTACGATCCCACCAAGACCGTCGTGGTGCAGGTCGCCCCGGCCGTCCGCGTGGCGCTGGGCGAATACTTCGGCGCGAAGCCGGGCGAGAACGTGGCCGGCAAGCTCGTCGCCGCCCTGAAGCTCATGGGCTTCAAGCACGTCTACGACACCAGCTTCTCCGCCGATATGACCATCTTCGAGGAAGCCACCGAGCTCATCGACCGCATCGCCAACGGCGGCACGCTCCCGATGTTCACCAGCTGCTG
>Ga0310696_10006055_pt1 | contig 14443 bp, 13 predicted proteins | sample AusTroGonzalo_MG_4_FD_203885 | JGI IMG/M metagenome (GOLD analysis project Ga0310696, IMG submission 203885) | Bovine rumen microbial communities from tropical cattle in Woodstock, Queensland, Australia - Gonzalo_02 (v2) (version 2) | ecosystem: Host-associated > Mammals > Digestive system >...
ATCTGACAATCCCCAAGAACCGTATCCAGGAGGATATCATCCTCCCGAACGGAAGGGGAAAGTCGGTGAAGATCTGCGTCATTGGTGGTGGCGAACTAGCCTTGAAAGCCAAGGACGTGGCCGATCTCGTGATCACACCCGACGAACTCGGAGCGATCGCAGACGACAAGAAGCAGGCAAAGAAGATCGCGAACAGTACCACATACTTTATCGCCGAGGCACCTCTGATGGCTCAGGTCGGTAAGAGGCTGGGTACCGTTTTGGGACCTCGCGGAAAGATGCCGAAACCAATCGCGCCGGGAGCAGATCCCGCACCGATGATCGACGGTCTCCGCAAGTCTGTGTCCATCAGAACGAAAGACAGAAAGACATTCCACGCACCCGTTGGATCCGCCGACATGGATGCAGAGGCAATCGCCGACAACATCGACCTTGTCCTCAAGCGTGTAGAGGCCCGTCTCGAGAAGGGAAGGCACAACATCGCATCCGCATATGTCAAGACCACAATGGGTCCCTCGGAGAGGATTCTGTAAGGAGGTATGAAGGATGGCACACGTCGCAACTTGGAAGAAGGACCTGGTGGAAGAGCTGGTACAGGATATGCGCGAGGCTCCCGTCGTCGCAGTCGTCGACATGGAGAACATCCCCGGACAGCAGATCCAGTCCATGAGGGCAGGACTCAGGGCCCACGCCAAGCTCAAGATGACCAAGAACAAGCTCATGCGCTTGGCCATCGAAGAGGTTGCCGCGGACAAACCCGGAATCGAGGCACTCAAGGACGCAGTCGATGGACAGTGTGCGATCGTCACAACAGACATGGACCCCTTCAAACTGTTCGCGCAGTTGAAGAAGACAATGTCTCCCGCTCCCGCCAAACCGGGACAGATCGCACCCTTCGACATCGTTGTACCCAAGGGACCGACACCTTTCGGACCCGGACCTATCATCGGTGAACTTCAGAAAATAGGCCTCCCTGCAGCTATCGAGGGAGGAAAGATAGGAATCAAGAAGGACACGACGCTCGTGAAGGAGGGTGAGCCCATCCCCGCGAACGTAGCAGCCATGCTGCCCAAGCTCGAGATCCTTCCGATGATCGTGGGACTGGACCTCAGGGCCGCCTACGAGGACGGAACGGTCTACCACAAGGACGTCTTGGACATTCCCGAAGATTACTACGCTAACATGTTCGCTACGGCAGCACACAACGCCCTGGCACTCGGTGTCGAGATCGCGTTCCCCACAAAGGAGACGGTCCCGCTGTTGATTGCAAAGGCGTTCAGGGAGACTGTTGCAGTCTCTGTTGAAGCCGCGATACCCAACGAAGCAAGTATCAAGACACTCGTCGCAAAGGCAGACGCACAGATGTTATCCGTCGCATCCGCGGCAGGATACCAGAGCGAATCTGTCTCCGCCAGGGCCGGAGCAGTCGCAGCCGCAGCACCCGTTGCAGCCGCAGCAGCAGAGGCACCCGCAGAGAGTGTGAAAGAGGATGAACCCGAGGAAGTAAGCGAGGAGGATGCGGCAGCAGGCCTCTCGGCACTCTTCGGATGAAATTAAAGGAGTTGAATTAAATGGAGTATATCTACAGCGCAATGGTGCTCTACTCTGCTGGCAAAGACATCACCGAGGACGCAGTCAAGGCAGTTCTCACAGCCGCCGGAGTCGACGCTGACGCAGCAAAGATCAAAGCATTGGTTGCATCTCTCGAGGGAGTCAACATTGCAGATGCTATCGCGAACGCCGCAGTCGCAGCGCCCGCAGCAGCACCCGCAGCCGGAGCCGCCCCCGCAGCCGAAGCTGCACCCGCAAAGGCCGAGGAACCCGAGGTCGAGCAGGTCAGCGAAGAGGATGCAGCAGCAGGTCTCTCTGCACTCTTCGGATGAACGCAAGTTGATCTTCAGAGTCAATACAAACTACTTACCACACCTTTGTGGTTCTTCTCATTTTCCCGAATTGTGAATTCTACGTCCTGTCCGTACCTTCTGAAAAACGAATCGACTGTGGGTCGGATGAAAAGGGATGCCGGGACATGCCCGGCTTGAAAGGTTTCAGAGCTCTATGAGCTCGTAGTCGCGGGATCCGTAGCCCATCTCCGCCGCACGCTCGATGGTGTGGAATCCGCTCTTGCTGTTGACCCTCTCCATGAAGTGCTCCTTCCCGGGATCGTCGGATGCCATGACGAGGTCCAGGCAGGCCTGGTCTATCGCCACCGGGTCCAGGGAGGACAGGATGCCGATGTCCTTCATGCAGGGAGGCTCGGGCGTTGCGACGCAGTCGCAGTCCACGGACAGGTTCTTCATGACGTTGATGAATGCCATGTTGCCGTCGAAGTACTTCACGACGGTGGAGGCCGCCTCGGCCATGCCCTCGCAGAATGCGGGATCGCTCGCATGGACGTCCCATCCCGCGACGGTGTCCGTAGACTTCCCGCAGGTATGGATGAGGATCTTACCGGTCTTGGAGGCGCATCCTATGGAGAGCTGCTTGAGGGCCCCTCCGTATCCTCCGTTGGGGTGTCCCTTGAAATGTGCCAGCACGAGCATGGAGTCGTAGTTCTTCAGGTTCTTGCCTACGTAGTTCTTCTTGAGTTGCTTCCCGTCGACCACGTCGAACTCCGCATCCGGCCCCTCGGCGTCCATGAGGTCCACGTCGAAGTACTTGCTCCATCCGTGCTCCTCGAGGAGCTTCCTGTGGGAATCCGTGTGGTCCCTCACGCCGACGAACCTGTCCCCGTAGGCGGTGTTGCACTCCACGACGCGCCCGTTCACCTCGTCGACCATGGGCTTCCAGAACTCGGGCCCGAGGAAGTTGAAGTTCCCTTTCTCACCCGAGTGGACCTTGACCGCTACCTTGCCTTTGAGCTCGATCCCGAGCGCCTTGTACATCCTGACGACGTTCTCGGGTGTGATCTCCTTCATGAAGTATACTTTCGATTTCATCTGGTCACCGACCTTCGCTATGATTGTCCTAAGTGGTCGACCGATAAAAAGCGCACGTCCTTTTATCGGCCCTGCGCATACGGTAGGACATGGAAGAGGATGTCGCGGTCATCGTTTGCGGAGGCGCAGCCAAGAATGCCTTCGACATCATAGATTCCAAAGAGAAGAACCCCTGGAACCAGTACGAGGAGGCCAAGAGGGATTTCGGCCACCATTTCGATGTGATCTCGGGCAGGTTCTCGACCATACCGAAGGACGACCCCGAAGGGATTGAGTTCGCGCTCGATGGCAAGCGCATCGTCGTCACGTTCCTGGTCCTGGGAGGTGCGGTCGGGACTGGCATCATCAGGGACGTCATAAGATGCGCCAGGAACAAAGGGTGCAATGTGGTGTCCGTTTTCGGCATCCCCATGGGATTCGAGGCGGAACGCCGCGAGAGGGCGTTCAAGAACCTCTCCGATGTCGTCGCATTGTCCGACTGCAGCCTCGTGGTCGATATGCAGAAGCTCATGGAGATCAACCTGGAGCAGGATGGGGGGAAGCTCTGGACCACTTTCCTGAAGATGAGCAACCGCATGATCAGGAACTCGATCAGATCCATCGTGGAATCCACGCAGGGACCGTTCTTCACCGTCTTCACGGAGAGGATGTACGCCTTCGTACCCTCCACGGACATACTCCCGGTGAACGCAGTGATGAGGTCGTGGGACAACATGATGTTCGACAACGGGCGCGCCACCGACAGGTCGGTGATAATGCTCGGCTCGAACATCAAATCGTCCGAGATAGAGGAGATCCGGAACAGGGTGGCGATGATATGCGGAACCCTTCCGGAGATCGTCATCCGCGAGGACACGGACGACTCCAAGGTCATAGTGTTCAGGGCCGTCAGGTCATTCTGACTTGTCCTTCTTCCACGGTTTCCCGTACTTCAGGTACTTGGAGGCGTCCCCGAAGACTCCCATGATCGTGTTGTACTCGTATTTCGAGGGTATCGCGCGTCCCATCATCCTTCTGAACATGACGGTGGTGTTGGGGCGCCTCTCTTTGGGATAGTCTATGGCATCCAGGAGGTCGCCGAAATAGGCGAACATGAGCTCCTTCTCCCTCTTGTCGGCGGGCTCGGGCCTCCTGGGCTCCGTGTGCATGGCGGTGAAGAACTCGTACAGGACCGTATGCGTCGCATGGGAGAGGTTCAGGATGGGGTATTCCTCGCTGGCGGGTATGGTCACGAGGACGTCGCAGTAGTTCAGCTCGTCCTGGAGGAGCCCTATGTCCTCCCTTCCGAACACGACGGCGATCTTCTCGGCGTATCCCCTGCAGTGCTCGGCGAACTCCCTGACGGGCATGGGGACGCGCGTGTAGTTGCTGTCACCCTTGGTGATGACCCCGCTGGTACCGACCACCAGGAAGCAGTCCTTGGTGGCCTCCTCGAGGGTGGTGCATATGACGGCACTGTCCAGGATGTCCGCCCCGTGCTTTGATCTGCGGTAGGCGTCGTCACCCAGCTCGCAGGGGTTGACGAGATAGAGTTCCTTCATGTCGAAGTTCGCCATGGACCTGGCGATGGCTCCTACGTTCCCCTCGTACTTGGGACCGACTATCACCACACGGATTTCGGGCATAGTCCGAGAGAGTAGAATCGGTTACATAACATGTTCGACAACGAGCGGGGCGCTCCGTTCGGGATGGGCTTATCTACCATGTACAGATATGGAGGGGATACTACGGAACGGGGAAGATCGAATGGATATACCCAAGGACCACCCAAGATACAAATCGTTGATGACAAGGGAGCGTCTGGCTCATATGGTCGAAGAGGGTCTCGTGACCCCAACGGGACTGATATCCCACGGCAGGGGCGAGGCCTACGACTACCTCATGGGGGAGAAGAGCATCCCGCCCGCGCTGGAGGCCGAGAAGGTCGCCGCGGCATACCTCCTGAGGGCCAAGAACCCCGTCGTGTGCGTGAACGGCAACGCCGCCGCACTCGACCCGGAGAACCTCATCGCCCTTGCGAAGGCGGTGCCGGCCAAGATGGAGGTCAATCTCTTCCACAGGACGCCCGAGAGGATGGAGGGACTGATATCCTATCTGGAATCCAAGGGCGCGGGGGAGGTGCTGGGCCGCGAACCCGAATGCAGGATCCCGGGACTGAACCACGACCGCGCTCTATGCACCAAGGAGGGCATATTCGACAGCGATGTCATCGTCGTGCCCATCGAGGACGGCGACCGTGCCGAGGCGTTGGTGTCCATGGGCAAGGTCGTCATATCGATAGACCTCAACCCTCTTTCCCGTACATCATGCAAGGCGACCGTTCCGATTTCGGACGAAATGACCCGCGCATTGGAGAATATAACCAAATTCATCGGAGAGCTCAGAGGCCGCGATGAGATAATCCTTAAAGTGATTGAGCAATACGATAGCTCAATGAACCGTCGCGAGACCGTGAAGTACATCTGTGACTCACTGATGGCAGGTTTCGAATCGGGAGATGATTGAATGGAAGACCTTCTCAAACAGGGATCCCTGAAGCTGCACTGGGTCGAGACCCACATGCCCGTGCTCCAGGAGATCAGAAAGAACTTCATCAAGGAACAGCCCCTGGCAGGGCTCAAGATCGGAATGGCCCTCCACACGGAGGCCAAGACAGGTATGCTGGCCATCACATTGGCCGATGCGGGGGCGAACATACGTCTCGCCAGCTGCAACCCCCTTTCGACGGACGACTCCGTCGCCCTCGCCCTCCGCGACGAGTACGGACTGGACGTCTACGCCAAGAAATGGGAGTCGCAGGAGGAGTACTACGCCAACCTCAACACCGTCCTTAACATGAACCCCGATCTCATCATCGACGACGGTGCGGACCTCATCACCATGGCCCACACCACCCGCAGGGAGGTCCTGCCGAACATCAAGGCCGCCAACGAGGAGACCACCACCGGTGTCACCCGCCTCAAGGCCATGGCGGCGGACGGCACACTCCAGTTCCCTGTCCTCGACGTCAACGACGCCAAGATGAAGTTCCTGTTCGACAACAGGTACGGAACGGGACAGTCCGCATTCGACGGATGGATGAACTCCACCAACCTCCTCGTGGCCGGCAAGACGGTCGTCGTCGCCGGTTACGGATGGTGCGGAAAGGGTATCGCCATGAGGGCGAAGGGATTCGGAGCATGCGTCATCGTCACGGAAGTGGACCCCGTGAAGGCCATCGAGGCCAAGATGGACGGGTTCCAGGTCATGAGGATGATCGACGCCGTCAAGCAGGCCGACATGGTGTTCACCGTCACCGGATGCAAGGACATCCTGACATTGGAGCATTTCCAGGTCATGAAGGACGGATGCGTCGTCGGTAACGTAGGACACTTCGACAACGAGATCAACAAGGAGCATCTGTATGCGCTCTCGGAGTCGTGCACCCGTGTCCGCGAGTTCATCGACGAGTACAAGATGAAGGACGGGCGCCGCATCTACCTTATCGGAGAGGGACGCCTCATGAACCTCGCGGCAGGACAGGGACACCCCGCCGAGATCATGGATATGAGCTTCGCCACCCAGGCGCTCGGCATCGAGTACATGAGCAAGAACTACAAGGACATGCAGCCTCAGGTCTACAGGGTCCCGGCGGACATCGACTCCAGGATCGCCAGCATAAAGTTGGATTCCATGGGCATCCGCATAGACAAGCTCAGCGAAGACCAGATAAAGTACACCACGGGCTGGAAGGAAGGCACATGAGCGAGCCCTTCCTCTCGGTCTACGGACACGTCACCGTCGACCAGATCCTCACCGTGAGGAAGTTCCCCGCGGACAACACCACCGAGGACATCGTCACCAAGATGACGACCCTCGGCGGCACGGGAACCAACATCGCCGTGGCGGCGGCCAAGCTCGGCTGCCCTACAGCCCTGTGCGCATTCGTCGGGAACGACTTCCCGGGAATGTACGAGAGGCAGATAGAGGAGTCCGGGTTAATCCTGGACGAGTTCCTCCACGTGGACAAGTTCGAGACGTCCGGGGCCGTCGTCGTTAACGACCCCAGCATGACGCAGAAGGTAGTGTTCTACCAGGGGCCGCAGGGATTCGCCGACGAGATCGGCGTGATGCTCACATCCAATGCTAAGAGATCAAAGTACACGCATTTCTGCACGGGGCAGCCGTCGTACTACATCAGGGTTATGGACGAGATCAGGTCGAAGACCAGGATCGCCGTCGACCCAGCCCAGGAATCCCACAGGATATGGAACTCCGACAACTTCCCCAAGGCCCTGCTCAGGTCGGATGCGCTCTTCTGCAACAACTTCGAGGCAGAGTCCCTGAGGAAGTATTCGGGGCTCGACGACATCATGGAGGCACCCGTGGACCTGGTGGTCTGCACGCACGGCGCCGAAGGGAGCAGAGCGAAGGTCAAGGGCGAGGTCATCGACATCCCCGCGGTCAAGGCCGAGAGGGTCGTGGACCCCACCGGATGCGGGGACACGTACAGGGCCGGATTCTACACCGCGCTCTACAAGGGATACGATGTGCCAGAGGCCCTGACTATAGCGTCCGCTGTGGCATCGTTCGTCATCGAGGAGACCGGAGCCCTCACCCACATCCCTACATGGGATGCGGTCATGGAGAGGGCCGAGCCCTACCTCAGAGAGATCGCATGACGCTCTATGCCCTCACGGGTACGCCCGGTACCGGTAAGACGTCCCTGTCCAAGGAGCTGCGCGACAGGGGATACAACGTCATAGACGGCAAGGAGCACATCAGATCCAACGGTCTGCTGGGGGAGCTCGATGCCGAGAGGGACACCCATGAGGTGGACCTGGACGCATTGAACGATTCCCTCCAGCCGTACCGCGACAGCGGGGACCTCTACATAATCGACAGCCATCTCTCCCATTTCATGGACTGCAGCGGGATAATCGTCCTCAGATGCCATCCCGATGTCCTGGCAGAGAGGCTCAGATCCCGGGGATACGGGGAGAAGAAGGTATGCGAGAACGTCCAGTCCGAGGTCCTTGACGTCATCCTCTGCGAGGCCGCTGAATCGGACATCCCCGTATGGGAGGTGGACTGCTCGCACGACACCGTCGCGGTTTCGGCCGATTCCGTGGAACAAATACTTAAAGGGGAGTCGGACGATTACCTTCCAGGAAAGACCGACTGGTCGCAGGAGATGGACAAATGGTTCTAGACGGGCAGAGAGGAAGGGTCGATTTCTTATTGGCCCCCGTTGCGAGGAAGCTGATCAACGTCAATCCGAACCTGGTGTCATGGCTGGGCCTCATATTCGCGGTGATCAGCGGTATCGTATTCTATCTATCCGGCGACGAAGATAGGGAATGGCTCCTGCTCGTCGGTGCAGCCCTGGTGATCATATCGGGATACTTCGATGCCCTCGACGGCAAGATCGCCAAGCTCGGGAACAAATGCAGCGCCAAAGGGGACTATCTCGACCACGTCTTCGACAGATATGCCGACGTCTTCATGATCGGCGGTATAGCGTTCTGCGGGTACTGGTGCAACCCCTACCTAGGAATGGTCGCATTGGTCGGAGTCCTGCTCACATCCTACATGGGCACCCAGGCCCAGGCAATCGGCGCACCCCGTCTCTATGCGGGATTGCTCGGACGCGCCGACAGGGTCGTGCTGTCCACTGTGTTCCCGATCATCCAGATCGTCATGTCCGCCTTCGGGCTCGGATCCTTCGACATCGATCTGGGATTCTGCGAGTTCAACATAAACTGGATGGAGATCATGATCCTGTGGTTCGCCATCGTCGGGAACCTCACCGCCATCCAGAGGGCAATCATCACCTGGAACAACCTTACCAGGATGGAACAGGAGAAGAAGGAGTGATCACTGGGATCCGGAAGGCTTCTCGGGCGGGTTCTGAGCCTGAGCGGCCTTGTCCCTGTCCTTCATCTTGACCCTGTAATAGGAGAGCGGGTGGTTCATCCACTCCTGCTCGCATAATCTGTCGGGATTGTAGCACAGACCGTTCGTCTTCATGGTCTTGCATTCCGGCGGGGAATAGCCCTCTCCCCCGGTCAGTTCGCCCATGATATGCTTGATCTGGTATTCCGACTTGGATTCGTCGAAGTCGGGGGATTCCGCGAAGACCTTGATGATGTCGTCGTAACCCATCCCCAGCGCCTTCAGGAACGTCACCACGGCGAACCTTGCGCTGTGGGGTAGGTTCAGTCCGTTCCTGGACATCTCCAGTATGTGGACGAGGCACGGAGGCAGGAACTCGGTCTTCATGCCCTCTCCGTTCGTGGGGCTCAGCTTCATCTTCGTATCGGCCAGCGCCATCGTCACGGCGGTCACGTCCCCGGTCAGGTAGCTCTTGAACTCGTCGGGGGTCATCAGCGGCAGCTCGGACTCGATCTTGTCCTGGAGCGCGTTCTGCATCAGACGGCTGAACTTCTCCTGCGGGAGATAGACCACGCCGTGGTGGATGTCGCTGTTGATCAGCTTCCAATCGACGCTGTTCAGCCTGCTGGCGTACTTCAGGTAATCGGGGAACTTCATGTGGATGGTCCCGTCGCGGTCCACCGTGGAGGTGACCCCGAGCTCGTCGGATACCATGAGGACGGTCTCCCTGTCCTCCTTGTTCAGGAGGTTGTTCATCCGTACGGCCTCCGAAAGGGCGTATCTCTTCGTCAGGAAACGGTCGCCTATCTGCGACACGATCATCCTCGCATAGGGATACGACATGACCTCTATGAGCCTGTCATAATCGGTCATCAGCTCCACATAGGACACCTCCGACTTCTCCAGGGCCTGGAGCACCCTTTCCCTCCCCCTCATGCGGGCCGGGGCGTAGGATTCGGATGTGAGCAGCGATTCCAGATCCGCGGAGTTCCTCTCCGCGAATTCGGCGGATTCCCTAAGGAAAGGATATCTCGCTGCACGTTTGGTGTCCATGACCGAATTACGAACGTACTGATAGATAACAGTTGACACGCGCTGTCATATCCTTACTGCAACGGTCCGGATGCGCAGCGCTTTCTAAGGACGATAGAAAAATGGGCAGGGCCTTCGGCCCTGCTTTGAAAGGGTCATTCGGTGTTCTCGGTCGGTTCCGGTCTGATCCTCACGAATCTCTCCACCGGGGTCACCATCAGACGTCCGTCCCCGGGCCTTCCGGTCTGGGCGGCCTTGACGATGGTGTCTATGGCGGGGTCTACGAGGGAATCGTCCTCCACCACGATCTCGATCTTGGTCTTCTCGAGCTCGTCGATGATTATCTCGCCGGACCTGGTGGTGAACTTCACGCCTCCCTGTCTGCCTCTACCGTAGACATGGGTGATGGTCATTCCGTTGATACCTATACCCTTGAGGGCATCCTTGACGGCCTGGCATTTCTCCGGGCGTATTACGGCTGTGATCAGTTTCATCCTTCCACCTCACATGTATGCGTTCTCTCCGTGCTCTATGAGGTCCTGACCGATGAGTTCCTCCTCCTCGGTCACGCGGACCCTCATCACCTTCGATAGGGCGAATATGATGCAGTACGATACGACGAAGCAGAACACCAGCGTGATGACCACTGCTGCGATCTGTCCGATGAACAGGTCGGCGGAACCGTAGATCAGTCCCTCGACCCCTCCGCAGAGGTCCGGGTTGGCCAGGATACCGGTCGCTATGGCTCCCCAGATACCTCCCACGCCGTGGACCGCGAATACGTCCAGCGCATCGTCAAGCTTCTGTCTGCCCTTTGTGTATCTGACCGCGAAGAAACAGAGCGCTCCCGCCACGGCACCGATGAGCATCGATTCAGGGATGCCTACGTATCCTGCGGCCGGGGTTATCCCGACCAGTCCTGCCACGGAACCGGCTATCATCCCCAGTACGCCGACGCGTCCCACGAAGTAGTATTGCACGGCGAACCAGGCCATCATACCGAATGCCGCCGATACCATGGTCACGACCACCACACGCACCGCCGTCTCGTCGGCGGCCAGTCCGGATCCCCCGTTGAAACCGATCCATCCCACCCACAGAAGGGCGGCACCCAGGAAGGCCAGGGGTATGTTGTGTGCTCTGGTGTTGCGCACTATGTCGTTCCTCTTGCCTACGAACAGGACAAGTGCGATACCCGTTATTCCGGCGCATATGTGGACTACGGTACCTCCGGCGAAGTCCAGTACGGTCAGGTACTGGTCGAAGAGTCCGCCTCCCCACACCCAGTGGGCCATCGGCGCGTACACCAGCACAGACCATATGGCCAGGAACCATATGACCGCGGTATACCTGATACGCTCTGCGCATGCTCCGAGGACGATTGCCGCGGTCACGACCGCGAACATGCCCTGGAACAGGGCGAACTCCATCTCGGATATCCCCGAAGGGGCGTTCTCGGTCACACCGTTCAGGAACATGTGGTCCAGGTTCCCTATGAGGGTACCGTCCCCGCTGAACGACAGGGAGTAGCCCACCGCCGTCCACGATATGATCATGACCCCTGTCGCTATCAGCGTCTGGGTGATCATCGATGACATACTCTGTTTTCTCAGCATTCCTCCGTAGAAGAACGCGATGCCCGGAACCATGGCGAACACCAGTGCAGAGCACACCAGTATCCAGGTTATGCTTCCGGTATCCTCTTGGGTCCCGACGGATTCCGCATCCGATCCCGGTAACCCGAGGATGAAAAGAACGGCGCAGACTGCCAGCGCCGCCGTTGCTACAATTACTAATCTCCTTCTCGCTTCCATCCGATTCCTCCTGTCGGTGCTCGGACGGTGACTATGGATTTGCATTCAATATTTGAAACAGTACCCCTCGGATTGACAGCAGTGGATACGATATGTGCGCTCTTTTACACCTCAAAGCGTATGGGTCAAAAAATGTCTGATACAAGACATAAGTGTTCTAAATGTCCACTCGTTTACAAAACCGAACGATATCCAGGTGAAAAATGCCCATTAATGGCGGGTTTGACGGTTAAGATACGGTCGGCGAGACATCGGAAAGACCCGGAGCCCGATCCGGAAGAACAGCGGAAAGAGTTTGGCGAGGACGTCAGAACCTCAGGTCGTGGTACTCCTGCATGCTCTTGACGCCCAGTTCCTTCTCGCGTTTGACCGCGATCGCACCCACCGACATCTCGGCCTCGTTCATGGTCGTGATGTAGGGGATCTCCAATTCGACGGCCTTGCGGCGCATATCGTGGCCGTCCCTGACGGCTCCGGAGTGTTCCGAGGGGGTGTTTATGATCAGGGATATCTCCTTGTTCTGCATCAGACTTATGGCGTTGGGTTCGGATTCCTCGCCGTTCTTGTAGACGGCGATGTTCTTCACCCCGTTCCTGGTCAGGTATGCGGACGTCCCTCTGGTGGCGTAGATAGTGAATCCCATGTCCGACAGCGATCTCGCGACCTCCGTCGCGCGTGACTTGTCCAGGTCGTTGACCGTGATGTAGACGCCGCCCTCTGTGGGCAGGTCGGTCCCTGCGGCTATCAGGGCCTTCAGCAGGGCAGTGTGCAGATCGGGGTCGATACCCATGACCTCCCCTGTGGATTTCATCTCCGGGGTGAGTATCGGGTCCACACCCGGGAGCTTGAGGAAGGCGAAGACGGACTCCTTGACCGCATAGTGGTCGATGGGTCTGTAACCGGACAATCCGAACTCCTTCAGCTTATGACCCAGCATGACCTTCACACCGATCTTCGCAAGGGGGATGCCCGTGGCCTTCGAGATGAACGGGATGGTCCTCGATGCCCTGGGGTTCGCCTCGATCATCCATATCTGTCCGTTCTTGCATGCGAGCTGCAGGTTCATCAGTCCGCGGATCTCCAGGGCGAGCGCCACCTTGCGGTTTATCTCGACTATCTCGTCTATGATCCTCTGACTGAGATTGTACGGGGGCATGACCATGGCGGCGTCGCCGGAGTGGCATCCCGCGTACTCGATGTGCTCCAGGATACCTCCCACGTAGACGTCCTCCCCGTCGCAGACCGAATCCACATCGATCTCTATCGCATCCGAGATGAACTTGTCTATGAGCACGGGATGGTGGCGGGAGACCTTCACGGCGGTCTCCATGTAGGTCTTGAGCTCCGTGTCGGAGTAGACTATCTCCATGGCACGCCCTCCCAATACGTAGCTGGGCCTGACGAGCACGGGGTACCCGATGCCGTTGGCGATGGATTCGGCCTCCTCGTAGGAGTATGCGGTGCCGGACGGTGGCTGCCTGATACCGAGCTGGCGCATGAGGTCGGTGAACCTCCTCCTGTCCTCGGCCACGTCCATCTGGTCCGGGGTGGTGCCGAGGATCCTCGTCTTGGTCCCTTTCAGACCCTTCTCGAGGTCCACGGCCATATTGACCGATGTCTGTCCGCCGTACTGGCAGATCACGCCGTCCACATCCTCGGCCTTCAGGACGTTCAGGACATCCTCCATCTCGAGGGGTTCGAAGTACAGACGGTCGGAGATGTCGTAGTCGGTCGACACGGTCTCCGGATTGTTGTTGATCATGATGGTCTCTATGCCCTCCTCCTGAAGGGCCATGACGCCGTGGACACAGCAGTAGTCGAACTCTATGCCCTGTCCGATCCTGATGGGTCCTCCTCCGACGACGGCGACCTTCTTCCTGTCGCTCCTGCGGACCTCCGTGGAGCATCCGTGGTATGTGCTGTAATAGTAGGGCGTGGATGCGGCGAACTCGGCGGCGCAGGTGTCCACCATCTTGTACATGGGTACGATGCCCGCCTTCTCGCGTTGCTCGCGGACCGCCCACTCGTCCCTGTCGCCGCGGATGGTCGCGATGTTGAGGTCGGACAGTCCGATGCCCTTGGCCTCCCTCAGGAGGTCGTCGGTGAGCTCCTCGTCCCTGACCCTCCTCTCCATGTCGATGATGTTCTTGAGCTTCCTGACGAAGAATATGTCCCAGCATGTCTCTTTGGCGATATCTTCGGGCGCCCATCCCCTTCTTAGGGCCTCCCCTATGGCGAATATGCGGCGGTCGGTCGCATGGCGGAACTCCTCGTGGATCTCCCCGTCGGTCATATCGATGGGGTCGAGGCCGATGTTGTCGATCTCGAGGGAGCGGAGCCCCTTTAGCAGGGCCTCCTCAACCGTGCGTCCGATGGACATGGTCTCACCCGTGGACTTCATCTGGGTGCCGAGGTGTCTGTCCACCGTACGGAACTTGTCGAAGGGCCAGCGGGGTATCTTGATTACAATATAGTCAAGCGAAGGTTCGAACGCCGCCGATGTGTTGCCCGTGATGCGGTTGGGGATCTCGTCGAGCGTGTATCCCACGGCTATCTTGGTGGCGACCCTCGCGATCGGATAGCCGGTCGCCTTGGAGGCCAATGCGGACGAACGGGACACCCTCGGGTTGACCTCTATGACGCGGTACTCGTGGGACACGGGGTCGAACGCGTACTGGACGTTGCACCCTCCCTCTATCTTCAGGGCGCGGATGATCTTGATGGATGCCGTACGGAACCTCTGCAGGTCGTCGTCGGACAGGGTGAGACATGGGGCGCAGACGA
>Ga0310696_10006056_pt1 | contig 14443 bp, 15 predicted proteins | sample AusTroGonzalo_MG_4_FD_203885 | JGI IMG/M metagenome (GOLD analysis project Ga0310696, IMG submission 203885) | Bovine rumen microbial communities from tropical cattle in Woodstock, Queensland, Australia - Gonzalo_02 (v2) (version 2) | ecosystem: Host-associated > Mammals > Digestive system >...
ATTATCTTCAACCAGACGCGAGGTGCAGCCGACACCTGTGCCGTAACCGCTGTTATTATATCCGGCCTCTCCGGCTCTGCCGCAAGAATTAGCGATTCTTCTGCTTCCTCTAATTCTGTCATCTCCGTTTGTCAAAATTTCCGAAAAACGGCTTCCTGCCGGATAAAGCTTGCCGTCTCCGCCCAATGTAAACATGAATACATCTATGCCTGCCTTATTGGGGGAATTAGCACCATTTACGTCAATATACAAAAATCCCGCTCTGGAATTGGTCGGACAGCCAAATGCCGCTAAATTTCTTTCGACAGGATTAGTATAAATCATTATTACCGCACCGTTTTTGGTTACTGTTGAAGCATTTACGGTATTTCTTATTTGTTCAACTCTGTCATTTGACTTAATTCTTGTAAATCTTTTTCCGTTATATGAATCAAGCACCCCGTTTGCTGAAGGCCCCGTTATATTAATATATGTTCCCAGCGGTTCATAAGGATCTCCTGCGACATTTCCTGTTTCAAACGCTCTCGCTGACTGCCCGGCTTGTAAATCCTGAAAAAATCTTGTCTCGGTCAAATCGGCTACATTTTCAGCAAGCATCATACGCCCGAATGCGCCTTCCAAATCAGAAACCTGAGTTGAAAGAAGAGTTGCGAATCCCTGCTTTTTAGCATTTATACTCAATGACGGAACAGTTGCTGCCGCAACTATACCCACTATTGCCATAGATAACAAAACTTCGGCAAGCGTAAATCCAAACTTTTTCAAAACTCTGCTCCTTATAAATTAGGAATAACACAACAAGAGGATTATAACATATTTAACAAACTTGGGCAATGAATTACAAATTATAATATTCACTAATAAATACTTGAGAATGACAGGAAAAAGTCCGAGATTACACCGACAAGCATTGGTAAAATCCAAATCATAATCGCCGCGCCGAAGACAGGTTTAAAAAGGAAGCTTAATTGGAAAACGTTTACCTGAGGAGCGGTTTTTGAAATTACACCTAATATAATATCCTGACCGAGAGTTGCCAAAAGTACGGGAGATGCAATTTGCAAGCCCATATATAAAACATTTGATGTTGTCTTTACAAGGTAATCAATGTTAATAATCTGCTCAAGCGGTATAACCGTGGCATACACGGGGAAAATTTCAAAACTTCTTATAAGCGCATTAAAAATCCAGTACATTCCGCCAATTTCGATAAAAATACAAAGTGCAAGAATTGTTATCATACGGCTCAGAATTGAAGTCTGACTGTTTGTCGTAGGGTCCATAACCATAGCTGAAGACAGCCCCATTTGGGTATTAATCATATCACCGCCGGCTTCAATTGCCATAATCAAAAGCTGTGCAATATAACCTATAACTGCACCTGCGGCGAAGTTAAGCGTCATTAATAAAAGCGGTGAAACTCCGGAAGGCGGATTGCCCGGATTTACAAGCGGAGTAATTATTATTGTGAGCAAAAATGCAAGCGCAATCTTCACAATGGAATTTATCTCTTTTCTGTTTAAAACCGGCGCAAAACGGATAAAGCCCAAAAGCCTTGCAAAAATTATAAATCCTGCGGAAAAATATTTTGCGAATTCAGGGAAAAGTATTGCTATTTGACGGAATAATTCATCCATTTTTACCCTCCTCCGCTTTTTTCTTTAAAACAGGAGGTTTATCAAGTTCAAAAGGTTCTTCCGGTTCGTCTATTGTCAAAATCTCCAGCCCTTCAACTTCTTCAATGATTGTTTCATCCTTTTTAACTTTGACATTAAAGTTTATTATGTCTTTGTCGTCTTTAAGAACGCAGACACTTGTTTCGCCTTCTTTCAGCGGATGAACTATTAACATATTTTTTTCGTTCATCAGAGTTATAATCGGATAAACATCCGCAACCGTATTATCTTTAATTTGAATATTAGTAAGTTTTCCGTCAGAGCCTATAATACAGTCCTCGTATGCCTGAACGGAAAGCGTTGTAAAAAATATAAAAATAATTGTTATAACTTTTTTAATCACTTATTTACTATCTTCCTATTATTTTGTTTGTTTCCACAAAATTAGGCTTAGGCATCGGAGTTTTCGGCGCTATATCATATTTAAGTTTTTGCTGTTTGTCGATATAAGGAACTTTTCCGGGATTTCTCATAATTTCTTTAGCGCCCGGCATATTCATATCACCCTTCATTTCGCCGTCAAATGGTTTTGTGTACTTGTAATAGTCTGATGAAATAACATAGTTATCATTTTTAGAAATTCCGTTAAATGCAATAGCCGCACCTTCGTTAAACAGATTTGTCAAGAGTTTGATGAACCCGAGCCCGCCGATTATGATAACCAAAAATACGGCGAAGATTTTAGGCGCAGCAGCGATTGTCTGTTCTTGAACCTGCGTAACTGCCTGCAAAATACCGACCACCAAACCTATTGCCGCCGCAGTTAATACGCAGGGCATAGATATTGATAACATTGTCATAAATCCTTTTGCAAGATATTCGGTTAACATTTCCATTTTTATAAGTTCCTTTAATTATAGCTTTGTACTAATCCCTGAACTATAAGCGCCCAGCCGTCAACCGCAATAAATATAAGCAGTTTAAACGGTAATGATATAATTGTCGGTGACAACATAAACATACCGAGCGCCAGAAGTATATTTGCAACGACAAGGTCCAGTACGATAAACGGTACAAATACCACAAAACCGATTTCAAAAGCTACTTTAAGTTCGCTTAAAATGTACGCCGGAGCAATTTCCCAAATAGTTAAATCATCCGGAGATTTTGGCGGAGCTTTCCTTTTTAATTCCACAAAGAATGCCAAATCGGATTCTCTGGTCTGTTTGAGCATAAATTCCTTGAGCGGTTTTGAACCCTCGTCTATCGCCATAACCATATTTCCGTTCTTTTGATACGGAATTGAACCGCGCTCATACATTTGCTCAAATACCCCGCCCATTGTGTAGAAAGTCAAAATCATACACAAACCTATCGTTACGATTGAAGGCGGAACCTGAACACCCATTGCAGTTTTAAGCAGTGAAAAAACTATCGTAAATCTTAAAAAAGAAGTCATACAGCAAAATACAAACGGAATGAGCGAGAACAACGTCATTACCGTAAGCATTTGTAAAACGGGGTTCATATTGGAAAGAACATTATCCATCTATCTTCCCCCCTCATACATTATGCTCGTAGTCCTATCAACAGGTTGAGATATATTTACCCCCCCGTACGTTATGCTTGTATTCCGTTCAAGGTCGGAGTTACATTTACCCCCCTGCGCCAATCGAGTAGTCCGTTCAAGGTCGGAGTCATATTTACCCCCCTGCATTTTTATGGCAAGACTTTTCATAACTGAAGTGTATGAAGAAGTTTTGCGCGGATTAATTGCGTTAAGAGATTTGTCCGCATAACTTTTTGTTGAATAATCTTCGGTATCGGAGGTCATAATTGCGGGTATTTTTTCATCATAACTTCCTTTGGGATTAAGTTTTGAAATAAGAGAAGTTCTTTCCGTATCACCTGCGATTAAGAATTTTTCTTCTCCTGCGGATACTATATAGAGAGTTTTTCTCGGTCCGATTGAAAGCGTATCAAGGACTTTTAGGCATTTTCCTGAGCTGCTTTTTGCGCAGCCGCCGGCGGTATGCTTAAATACGAGCATTGCTACAACCAGAACGCCTACCATAGCTAACATATAAACAATAAAATTAGTTAAATATCCCATTTTGTTTCCTCATACAACTGAGTGACTATGAATGTATTTTTTATTTAATAAAATTTACTCCAAAGTCAAATTATTTACCCTTGAGCGGGAGCTTCTTCGTCGCCGACTTCAAAATCGCTGTAATCGAAGTCCTCGTCCTTGTTTTCCTCGTCCCCTTCCGCTTCGGATTCTTCATTATCTGAAGTATAACCTGCTTCAGCCTCAGTCACTTTATTTATTCTTACGCCGAATCTGTCATTAATAATTACCAGCTCGCCTGCGGCAACATCTTTACCGCCAACTTTGAGCGTAACATTGTTGTCGTATACCGAGCAGAGGTCGACTATCAAGCCTTCTTCTATACTTTTGAGTTCGCCGAGAGTAAGTTTTACCTTGTCAAACTCGGCAGACATATCCACCTGTATACTGTCCCAAAGATTAGTATTTGTATTATCCATATTGTTTCCTCCCGACATATCATAAGGTTCAATTATATTTTCGTTTGGTTTTACTCTGAATTTTTCCGTAATGTTTTCGCAAACAAGCGTCATTTCCGAAGAATTGCTGTTTTCAAATACAACAATATCTCCCACATCCAATTTTTTCACTTCGGAAAGCGGGAAAGCCGTTGTTCCAAGAATTAAATTCACCTCAACAGGACATTCGGCAAAATCCGAATCCGTATATTTAGGCGGTTTTTCTTCAATTTCCGGAGGAGTCAGAATATCCTTCGGCACGGATATGATAAACTTTGCTGCAGTATCGGAAATAGGGCTTTTGACAAAATAAGTCAAGTGCAAAATTTCGCTGTAACGGCGGGTTGGTTCAATCGTAAAATTCGGGGCGAGTGCTTCGTATAAATAATCATTAAATGCCGTTATAATGCGTGCTTCCAGCTCTGATACTTCCGTAAGTTCAAACCTTTTGTTATTTTTACCCAAAACTTTGTCTAAAAGTACATTGATTGCATCCTGTGAAATCCTTATATAGATATCGTTTTTGGAATTTATTTTTACTTTGGTAACAAAGAAGGTATCGTTCTGCGCAAGTACGTTCATATTTGTGCTTATGGATTCGAGTTTATACTCAAATCCGTCAAAAAAGAACTCGCTGCTGCATTTTTCCACAACAGGTGTGAAAACGGAATCATACCAAGAAAATTGTTTATAAAATTCGTCAAAAAACATAGAATTTGTCATCTCTCGCACTTCTCAGAGTATGTACAATTATACCTTCCCCTTAAGTATAATAATTGAATTGTCAAGTGATGACATCATCTATATAATGGATAAATGCTAAGAATTTACCGCTTTTAAAAGCCTTTCCCAAACTTCTTCAATTGAGCCGTTTGCATCAATTTTATACAAAACACCTTTCTTTTCATAGAACTCAATTAACGGTGAAGTTTCTCTGAAATATGTGTCAAATCTGGCTTTTGCGGTTTCCGCATTATCGTCTGCCCTCGTTTTCAGTTCAACCTGACATTTATCGCAAATGTTTTCAATCTTTGAGGGTTTAAATTTTTTGTTATAAATTTCGCCGCACTTCGGACAGGATTGACGATGAATTATTCTGTCGAGCAAAATTTGTGTATCAATATCAAAATAAATCGCCTTAAAAGAAACTTCGTTATCTCCGTCAGCTTTTTTATTGATTTCTTCAAGCTTCAGAGCCTGTTCAAGACTTCTCGGATATCCGTCAAGAACATAACCGTCTTTGCAGTCCTCGTCAGAAAGCCTTTTCCCTATTATTGCCGCAACAACGTCAATCGGAACAAGCTGACCTTTGTCAATGAAGGATTTTGCAAGCAATCCTTCTTCCGTTCCTTTAGAAATTTCGGCTCTCAAAAGCGAACCGGTATCAACGTGGGGAAACCCCAAATATTCCGATAAAGTATTTGTCTGAGTACCTTTTCCGCATGCCGGCGGCCCTAAAAATATAAATTCTCTTCTCATTTTATTATCTCCTCTTTCAAATCTATTATATAATCAAAATTTCATCGAGCCAATCATGTAAAACGAACCGCAAATTATGTTTAATTTTTCTGGGGTTAATGATACGGCATTGTTGTATTTTTTTGCTTTGACAGGACATTTATCTTTTAATTCTTCATAGGTGCAAGCATTCGGGTAATCAAAACCGTTAAGATAGACTTCGTCATTTTCTCTGAATAAAATTTTCATCATTTTTTCGTAATCTTTTGTTTTTAAACACCCGAAAACAAATCTTTCGGGTAAATCTGGGAAATAGTAATCAAGATTTTTTCTTAACGCCTCAATGCCGTTAGGATTATGAGAGGCATCAATAATCAAATTTTTCTCTTTAAAATACTCAAACCTGAACGGATTTTTTACCTTCGATAATCCCTTTTTAATCGTATCTGAGCTGATTTCGGGAAAAATTTGATTTATTGCAGCAAGCACAAGCGCCAAATTTTCAATTTGATGAAGCCCTTTTAGGGATAAGCATTTGACAAATTCTTCAGGGGCGGTGGAACCGCATAAAATAAGCATTGAATTCAGCTCATCCGCTCTGTCTTTTATTTCCTCGTATCCTTGAGAAGTTATAACCGGACAGTCGGGCTTAATTATTCCCGCCTTTTCAAAAGCTATTTTTTCTTTTGTATCGCCAAGCCTGTCCGTATGGTCAAGGTCAATATGCGTAATTATTGAGCATAAATTATTTTTAATAACATTTGTAGCATCAAACCTTCCGCCCATGCCTGTTTCGAGGATTACAACATCGACATTTTTATCCGCAAAATACAAAAACATAATAACCGTCAGAACTTCAAATTCGGTTAAATGAATTTTTAATTCTTCTTTTTTTGCATTTATCCCTTCAAAATACCTGACAAAATCATTTTTTGAGATTTCTTCGCCCGAAACTTTTATTCTTTCCGTGTATTCATAAATATGCGGGCTGGTATAAAGCCCCGTTTTATAACCCGCTTCCCGCAAGATTGAGTCAAGCATTGTGCAAACGGAACCTTTACCGTTTGTTCCCGCAACATGAATATATTTAAGCCTGTCCTGCGGATTACCCAACGCATCGAGAACTTTGGCTATCCGCTCTAAGCCCAAATCTATGTAAAACATTCCGCTTGATGTCAATTTTTTAAGTACTTCTGTATATTCCATATTATAAATTATATCACAGTGAGGGGGGTAAATAAGTGAGATGTGAGAGGTGAAACGTGAGAGGTGAGTGGTGAGGTAAATGTATTTGGTTGGTTGAACAGACTACAGGATAAGTGATTGAGTGATTTTCTGTCATTGCGAGGAGCCGAAGGGCTTCGGCGACGAAGCAATCCAGAGTTTTTGTCGGGTTAAAACCCGACCTATTAACTTTTGATATCCTTCGGCTAAAGCCTCAGGATGGCAGGGGTATATATATCACGTCTCACGTCTCACGTCTCACGATTCACGTCTCACGATTCACGTCTCACCTATTTATGCTTCGCTTTCGGCGGGAAGGTTGTTTTGTTTTATTTCTTCTTCTTCCTCTTTCGGGATATTTATGGGTAAACGAAAACCGAAGGTTGAACCTTCGCCCTCTTTTGAATTAACAAAAACCTGACCGTTATGATGTTTTTCTACCGTAACTTTTACAAGGTGCAAACCTAAACCTGTACCTTTTACCGTATGAGCATCATTTTCGACACGGAAAAAGCGGTCAAAAATCTTCTTCTGGTATTTTTCAGGAATGCCGGGACCTTGATCCTCTACGCTCACTTCAACATACTCACCGTCTCTCGAGCGCTCTGCACGTACTTTTATCCTCTTTCCGTCAGGCGAATACTTGATTGCATTGGTAAGAATATTCATAAATGCTCTTGAAATACTGTCAACATTTAAGTAAACCTCAGGCAAATCCGGCTCTTTCATAATTGAAATAGTCAAATCGTGTTCTTTTGCAAGCACCTGAACCTGATTAACCGCGTCTTCAATAATTTCCATAATATTTTGTTTGGATTTTTCCAGATTCAGATTTTGAGATTCATACCTCGAAAAATCAAGAATATCATTAACCATTCGGTTTAATCTTATTATTTCCTGATTCATAACTCCGATAAACTCCCTCTGAGTATTAAAATCAAAGTCGTTTCCGAAATTATAAAGCGTATCAATATAGCTCCTCAAAACAGTTACAGGAGTTCTTAGCTCGTGAGAAACATTGGAAATGAAATGTGAACGCAGCTGATCCATTTCCACATCCTTTGTAACGTCAATTAAGACTATAATATAACCGACATAAGAATTTGAACGTGTGAACATCGGCGAAATCAAACATTTGATAATGCGTTTGTCAATTTCAATATTGAAAGGAACAGGGTTCCCTTCCTCCTCAATAGGTGTATCCTTAAACTGAGTAATCTTGTCGGAAAAACAAAATTCGCCTGATGAATCGCAAAACTGTTGAATTTGAGTGCCGATAATATTTTCTTCGTCAACCTCAAGAAGTTTCTTTGCGTGATTATTTACCATAATAACTTTGTCATGATTGTCGCAGACGACAACACCGTTAACAATACTCATTAGAACGGATTCAAGCTTGTTTCTTTCAAACGTAAGGCTTTCTATCGTCTGTTCATTATATCTGCTGAGTTTTTCGGACATATCATTAAATGCCGTATAAAGCTCCTTAACTTCCTTATCGACATTTTTGTCATCAATCATATACCCAAATTCGCCCGATGAAATCTTTTTAACACCCTGATAAAGTTTTCTGAGTTCAGAAGTTATTATCGACGAATTCATATAAACAATTCCGACTATCACAAGCCAAACAAGAAGGAATACTATTGAAATCGAAACCTTTGAGGTCGCCGAAATACTGTCTATAATACTGCCCGAAAGCCCGACCGTAACCGAACCGACATTTTTTGATTCTGCCATATTTTTTACAACCATAGGCGAACTGACGGATATGCGAGCCTTTTCAGCCTGCTCCGGATAATCATCCTTGCTGGAATATATAACTTTTGAACTGTTATCCTTAAAAATAATATACGAAATATCGTCATTGCTCTTAAGCACAGAAGCCGCATTTGTTCTCAAAGCATCATACTTCGCAAGCTGAGGAACTTCTTTTGTTATCTCAACTCCTTCTATCGCAAGTGTTTTTGAAAGCACCTGCCCAAAATTTTTGTACGCATTGTACATATTTTTATCAATGCTTAAAATTACAAACCAGGCTATCGAAAGAATGAAAAAAGTACTTATAAAAAGACCGACAAGAATAAGCCTTGTCTGAGCATTCATGCCCTTTTTGCCCCCTTTAACCTTCTCCTCTTTTTTTTCTTCAGTTAAATTTTCCATAGCAAAATTATATCACGCGAAATAAGCATAAGGCAAGAGGGGGGGTAAATGTGTGCCATGACCATGAACAGACTACAAGATTGGCGCAAGAGGGGGGTAAATGTGACCTCGACCTTGAACGGACTACTAGATTGGCGCAAAGAGGGGGGGGGTAAATCGTAAATCGTGAGTCGTGAATCGTGAAGCGTGAAGCGTGATATATTTACCCCTTTACCCCTCACGAATCACGTTTCACTTAAATACTGTCAAGCGTAAATATTAATTCTGCCTTCTCGGCTTTCGTAAGTTCTACAAGAGGTCTTCTTACGTATTCTTCAATAATTTCTTTATATGCAAGAGCAGCCTTTACCGGCACGGGATTTGGCGCCATAAAAAGCTTTTTAAATATCGGATAAAGCTTTATGTGCATATTTTTGGCGGTCATTGTGTCGCCCGTTTTGAAATTTCTTATCATTGATTTAATTTCTTTTCCGAAAAGGTGCGATGCAACCGAGATTACGCCATGAGCACCCAATGAAAGCATAGGAAGCGTTAAACTGTCATCTCCGGAATATATCGTGAAATCCGAAGGACAAACCGCTCTGATTTCGGTCAGAGCATCCATATCGGGACAGCTTTGTTTGAGTGCAACAATATTATCAAACTTTCTTGCAAGAGCTTTAATTGTTTCCGCAGACATATTTACCCCCGTTCTTGACGGAATGTTGTATAAAATAACAGGTAAATCAACCGCTTTTGCTATTGCAGAAAAATGTTCTGTCATACCTGCCTGTGAGGGTTTGTTATAATAAGGCACAACGGACAAAATAGCATCCGCGCCTTCTTTTTGCGCTCTTTTGGCAGTTGCAACGGCTGTTTCTGTTGAATTTGAGCCCGCTCCCATAATAATTTTACCGTTTTTGCCTGCGGCACGTTTTGCACTGCTCAAAATCTCTATTTCTTCATCAAAAGTCAATGTAGGAGATTCGCCGGTCGTACCTGTCACAACTATTGCATCAGAACCGGTATTGATAAGCTGATAAGCCAAAGCCTCAACTTTTTCATAGTCCACTTCTCGCTTTTCATTGAAAGGTGTTACCATTGCTGTTATAACTTCACCGGCATCATATCTCATAAAATTTTACTCCTGTTCTAACCTGTAATACTATATTTAATATACTAAAATTGTATATATTGTTCAACAAATTCGTGTACTTCTATTTCTTCATTACCATGCTTATACAATCCTATCAAAGATGTCGAGTATTTTTGTTTTTCAACAAAACTGTACCTGTAAGTAATGTTTGAAAGCGTGCTTATTTTATTTAAAAAGCCCAAAGAAATAAGATTTCTCAATCTTTCATCCTGCACCGCTTTATTTGCTTCTTCAAGCACAATACAAACCTGATAATCCAAAGGTGCATCCGAATGTATAACTTTGAAAAAACTTTCTAAAACAGAATTAATATTATCAAACTTGAAAAATCTGTAAACATAACCTTCGTCAAACTTTATCGGTGCAGTTCCGGTTTGTTCGATTAAAAACTTGTTCATTGAATTTATTTGTTCATCAAGATTAATATTTAATAATTTTGCGGTTTTGCTGTTTTTTGGCTTAGCGGAAATATACACTATGTAGCTTTGAAGTTTCTTTTGTTGGTAAAATTGTTCTTCCGCCATTTTTTTATTAAAGGCATCTTCCTGTATTTTGTGAATTTTATTGCGTCCGGTTTGATATACATTCTCAGAACTGCACAATAACAGATAAGCAACATGTATTAAAAGATATATTAACAATAAAATTACAAGTGCAATAAAATATTTGAATTCAAAAACCGCTTCAAAAAGGTTAATTGAACCGTCGTTTATTGAAGCTCCCGCAGATACAAGCCCTTCAAGAAAAGGTCTTACAAAATTTATCCAATTCCACTCTGATTTAACAAGATTTTCCATCCAGAGTATAATCAGCATTAAAATCATAAATACATCAACGATTTTTAAAAACTGAAAAAAACTTTTAGATTTTGTAAAAATACCTAATACGAATTTGTGCATACTGTTTCCTATTTTAAATAAATATTATCTATAAGTCTTACTCCGCTTATTCTGCAAGCTATTAAAACTATCGTATTGTCATCAGCCTTTGCCTTTTCTTCAAGCGTATCCTTGTCAACAATTTCTAAATACTCCAAATCATGCTTATCGGTTAAATACGAATAAGCGGTTTCTTTTAATGCAGAAACATCAGTTACTCCCTTATTATAGCAGATTTTTATATTATTTAAAATCCTGCTTAAAACAAGAGCCTCTTTTTTATCTTCCTCCGATAAATATTTATTTCTTGAACTCAGCGCCAAACCTGATTCTTCACGCACAATCGGACATTGAATAATTTCAATCGGAATATTCAAATCCTTAACCATTTTTCTTATTATAACAACCTGCTGAGCATCTTTTTGTCCGAAAAATGCAATATCGGGCTGTACAATATTAAATAATTTGTTTACAACCGTGCAAACTCCGTCAAAATGCCCGACTCTGGATTTTCCGCAGAGTTTGTTCACATAGAAAAACGGAGGGCATACATAAGTCAAAGTGTCATTTGAAAGCCTGTTTCCCTCTCCGTACATTTCGGAAGGAGACGGCGCAAACACTATATCCACACCCTCTTTTTCACAAAGCGAGGTATCTGCTTCAAGAGTTCTGGGGTATTTGTCAAAATCCTCCGAAGGTCCGAATTGTATCGGGTTTACAAAAACCGAGACTACAACTCTGTCACATTCTTTTCTCGCACGTCTTATAAGGCTCAAATGCCCTTCGTGCAATGCTCCCATTGTCGGAACAAGCCCGATTTTATATCCCTCTTTTTTGTATTTCTTTACTTCTTCTCTTACGGCTTCAATTTTGTTCAACAGCATTTAATTTTTCTCTTTCGCTTTCTGCAAGTTCAAATGACTCTTTTTCGGAAGGAAAAAGCCCTTCTTTAACCTCTTTTTTATAGTTTTCGACTCCTAAAAGTGCGGAATCGTGCAGATTTGCAAACTTTTTGATAAATTTAGGCGTGAAATCGGTGAATTTTCCCAAAATATCATCAGTTACGACAATCTGTCCCGAGCAGTTTTTACCTCCGCCTATTCCGATTGTCGGAATATTCAGGTTTCTTGTAATATATTCCGCACTTGCGGAAGGCATCAGTTCAAGTACAACCGCAAATGCTCCCGCTTCTTCAAGTTTTTTGGCGCATTCAAGAATTTTTTCCGTATTATCTGCGGTTTTCCCCTGAATTTTATGTCCGCCCAAAGTGTTAATAAGCTGAGGAGTAAATCCCAAATGCGAAAGAACAGGAATTCCGGATTCCACGCACCTTCTTGTTAATTCAACTATATGGTCGTTACATCCTTCTATTTTGACTGCATTTGCACCTGCTTTAATCATTTTTGAAGCATTTTCCAGCCCTTGCTCGACCGAAAGGTTATAGCTCATAAACGGCATGTCGCCTATAATAAATGAATTTTTTGCTCCTCTTGCAACTGCGGATACAAAAATCAGCATTTCGTCAATCGAGATATTGTAAGTATTTTCATACCCCAGAGCAACCGTAGCAAGCGAATCTCCGACAAGTATTCCGTCAATTCCCGCTTTATCAAGCACCTGCGCGGTTGAATAATCGTATGCGGTAAGCATTGCGATTTTTTCGCCGTTATCTTTTAATTTTTGAAACAAAGATACATTATTTTTCACTTTTTACTGCCCTTCTGTACCAGTAATAAACGGCTCTTGCAACTCTGTTTGAGGAGTGTCTCACAAGCCCTTCTTTATTTTCTTGAATAAGTTTTTGCGAAACAACCGTAACTCCTGTCGGTGCAATATTTTCCATATCTAATTTGACCGGAATTGAACCCGATTTTGCGTAACCTTCCGAAATATTTGCAGGGAGAGAATTGTTTACCAGAACCGCATCAATAATTCTTCTTCCGCCCGCATGAGTTATAAGTGCGTTAACATGGCTTGCTGCCGAATAATCATCGGTTTCGCCGGGTTGTGTCATAATATTGCAGACATAAATTTTCTTTGCATTGGACTGCTCAATCGCCTCCGAAATCCCTCCTACAAGAAGGTTCGGAATAACACTTGTATACAAACTTCCCGGACCTAAAATTATTAAATCCGCATTTGCTATTGCATTTAACGCTTCGGGCAATGCCTGACAATCAGCAGGTTCTGTGAAAAGACGTTTGATTTTCTTGTGAGCCTCAGGAATATTGGATTCTCCCTTAACAATACTTCCGTCTTCGTACTCCGCAGCGAGTTTCATATCATCCAATGTCGCAGGAAGCACAACCCCTCTGATATTAAGAACGTTTGCGGATTCTTTTACCGCTTTAACCATATTTCCGGTAATTGCGCAAAGTGCAGTCAGAAAAAGATTTCCGAAACTGTGTCCCGCAAGACCTTCACCGTTTTTAAAACGATATTGGAAAAGTTCCGTAATCAAATCTTCATCATCCGCAAGCGCCGCAATGCAGTTTCTGATGTCACCGGGCGGCAAAATTCCCATTTCTTCGCGCAGCCTGCCCGAACTTCCGCCGTCATCGCCCACCGTAACAACCGCAGTTATGTTGTTTGTATATTTTTTTATACCTCTCAATAGCATTGACAAACCTGTTCCGCCGCCTATTGCCACAACTTTTGCGCCCTTATTGAGCTTCCTTCTCCTGTATAGTTTTTCCAAAAGCGACAAATTACCTTTTGAAGAATCCATATCCATTATTGAAAGCGTTGTTTTTTTCCACCCTTTGAAGAATATAAATGCGCCCGCAATTATAAATCCTATCGCAAGAGCGTTTGACGGAAGCACCATTGCCGCTTGACGAATAAGTTCCATTGTTAAATATATCGGACGAATATCAAGGATTATCAAACATCCTAAAACTATCAATATCGAACCTAAAAATATCAAAAAGAGCCAGCGTTTTACGTTTAATCCCGGTATCAGCCAGCCTATATCTTTTGCTTTTACTCTGTTTTTAAAATCTATCATAATTTACACCCAGCCTGAAGTTTTGGCATTATTGTAATTGACCGGAGCGGGAACTATTAAGTCGTGCGCCTGTTTTATCAATTCCAGCGAATTTTTGTATTTGTTTGAAAAATGTATCGTATCAACTTCGGTAAAACTCATGCCGCCCAAATTATTGCGAATTTGAGATGTATGAAGAAGATGCTGAAAACGTTTAATCAAATCATAATTATTTGTGTTGTCATCTTTTGTATAATCAATCGTTAAATCCGCATTGTAAGTTTTTTCCAAAGAAATTTCCTGAGCAACCTGAATTTCTGTATAATCTGCAACTTTTGCGGTTATATCTCCCGCCGGAGCATAATATACAAGCCATTCGGAACATTTTTTGATTGCTTTTGCCAATGTGCAGGAA
>Ga0310696_10006057_pt1 | contig 14440 bp, 9 predicted proteins | sample AusTroGonzalo_MG_4_FD_203885 | JGI IMG/M metagenome (GOLD analysis project Ga0310696, IMG submission 203885) | Bovine rumen microbial communities from tropical cattle in Woodstock, Queensland, Australia - Gonzalo_02 (v2) (version 2) | ecosystem: Host-associated > Mammals > Digestive system >...
ACGGCGGCGCGGGCATGGCCCAGGCGCTCGGCTACAGGCTCCTCGACCCGCGCGGACGCGAACTTCCCCGGGGCGGCGGCGCGCTCCACATGCTTTCCCACATCGCAATCTCAGGCGCGGACCCGCGACTTCAGGAGACACGCATTACCACGGCATGCGACGTCCGGAACCCCCTTTCCGGACCGTCCGGCGCGGCCCGCATTTACGGCCCGCAGAAAGGCGCTACGCCCGACATGGTCGCAAAGCTCGACCAGAATCTCCGCCATCTCTTCACGGTCTGGGAGCACCAGTCGATGCTCCTGCCGAAGGAGATGCCGGGCGACGGCGCGGCCGGCGGACTCGGTGCCGGCCTCCGCGCGTTTTGCGGCGCTCAGCCGAAATCCGGCGCGGAACTCATCCTGGACGCCATCGGATTCCGTCGCCGCATCGCGGGAGCCGACCTCGTCGTGACGGGCGAAGGCCGCACCGATTCCCAGACCGCCGAAGGCAAGCTCTGCAGCGCGGTCGCCGAAGCCGCGCACCGGGAGAAGGTCCCCGTCATGCTGCTCTCCGGCGCGGTCGAAGGTTCCCCCGCGGAGTTGGGCAAGACTTACGATTTCGCATTCAGTTCGTCCACAGGCCGCCGCACGCTCGAAGAAGCCATGGCCGCCGCGGCGGACGACCTCTACTTCACCGCGGTCAACGCCGCCAAACTCTTCCTGCACGGCACCCACTCATGAGCACAATTCCCTCCGGGCCGGCCCGCACCGGCATGATCCTGATCCTCTCCGGCCCCAGCGGATCCGGCAAATCGACCATCTACAAGGCCGCAATCGGCGGACTCGGCGGCATCGAGTTCTCCGTGTCCTGCACCACGCGTGCGCCGCGGCCCGGCGAAGTCGACGGCCGCGATTACTATTTCATTTCCCGCGGGAAGTTCGACTCCCTCGTGGCGGAAAACGCCTTCGCGGAACACGCGGAAGTCCACGGAAACTGCTACGGCACGCTCAAGACCGAACTCCTCGACCGCGTCCGGCGCGGGATCGACGTCCTGCTCGACATCGATGTCCAGGGCGCCGCTCAGCTCCGGTCGCTCTGCGCCGCTTCCGCCGAGTTCTGCCGGGCCTGCGAATTCATCTTCATCATGCCGCCGTCCTTCGAGGAGCTCGAACGCCGCCTTCGCGCACGCGGGACCGAGACCGAAGATTCCATCCTGCGCCGCCTCGCCAATGCAAAGGGCGAAATGGCGCATGCAAACGAATACGACCATGTCATCGTGAACGACGATCTCGACCGCGCCGTGGGGGAGTTCTCCTCGCTCGTACTCGGACTCCGCGTCGATCCGAAACGTCGGCGCAACTGAAAAACACAGGGTACGACCATGAACGGAAAACACATCATCCTCGGCGTCACGGGCGGCATTGCCGTCTACAAGGCCGCAGATTTCTGCTCCAAGCTTGTTTCCGCCGGATGCGACGTCCGGGTCGTCATGACCCGCAATGCGCTCCAGCTCATCTCCTCGCAAATCTTCCTCACGCTCTCGAAAAACCGCGTCCTGACCGATCTGTTCGATGAATACCAGCCGCGCCCGGAACACGTTGACTGGGCGGAGTGGGCCGACGCGCTCGTCGTAGCCCCCTGCACGGCGAACTTCATCGGCAAATTCGTCTCGGGCATCGCTGACGACGCTCTTACGACCACCGCTCTGGCGTTCCGGGGAAAAGTCCTCCTCGCTCCCGCCATGAACGAACACATGTGGGCCAGCCCGATCGTGCAGGACAACCTCGCGAAACTCGCGGACAAGCTCGGCGTCCGCACCGTCGGACCCGACACGGGCCATCTCGCCTGCGGCACATCCGGCAAAGGCCGCATGGCCGAACCCGCCGATATCCTCGAAGCCGTCCGGGCGCTCTTCGCATGAATCTGCTCATCGTCGAGGAAAGCCGCCTTTCGCCGGACCGCGAATTCACGGTCGACGGAGACCATGCCGAACACATCTTCTGCATCCTGCACGCGAAACCCGGCGACACCGTCCGCGCGGGCATCCTCGGCGGCGGCATCGGCACGGCTCGCATCCTCGAGACAGCGCGGCATTCCGCCCGGCTCCGGCTCGAAGACGTTTCCAATCCACCACCGCCCCCGTCGAATATCCTCCCCGTCATCGCCCTGCCCCGTCCGCAGAGCTTCAAGAAGACGCTCCACTTCATCGCGTCGTCCGGCATCCGCCGGGCCGTGTTCTTTCATGCCGCGAAAACGGAGAAAAGCTACTGGACGAGCTCCTGCATGGCGCCGGACGCCATCCGGTCCGTGCTGATCGAAGGCCTTGAACAGGGCTGCACGACCGTCCTGCCGGAGCTCACTTTCGTGCGCTCCCTCCGCAAGTTCTTCAACTCGGGACTTTCCGCCGGGCTCACGAAGGACGCGACCGCGCTCATCGGGCATCCCGTCGACGCCGAGCCCTGCCCCGTTTCCCTCCCCGGCAAGGTCGCGATCGCCATCGGCCCCGAGGGCGGGTTTACTCCAGACGAAGTCGCGGCGTTCCGCGCCAACGGCTATGCGCCGGTCACGTTCGGGCCGCACATCCTCCGCGTCGAATTCGCGCTGGCATTCCTCGCCGGACGCCTCGCCTCAACGGAACTCTGAATATGCCCGCTTCCTCCCCTCGCGATCCCAGTGCAAACGCGACCGCCGAAACCCTTGAACGCGCCATGCTCGCGCAGGCGAATCCGGCGGACGCCAAGGTCCTGATGCGCTTCTTCAAGACCGGACCCGGCCAGTACGGCGAGGGCGACAAGTTCCTCGGCATCAGGAATCCGCTGACCCGCCGCACCGCGAAAACGTTCCGGGATCTCCCTCCTGACGAGGCGGCCCGCGCGGCGCATTCCCCGTGGCATGAGCTGCGTCTCTGCGCTCTGCTGATCCTGGCTGACCGCTACCGTCGGAAAAACACGCCGGAATCGGAACGGCTCTGCATTTTCGAACGTTATGCCGACCTCGCCCGGCGGGGATTCGTCAACAACTGGGACCTGGTCGACCTGACCGCGCCCGATATCGCCGGAGCCTATGCGTTCTTGCACGGCGCAGAGACGCTGGAACGTTTTGCCGCGTCCTGTCATCTGTGGGAAGAACGCATCGCCGTGCTCTCCATGTTCCCGTTCATCCGCGCAGGACAGACCGGAATCCCGTTCCGCATGGTGGACCGTTTCCTGAACCATCCGCACGACCTGATGCACAAGGCCTGCGGCTGGATGCTGCGAGAAATCGGAAAACGCGACCGCGCCGCCCTGACAGCGTACCTGCTGAAGCGCAAAGCCGCCATGCCGCGCACCACGCTGCGGTACGCGATCGAACATTATCCCGAACCGGAACGCAAGGCCTTTCTTGCCCGTTAGGCTGTATGCGCGGGCGGAACCGCGCACCGTCTCAGCACGGCTTGCCGTGTGCGCGAGCGCAGCCGCGCACTACTTGGACACCCCCTTGGGGTGCTGATCGAACGCTTTTGCCACCTCGACCAGGTGCTTGCGGATTTCGATGTGCTGCGGGCAGATGTCTTCGCATTTGCCGCATTGGATGCACTCCACGGCGTCCTTCTTGCCGGCGCCGCCCACGGACCAGAACATCTGGCCGCCCGCGGCTTCCTTGTTGCTGTAGAGCGTGAGCAGGTTCATGCCATTGAACGAACCGGAAATGCCGATGTTCATCGGGCAGACCTTCGCGCAATAGTCGCAAGTGGTGCACGGGATCAGCGGGATGGCGGCAAGCGCTTTCTGCGCTTCGAGGATCGTGGCGTTTTCCGCGTCGTTCAGCCTGTGGAAGTCCTTCATTACGTTCAGATTGTCGTCCATCTGTTCCGGCGTGCTCATGCCGGACAGGACCGTGATGACGCCCGGGAGGTTCGCGCAGAATCGCAGCGCCCAGGAGGCCGCGGACATTTCCGGTTCGGCATCGCGCAGGATGCTCCGCACGGATTCCGGCGGAGTCGCGAGCATGCCCCCCTTCACCGGCTCCATGATGACCACGGGTTTGCCGTACTTGCGGGCGGTCTCGTAGTTCAGGCGCGACTGGATCAGACTGTGGTCCCAGTCTGCGTAGTTGATCTGAAGCTGGACGAACTCGGCTTCCGGGTGTTTCGCGAGGATCGCGTCGAGCTGGTCTGCGGTCGAGTGAAACGAAAAACCGACATGGCGGATCCGTCCGGCCTTTTTCTGCTCCAGCGCGAACTTCCACAGGTCGAAGTCCTCGAAGACGGTCGTGCGCTTGTCGCCGAGGTTGTGAAGCAGGTAGAAGTCGATGTAATCGGTCCCGAGGCGTTTCAGCGACGTCTCGAACTGGGCGATCGCGTCTTCGCGCGTCTTGCAGTCGCACCAGGCGGCGTTCTTCGTCGCGAGCTGGAAACTCTCGCGCGGATAGCGTTCCACCAGCGCCTGCCGCGTGGCGTCTTCGCTTCCCTGATAGATCCAGGCCGTGTCGAAATACGTGAATCCGGCTGCCATGAACTTGTCGACCATGACTTTGGTCGTTTCAACGTCGATCGTTTCGCCTTTTTTCGGCAGGCGCATCATGCCGAATCCGAGTTTTCGGATCTCTTCGCCGAGGTACTGTCCCATATCGTTTTCTCCTGTATTGCTTGTGTAGGGGATGGGGAATTCGGTTTCTTCCACAATACCATAGCACCTGTTTCCGCTGCCTGTCAAGCGCGTTTTCAAAAAAAACGAAAAAAAACTGCATGCGGCATTTTCGTTTGTCTGCTTGTTTTACGTTATTAACGTGAAATTGCGTTACCGTAACGGTAAAAACCGCATTTTTCCTATCCTGCTTTCTTGATTTTTCTTTTTTCGGGGAATAATGTATTACGGAAAGATCAAAACAACCGAGGAGACACCGCCATGAAACGCACAGGCAGCAGCATTTTCCGCCCGTTCCGCGCACACCGCGGCTTCACGCTCATTGAACTTCTGGTCGTCATCGCCATCATCGCGATTCTCGCCGCGCTGCTTATCCCGGCGCTCCAGTCCGCCAAACGCACCGCGTACACGATAAGCTGCGCCAACAACCTGAAGCAGCTGATGACCTGCGTGAAACAGTACGAGGGCGACAATGCGGGCTATGTCACCCCGGCGAAATCCGGCACGGGCAACAACGACTCCCTGTGGGAACGCCTCCTGCTCAAATACACCGGTCAAGGCAACCTCGACGTGGGGTTCCGTGGCGTTCCGAACTGCAAGGGCAAGACCGAATTCACTTCCATCAAGATCTTCCAGTGCCCCGCTGACAAACTGCCGCGCAACACCGGCGTTGCCTCCGGGTATCCGATCCGCACATACGCCATGAACCATTCGCCCGGCGGCGGTACGGGCAACGAGGAAAAAGTCGGCGACACGGTCGGCGGCCAGTCCATCTGCAACGACAGCAACGACGGCATGGGCATCTGGATCTCTCTGAAGGCATCCAAGATCCCCGCCCCCTCCCGCATGATCTATTTCGCCGAATATGCTCCGCTCGATACGCACAGCCGTTCCAACCGCACCGGTTTCTTCTCCGCATGGTGGTCTTCCATCTCCTGCCCCTCCCAGCAGTCGGAAGCCTGGGGCGGCGACGAATCCGCCAACGGTTCCGCATCCTATGACAAGGCTACCACCACGCTTCATGGCACCAAGTGGAACTACGCGTTCTGCGACGGCCATGTGCAGAACATGTTTCCGCGCCAGACCATCCGCAAGGATCAGGGGCTCAGCCGCTGGAATGCCGGAAACTACTGGTCCATGCGCCTCGACGACGACAACTGACCGCCCCGAAAGGGCACGCCATGGCGGACGGAACGGACTCGGACTCCGGGTCCTTCCCGCGGATGCGCGAACTGCTTCCCGGGATTATCCGTCCGCCTTTTTTTCAGACTCATCTCCCCTGTTTGTTGTCCGCGTGAGGACGAAGATTCCCGCGCCGCATCATGCCTTATCAATTTTCTTTGCCCTGTTCCCGGCATCGTCCGGAAGCAGGGCTTTTTCTTCTTTTTATTAAGATTTTTTGTGAAGAAAACTTGAAAAAAGTCCGTCGCGTGTTATTTTTCGCTAAGATTTCTCTTTGATTTGCGTCAAATCGTTGACAGTGTCCAAAAATCAACATTCATCATTCATTTTTTCATCGTCCGGACGCGCTCCGCGTGGCTGCGCCATTTCAGGCCGCATCCTCGCATCGTATCCGGAATCACCAGAGAAAGGATTTTCCCATGAACCGAAACATCCGCTTCCTCCTGACCGCGGCGGCCGTTCTTCCGGCGTTCATCGCCATGCCGGACGTCCTGGCGCAGGACGAAAAACAGTCGGCCGAAACGGCGCAGACTCCCGCCGAGAAAGAAACGATCGCCAAGATCCGCAAGCTCATGGACGAGGGCAATTTCAAGGAATCCGCCGACGCCGCCCGCGCAGCGCTGGAGACCATCCCGGCGAAATCCCAGAGCGAAGCCGTCGGCACGCTGTGGAACCTGTATCGTGCCAGCCTCTTCAGCAACAACCGCGTGAAGGAGTATGACGACGCCTACGATTTCGTGACCTCGCGTTTCCCGAAGAACGTTTCCCTGGCCGCCGAGCTTAACGCCAATGTCACCAGCTACGGCTTCTTCTTCAACAATACCTTCACGCGCGGCTCCAACCGCGGCAACGCCGGACGTCGCGTGAACAGCACCGCCCGCGACCGCGTTCAGAACCTCCGGTTCATGGCGTCCGCGTCCGAAGAGGCGAAGAACGTCTCGAAGCCGCTTCAGATCCGATACTACCGCGCTCTCGCCTCCCTGATCTGCCGCAATCAGACCGACGGACAGTCCTACAAGCTTCAGGCGCTTACCGACCTGACCGCCCTGCCGGACTATGACGACGGCGACTTCGGCAGTTCCTCCCGTCCGCCTGTGAACAAGGACGGCTCCCCGGTCCTCTACAGCTGCCCGAAGGACTTCGCTTCCGCGACGTGTGACGGCGAACGCTTCCGCTGGGCGCTGGAACAGGCGATCGCGCTCGGCGACTACCGGAGCAAATACGATTGGGCATCCTTCCTCGCCAATGAATTCGACTTCTCGCAGATCGACTGGAACGTTCGCAACGAGTACCAGACCTCCGACAAGTACCGCGACTACCTCTACGGACTGAAAGACGACGAGACCATCGCCGAACTTGCCGACGGCGTCCGCAAGATCACCCTCCCCGAGGAGTTCAGCTATTTCCGCATCTTCAAGGACCTCGCCAACGACGACAAGGCGGGATCGTTCCGGCGCGATGCCGCGCAGCAGCTCGGATTCCTCTATCTTTCCCGCATGCAGTACGAGTCCGCCGCCGACTGGTTCAGGAAGGCCGGCGAAAACGACATGGTCCAGCAGATCCTCTGCAACTGGGGCTCCACGCAGAACCTCCAGGTCATCCCGTTCGGCACGAAACCGGTCCTGACCTACCGCAGCCGCAATACCTCGAAGGTCCGCGCGGTCGTTACCAAAGCCGACCCGAAGACCGCCGTCGAGATCATGCTGAAGAGCCTCCGCGAAGGCGGCGACCGCTCCTACGAGACTGACAACGCCTATCAGCTCAACACCGGTTTCAAGGGCTGGGCTCCCGCCATCAAGGAGAAGATCACGGAATTCACGTTCGATGTCACGCCGAAACCGCACCACTGGGAAACCGACACCGAGGTCCCTCTGCCCATCACCGAACCCGGCGCCTACATCATCCGCACCCTGCCCGAAGGCTCGGAAGGCACCTATTCCAAAGATTCCTGGTATGAAAACCTGATCTGGATCACCCCGGAAATCCTCGCGAACGAATCCGTCACGCAGGGCCGTTTCCTCACCCTCAACGATTCGAAGACCGGCGAGCCGCTGGGCGACCGCAAGCTCAAGATCATGAACTACCGGACGGAATACGCGAACAACCGCAACCGGAACGAGTTCGGCGGGCAGCGCTACCGCATCATCGTCAAGGAGTTCGAGGTCACGACCGGAAAGGACGGCGCGGTCATCTTCCCCGAAAGGCTCACCGACCGCACCCTCATCCTCTCCGAATCCGAGGACGGGCTCACCTTCCTCCCGAACGCATACTTCTCCACCATCAATTCCGGACGCTTCAACGAACGCAACCGCGACTACATCATCACCGACCGCCCCGTTTACCGTCCCGGCGACACGGTGAAGTACACCGTCTACACCCGTCGCGCCTCCTATGACGAGAAGGCTCCTGCCAAGCGCACGGACTACAAAGTGAAGCTCACCGGAAACGACGCCCGCGGCAAAAAGATGTATGAAGAAAACGTCACCGGCGATCCGATGCTCGCCGCCGCGACCGGGGAGTTCGTGCTCCCGGACGACGTTTCCCTCGGCAACTTCAGCCTGAGCACCGGCAACGGCGGCGTCTCCTTCTCCGTCGAGGAATACAAGAAGCCGGAATATCTGCTTGACGTGGAAATGCCCGAAATGCAAGTGAAGACCGGCGGCATCTTCGAGGCGAAGATCACCGCGAAATACTACTTCGGCGCGCCCATGTCCGGCGCGAAGATCAAGTACACCGTCCACCGCGAACAGGCGCGCCGCGTCTTCCCGTTCCGCGGCCGCTTCGACTGGCTCTTCGGAGAAGGCTACTGGATCTGCTCCACCGCCTACCGTGACGAGAGCATACGCCAGGTCACCTGGGGCCGCGACCTCATCACGCAGGCGGAAGGCGTCGCGAACGATGACGGCGTCCTGACCGTGCCCATCGATACCGGCGACGCGCTCCGCCGCTTCGGCAACCTCGACTTCCGTTACATCATCGACGCCGAAGTCTCCGACGAGTCCAACCGCGTGGTCAACGGATCCGGTTCCGTCGTGACCGCCGCTCAGCCGTTCTACGTCTCCGCGTCGGCAAAGAGTGGATTCGCACGCACCGGGAAGCCCGTCACCCTCGTCGTGAAGGCCACCACCCCGGACGGCAAACCGGTCGCGGGCAAAGGCACCGTCTCCATCTATCTCCGCGACCTCGACGCCAACGGCGTGCCGCATCGTGTGGGCCAGCCGGTGAAGGTCATGGACGTGACTGCGGGCGACGAGAACGGCGTGAGCTTCGTGCTTGACCGCCAGGGCGTCTACGAGATCGTCTCCAGCATCACGTCCGACGCCTCCCTGAAAGCGAACGGCGGCAAGGATCCCGTGACCTGCGAAGGTTCCTATCCGCTCTTTGTGGCAGGCTTCGACAAGTCCGGCGACCTCTTCAGCAAGCTCCCGCTCGAGATCACCACGGACAAGAGCGAGTACAACCCCGGCGAATCCGCCGGCATCCTCGTCTCCATGAAGAAGCCCGGCGCCACGCTCTACTTCTTCACCCGCCAGGAACGCGAAACGAAGTACGAGTGCGTCCGCCTCGGCGACAAGGAATACTCCCATGAATTCAAGATGGACTTCCTCCCCGGCGACCGCCCGAACACCTACGTCTCCGTGATCGCGGTCGGCAACGGCGAGGTCCAGCGCCTCTCCAAGATGATCGCCGTCCCGCCGGTCTCCAAGATGCTCGACGTCGATATCGCCGGCCCGAAGAAACCCGTCAAGCCGCGCCAGAACGTCCCGATGACCATCACGGTCAAGGACGGCACGGGCAAGCCCGTCTCCGGCGCGGTCACGCTCACGGTCTACGACAAGTCCCTCGACGCCATCGCGTCCAGCCGCATCCCCGCCATCAATTCCTTCTTCTGGAACTGGAAGCGGTCCCATTACACCAATGCGACCTGCAACCTTGACATGGCCACCAGCCTCCACAACAATCCCGCGCGCGGCATCCACTTCATGAATGACAATCTCTTCATGACCGGCCGCGTCGTTCCCTTCACCCTCGGCTATGGGGAAAGCGTCTACTACGACGGCGGCATCGTCCGCAAAAACGGCGCCATGGCGCGCGGCGGAGGCATAGGCGGCTTCGGCGGCGGCATGGGCGGCGGTTTCGGCGGCGCGGTCATGAGCTTCAGTGCCAACAGCATGGACGACGACATGGAAATGGCAGCCGCCCCCGCGGCCGGTCGCGTGATGATGAAATCCGCGTCCGCCGACATGATGGCGATGGAAGAGGCCGCCGACATGGAATTCGGCGGCGGCATGGACAATGGCGGCGGCGGTGATTCCTTCGTCCGCTCGAACTTCCTCGACGCCGCGTATTTCGCCGGGCTCGTGAAGCTCGACGAGAACGGTCAGACCACCATCGACGTCCCGGCTCCCGACAACCTCACCACGTGGAAGGTCCACGTGTGGTCCCTCACGGCCGATACGTCGGTCGGCGAAGGCGATTCCGAATTCGTGGTCAGCAAGGACCTCATCGCCCGCCTCGAGCTCCCGCGCTTCCTGGTCAACGGCGATACCGTGAACGCCGTCGCGAACATCCACAACTATACCGAGAAGGACGTTTCCGCGAACGTCACGCTCACGGTCGACGGCGATACCGTCAGCGCCGCGAAGAACGCCGTCACCATCACCGTCAAGGCCGGTAGCCACACCGCCTGCCCGTTCACCCTGAACGCGAAGGCCGTCGGCGAAAGCAGGATCACGCTCTCCGTGAAGGCCGGCGACGAGGATGATGCGCTCCAGCTCGCCCTGCCCGTCCTCGTGAAGGGCATCGACAAGCAGGTGAACAATTTCGCCTACCTCGACAAGGACAACAAGTCCGCGTCCGTCACGCTGAAGGTCCCCGAACAGCGCAAGCCCGAGACGACCTTCCTCACCGTGAACCTCGCCCCCGGCGCTGCCATGGCGATGGTCGAGCTCCTGCCCTACCTTGCCGCGGACGGTGAAGCCACCGTGTTCGGCGTCGTGAACCGTTTCGTGCCCTCCATGGCAGCGAAGAACGCCCTCTCCAAGCTCGGCGTCAAATTCGATGACGTCCACCCGGCGAAGACTTCCCGCGACAAACTCTACACCGAGTACATGGAGAAGTACTGCTGGAAGGACGGCAAGGTCGATCCGTCGTTCGATGCCAAGACCTTCAACCGCGTGATGGACGAAAACCTGAAGATGATCCTCACCATGGTCAACTCCGACGGCGGCTGGGGCTGGTTCGGCGGCTATCGCGAATACTCCTACCCCGATACCACCGCCTACGTCGTGGACGCCCTGCTCGACGTCAGCGAGTTCGGGGACAAGAGCGTGACGTCCCAGCTCAACCGCGGCGTCGCCTGGCTCCAGGCCCACGTCGAGGATCGCCTCGTCGACATCCGCAAATACAAGAGCGTCTCCAATACCGACGCCCTCGTCGCACGCGTCCTCGCCAAAGCCGGCAAGCCCGACAAGGAGCTGAACGGGTTCCTCTACGAACTCCGCAGCCAGCTCGCGCCCTACGGACTCTCCATGCTCGGCCTCGCGCTCAGCCCCAAGTCCGACGAACGCGCCATGGTCGTCCGCAACCTCACGCAGTTCCGCATGGTCGACGACGAGAACCAGACCTCCTACCTGAACATCCCGACCGGATGCAGGTTCTTCTGGTACGGCAGCGAGAACGAAACCAATGCCGCCTACCTCGACCTCCTGCTCGACAACGATCCGTCCGACCCGAACGCACGCAAGCTCGCGAACTACCTCGTCACGAACATCCGCAATTCGCCGTGGCGCAACAGCAACCGCGAACTCGGCGCTGTCGTCCGCTCCCTCGCCCGCTACATCAAGGCCGCCGGCGAAGACGCGCCCGACATGAACGTGAAGGTCAGCCTCGACGGCAAGGAGATCAAGAGCTTCCACGTCGACAAGGCCTCCATGTGGGACAGCCCGTTCGTCGCGCTCGCGCAGCCCGAAGCTCTCGGCACCGGAGACCATAACCTCGAGATCTCCATCGACGGCCCCGGCGTCCTCTACATGAACTCCATGCTGAACTACTTCACGCTGGAGGACGAGATCGAGCCCGCCGGACTTGAGATGAAGATCAAGCGCAACTACTACCGCCTCGTGCCGGAAGTTCAGGAAGCCGTCGCGGCAGGTCTCCAGGGCTCCGTCCAGACCCTCAAGCGCGACAAGTACAAACGCGTCCCCCTGAAGTCCGGCGACGTGATCCGCCCCGGCGAACTCGTTGAAGTCGAGCTCATCTCCACCGCGAAGAACGATTACGACTACGTCTGCTTCGCCGACAGCATGCCCGCCGGATTCGAGTTCGAAAAGCCCGTCAGCGGCTACGACTGGACCGGCAGAGCCCCCATCTACCGCGAATACCGCGAACGTGGCGCGAAGTTCTACCTCCGCAACATGGCCCGCGGCGATTCCAACGTGTTCTACCGGATGCGCGCGCAGCTCCCCGGACGCTTCATCGCCCTCCCCGCCGGCGGCAGCGGCGTGTATGCTCCCGAACTGAAGTGCAACTCCGACCAGCACATCTTCGTGATCTCGGAGTGAGGCGGATGCCTCAACTGAAACAGTGCTCTCAGCTTCGCTTGAGCACGTACCTGAGCGAAGCCAGGCACTGCCCGACACACTTCGTGTGGCCCGTCCCTCACCGGACGGGCTTTTTTTCGTTGTGTTCATTTGCTTTTTCCGCTTGCTGACGTATATTATAGCGGATGGACTCTCCATCGCATGTTATTTGATCGAGTATGATGGATTCTTTCCACGCCGCCTCCATCAGCGCAAAAGCTCAGACAAGGATTTGAACGCATGTCGACGAAAGGCTTTATCAGACGTTTTTCCGCCGCGGATCTCTCATTCCGGCGCATTGCCGGGACTCTCCTGATGCCGTGCCTCGGCGCAGCCGTTTTCAGCGGATGCAGTTTCAGCTTCAGGTCCAGTCCCGAACTGGAAGAAAGCGTGGCGTTCTACAAGATCCAGCAGTACAGGCTCGCGATCAAGCCTTTGACAGCGGCGGCGGAAGAGGGTTTTTCCGAGGCGCAGTTCTACCTCGCGATCTGTTATCGGGACGGCCTGGGCGTTGACAAAAACGAGGAGGAAGCTGTCAAATGGTTTGCTAGCGCGTCGGAAATGGCCCATCCCGATGCGAAACTCGAGCTGGGCAAATGCTGCCTGGCGGGGATCGGCACCCCGAAAGACCCGGGAAAAGCCGTCCGCTTGTTCCGGGAAGCGGCAATTGCCGGCAATGCCGAGGCGAAATACATGCTCGGAGTCTGCTACGAAAAAGGCGAAGGCGTCGAACAGAACCTTGCCGAAGCCGTCGAATGCCTTCTCAAAGCCGCGGATCTTGGTTGTCCCGAGGCGCAGTTCGAACGAGGGAACCGCCTGTATGCCGCACGGGATTTCGCCGAGGCCGCGAAATGGTACCGGAAAGCCGCCGAACAGGATCTGCCGGAGGCGCAGTACATGCTCGGCCTCTGCATCGAAAACGGCGACGGCGTCCGGCAGGACCGGAAGGAAGCCGTGAAATGGTACCGCAAAGCCGCCGATCGGGGCGATGCCGACGCGCTCGCCGCGCTGGACCGCCTCAAGACCGAATGACAACCCGCCTTTCGTTCAAACCGTTCCGCATCATTCTCCTCAATTTTATTCAGGAAAGGAAAAACACATGACCGCTTCGCACTCATTCCGCACGACTTTTATCGGGTTCCTCGCGATCGCACTCGCGTCTTTTATTCTCACCGGCTGCGGGGAAAAAGAAAAAGTAAAAGAAAAAGAAGAGAAAACGGACAAAACGGAAAACCCGGCTTTTTCCGAAAAGAAAGGCGCTGACGAATTGCGCAAAGCCAATGAGGCTTACGAGGCGGGAGACTACGAGGCGGCGGCGAAGCATTACATGTCTGCCGCGAAGGAGAACAACCCCGAGGCGCAATACGAGCTCGCCAGGCTCTATGCGAGAGGGCGAGGGGTCGAAAGGGACATCAAGGAAACAGTGAAGTTGTATCGCAAAGCCGCGGAACGGGGATATCCGAAAGCACAGTATTCCCTCGGGGCATGCTATCTCAGCGTTGGGGTAGGCGTCGAATTCGATATGGGCAAAGCCGCAAAATGGTGCGGCAAGTCCATTCCCGGTCTGAAGGAAGAAGCGAAAGACGGAGACGCCTTTTCCCGATTCTTCCTCGCTTCCATCTATGAAGCCGGTCTCGGCACAGAAAAAGACGTGAACGAAGCCGTGAAATGGTATCGCAAAGCCGTTCCCGGTCTGAGGGAAAAAGCGCAGAAAGGAAACGATGAAGCCCAATTCATCCTCGCTTCCATCTATGAAGCCGGTCTCGGCACAGAAAAAGATTTCGAAGAAGCCGTGAAATGGTACCGCAGAGCCGCGGAACAGGATTATTCACCCGGACAAGCCGCTCTCGGGAACTGCTATCTCCAGGGCAAAGGAGTCCCGCAGGACAAAAACGAGGCAAAGAAATGGCTTCGCAAAGCCGCGGCGCAGGAGAATCTCCAGGCAAAGAATACTCTTTTGCTCCTCGAATGAGGCGCTTTTGCATCCTCCCGCCTCCTCAAAAAACGGCAGATGAAAAGAACTTGCGAGAAACGGGCGGCCGACGGAGAAAAACGAAGATGACGATTCCCTCC
>Ga0310696_10006058_pt1 | contig 14440 bp, 9 predicted proteins | sample AusTroGonzalo_MG_4_FD_203885 | JGI IMG/M metagenome (GOLD analysis project Ga0310696, IMG submission 203885) | Bovine rumen microbial communities from tropical cattle in Woodstock, Queensland, Australia - Gonzalo_02 (v2) (version 2) | ecosystem: Host-associated > Mammals > Digestive system >...
CTGGTTCAGCGCGGGCGTCTCGCTGGTCCTGCTCCTGCTGCTGGCGGCGTTCGCCTCGCTGAACCTGGCGGTGCTGCTCGCCGGGTTCCTCTTCCTGACGGCCGCCGGGTCATTGCTGATCGCCGGCGTCGTCGAACTTCATTTCGCCCCGCGGATGAACCGTTTCCTCGGGGTGTTCTATCCGGGCATGATCCCGGCGGCGGAACGCATCGCCGCCCCGGAACGGCCCGTCCGCTCTTATCGCAGGATCGAAAAAAGAGGCCGCGATCCGTAATCGGTCATGCGGACCCCCGTCCGCTTCCCCTCGGATCATCTCTTTCGACCGGCACCGCGCGGCAGGGCGCGACGCCATACGGTCGTTTCCCCTGCCGTTTTCATCCTTGCGAGATACTATGATAAAACGAGAATTTCTCGGTGAATTTTCGGGGACCTTCCTCCTGGTCCTCTTCGGCTGCGGCACCGTCGCGGTCGACACATTGTTCGGCGCACACGTGAGCCTGGCCCTGATCGCGCTCTTCTGGGGCATCGGCGTCACGCTCTCCATCTACCTCACGCGGCATCTGTGCTGCGCCCACCTGAATCCCGCCGTCACGGTGGCGATGGCCTGCAGCGGGCGCATGACCTGGAAAAAGGTCCCGACCTACCTGATTGCGCAGTTCCTCGGTGCGTTTGCCGCGGGCTGGATCATCTATTTGCTGTTCTTCACGTCCATTCAGGACTTCGAGACGACGCACGCGATCGTGCGCGGCTCCGAAGCGTCCGTGAAGACTGGCCGGATGTTCGGCGAATACTACCCGACGGCGACCGTGCCCTTCTGGCTGGCGTGCTTCGCGGAAGGCTTCGGGACGTTCCTGCTGGTCCTGCTGATCTTCGCGCTCACGGAGGGCTGCAACGTCGGTCGTCCGTCCAGCGACTCCGCCCCGCTCTGGATCGGCCTGACCGTCTCCTCGGTCATCTGCCTGGTCGCGCCGCTTTCGCAGGCCGGATTGAACCCGGCGCGCGACTTCGGCCCCCGCGTGGTGGCGATGATCATGGGCTGGGGCAAAGCTGCCCTCCCGGACGCCTGCGGCGGATTCTTCTGGGTCTATATCCTGGCCCCGATCGTCGGCGGCATCGTCGCCGCGATCCTCTTCACGCATGTCTACGAACCCCTGATGAACAAGAAGCCCGGCGACTGCTGCTGCGGCAAGAAATAAGGATCACTTACCATGAGCAAAACGAAACTCATCCTCGTCGGCGGATTCCTCGCCGCGGGCAAGACCACCATGCTGAACGCCATCGCCGGACGCCTCACCGGGCGCGGCTTCACGGTCGGCCTCATCACCAACGACCAGGCCGCCGACCTCGTCGATACCGCCATCCTGACCTGCACGGGCGTCGAGGTCCGCGAAGTCTCCGGCAGCTGCTTCTGCTGCAATTTCCCCGGATTCATGAAGGCCGTCGAATCCCTGATCGGCGCCGGATGCAACCTCATCGTGGCCGAACCCGTCGGCAGCTGCACCGACCTCTCCGCGACCATCCTCCAGCCGGTGAAGGACCAGTTCCCGGACCTCGACCTCGCGCCGCTCACGGTCCTGGTCGATCCGGTCCGCCTGAAAGAGGCGCTGGAGCTTGTCCCCAGCCTGACGCATCCCGACGCGCTGTACATCGTGAAACGCCAGCTCGAAGAGGCCGACCGCATCCTGCTCAATAAGGCCGACACGCTCGCCCCGGCGCAGGTCGAGGAAGAACTCGCCCTCCTGAAGCAGAATTTCACCGCGCCCGCCGCAGCCGTGTCCGCGCTGAAGGGCACCGCCGTCGACGCGTGGCTGGACGAGATCCTGTCCGGCGGTTCCGCCGGGTCGCACATCACCGAGGTCGATTACGACCGCTATGCCCACGGCGAGGCCGTGCTCGGCTGGCTGAACGCCGCCGTCGCGCTCGTTGGCGCGGCCGACACCGACTGGAATTCCTTCGCGGAAAAACTCCTGACCGATCTTCGCGACGCTTTCCGCGCGGACGAGGCCGAGATCGGACACATGAAGCTTTCGCTCTCCTGCGACGGCAAGGTCGTGCTCGGCAACGTCGGCGCGATCGGCGGCCCCGTGAATATGCGCGGCGACTCCGGCGTGAAGGGCGCGTCCGCGGTGATGACGCTGAATGCGCGCGTGCAGATGCCGCCGGAGGCCCTGCAGAAAGCCGTCGAGACGATCCTCCCGGCAACGGCTTCCGCATTCGGCGTCACGGCCTCGGTCACGAACCTCAAATGCCTGATGCCCGGCCGTCCCAACCCGACGTACCGTTATCAGACCGTCGTCTGACGTTCGGACATCCCGATCCGAACACAATAAACCGCCGCCGGAGATTCCCGAGGGAGTTTCCGGCGGCGTCATATTTCCTTATCTCCCCGCCGGAAAATACTGCCGACAGGATCAGATTGCAGCAAAGACGGGGTGTTGAAATTCAAACTTATTGATAATCAGAACATAAAAATGGTGGATCCTGCCGGGCTCGAACCAGCGACCAAAGGTTTATGAGACCTCCGCTCTAACCACTGAGCTAAGGATCCACGGGCAAAACAATAATATACCGCAGGAATTCCAAAAATCAAGTTGAATGTCCGGCGGAAGGCGTTTTTTCGGAAAGCCGGGGAGGGGATGAAGCGGGGAAGGCGAGGAGAGAGGAGCGTATTCCCGGTGAAAGGAGGAGCGTGAAAGTGGAGACACCGGCGGAAGGCGTTTTTTGGGAAAGCCGGGGAGGGGATGAAGCGGGGAAGGCGAGGGGCGCGGAGAGGATTCCCGGTGAAAGGAGGAGCGTGAAAGTGGAGAATCCGGCGGAAGGCGTATGATGAGAAAGATCGGGCGGGGATGAGTCCGGCGGGCAGGGCTGAGCGCCTTGAAAACGCGCGCGGAGCGTGGTATATTAAGCGACGAAGCAAACGCAAACAGCGGCGACATCGACCTCGTCCGCATCACCATCTCCGGGCGGGGAACCGTGTCCGGGGCCACACAAGGAGCGAAGCCATGATATCTGAACTGATCGCATCCATCAAAGACGCCATGACGGTGCATCCCGTGCTGGTGAATCTGACGATCCTGCTGGTGGCAATCATCGGCGGGGTGCTGGTGAACCTGCTGACGCGCTATGTCCTCTTCCACGGGCTCAGGATCGCATTGCAGCGGCTCCCGATCCGGGACGAAGAAGGGAAGCGCCAGCTCTATGCGATGGCGTCGCGTCTGGCGTACATCGCCCCGGTCGTGGTGGTGTACGTGCTGCTGGTGGAGATGGACATCGACCCGGATTACCTGCTGAAAGTGCGCAAGATCTGCATGGCGCTGACCATCTGCTGCATCACGGCCGCGCTGGTCAGTTTCCTGAACATCCTGAGCCTGTGGTACCGGTCGCAGCCGGACGCGCAGAACCGTTCCATCAAGGGCGGGGTGCAGCTGGTTCAGATATTCGTCGTGATCGGGGCTCTCATCATGATCCTGTCGATGATGGTGAACAAGAGTCCCGTGATGCTGCTGTCCGGCCTGGGGGCGGTGGCGGCGGTGCTGATCCTGATTTTCCAGGACACGATCCTGGCGCTGGTATCCGGGATCCAGCTGAGTTCGGACCACATGATCCAGATCGGGGACTGGATCGTGCTGCCGTCGGAGAACGTGGACGGCGTGATCATCGACATCGCGCTCCACACGGTGAAGGTGCAGAACTGGGACATGACCATCGTGACCGTGCCGACGCGAAAACTGACCGTGGAGACGTTCATCAACTGGCGCGGCGTGTACGAGGCGGGGGGACGCCGGATCAAGCGCGCGCTGAACATCGACATGCGGAGCGTGAGGTTCCTGGACGACGACGAGATCGCGCGTCTGGAGGATTTCATGCTGCTGGACGACTATCTGGAGGAGAAACAGCAGGAGATCGAGGCGTGGAACCGGAACCTGGAGGCGAAGGGGGCGAAACCGGTGAACGGCCGCCGCATCACGAACATCGGCACTTTCCGCATCTACGTGGAGAAATACCTGAAGTCTCTGAAGACGATCAACCAGCAGATGACCATCCTCGTGCGCCAGCTGCCCCCGGGCAGCAAGGGCCTGCCGATCGAGGTGTACTGTTTCACGGGCACGACGGACTGGAACGAATACGAGAAAATCCAGTCGGACATCTTCGACCATCTGATGGCGATCCTGCCGGTCTTCGATCTGAGGGTGTTCCAGGACTGCAGCGACATCTACCAGTCGGTCGGGGACGTGCGGCCGAAGACCGGGGGCGTCTTCCCGCGCGAGACGTACCGTGCGCCGGAGTTTCCGCCGCGCCGTCGGCCCGGCGAAACGGAAAAAAACCGGGAACAACCTTGAAAAAGCGTCCTCGGAACTCATTCAGGCGATCAGAAAAACGCCCAGATTGCGGAGGAAACCCGATTTCCGCACATGATATTTCCAAAGGGTTCTTCGTTTTTCCCAGAAGCCCATCCGCGGCCATTGAGCCAATGCTGTGCATAGCTCCCGGTCATGCGCGTTGAGGCTGCTGCCGTATTTCTGCCCGAAAACCGCAGCTTGGGTGATGTTCTGCTCAAAGCGCTCCCGTATTTTATTTCGCCCCTGTTTCATCCGGCGGAAAAAAAACGCCGGGGAATATGCCGAGGCGCCGTACACGTTGTCGCCGTGCTGGCGGTAATACAGGGTCGGCCGTTCGATCAATTGTATTTTGCCGAAGGATGCGGCGACCAGGGATAGCCAATGGTCGTGCATGACAGCCTCTTCCGGGATCGGCAGCGCAAGGTCCGCCAGCGCCCGGTTGAAGAGCATTTCATTGCCGGATGGGACATTCTGCAAAATCAGCCTGGAGAGCGATAAATCGCGCGGATTCAGATTCTGATACCCGATCAGCGATGGTGCGATGAGCTTCATTTCCCGGTCGACGACAACGGCATCGGAAAAGACCATGATCGGCGTTTCCGCTCCATAGCGTTGTTTCATTTCCTCGTATTTCGCGATGGAAACGGAAATCTTGTCCGGCATCCAGACGTCGTCATGATCGGAGAACATGAGCAGATCGGCATCGAAAACTTTCAACAATTCGGAAAAGCTTTCACGGGCGTTGGTGCGTTTTTGCCCGACAAAAATGATCTTCCCCGGAAACTTCTGCTGATAAGCGGAAATCAGCTCCATCGTCGCATCGGTGGAGCCGCCGTCGCGGACCAATATCTCGAAATCCTGATAATTCTGCGCCAGGATGGAGTCGAGCTGCTGGGCGAGATAGCGCTCGGAGTTGAAGGTTGCCAAAAGGATCTGTAGTTTTTCCGTCATAACCGTTTTTTTTCGATGTCACCAGAAATGGACGACATCTATTTCATGTTCCGGGCCGTATTTTTTCAACAGGATGCAGCAGCGGTGCTGTCCGTCGCGGATGATATACTCGGGGCCTTGCACCACCGGCATGTATTTGGGATCGTAATGGTCGTCGATGCTTTCGCGCAGGGAGTCGAACCGTTCCTTCGACATTTCGTAACCGGAGTTTATCTTGTTTTCCTCGCAATATTTTCGGTAGTTCGCCTCGTCTCCGCAAAGGTAACGATAGGGTTCGCACTCGCTCAGCGGACATACGGTGCGGTCAATTCGCCTTCGGCGTATGTCCTTCAATTTCATTCGGATCACTTCGTAGCCGGTGACGACGTGCATTTCCAATGCAAAGTAAAAAAACTCGTCGTCCAAAACGAACCTGGGATCGTCCAGCATCCGCAAAGGCGAAAGCGCCTTCCTTTCCCGGACTTCGCTTTTGTATTCCGGATGCGGTACCGCAATGCCCTTTACGGCATCGCCAGCTGCGAAACAGAGCCATCTTTCGATCGCGTGCGCGGCGGAAAAGACCCCTCGGGCAGTGGGCGGGAAATCTTTCTCCGAAAGTTTCAGATCCTGCAGCGGCGCCAGCACTTCGGAACGGGCGGCAAAGCATGTCCCGGCCACGAAAAGATAGTGGGGACGAAATGTCAGGCCTCTTTCTTCACAGAATTTGCGCACGAGATTTTCCTTGTGCCGGGGATCGTGGACGATCAGATTGTCGGCGGCGGTCAGCATGATTCCATCGTTCATGAGCATGTCGATGGCCTGGTGGACGCTTCTTCCACCGAGAATTCCGTCGAAAAGATTGAAAAACCAGTCGGAGTATTTGAACACCTGATCGTAGATAAAAATCTTGGGGCGGATTATGCCCTTGGAGTGAAGCTTGTATATCACGTCATAACGATTGAGATCGACGGTTTCCAACGCTTTTATGAACGGCCAGAGGTCGAAGCCGCGGTTTTCGCATGTCAGGATCTTCGCCTCCGGATAACGCTGTTTGATGTCGGCAATGGTTTTTTCGCTGATATGGCCCTCGGTGACGGTGAATATCCAGTCGACATGATAGCACGAAAGATTCTCCAGATATTCCCGGATGACCGGCCAGGCCGTGTCGTAGAAGAGGTGCAGGATCACCAGCACGGAACAATTGTTGTTGCGTTCGATCAGCGCGCGGTCCAGCTGCAGACCGTCTTTTCTATCCTTCAGAAACTGACGGCGTCTTTTGCGCGAAAAGTGGTATCGCGGAGTGAATATCCAACTTGTCTTCGTCGTTTCGAGAGCATATTCCACGCCGTCCCGGGGAAGTGACTTCAGCCGTCTCACGATCCCGAACGGCATGCATTCGTAGAAGATGCGCTGAACGATCCCCGCCATACCGTGAGCGGTAGCCAGATCGGGATAGTACAGTCCGTAGACCTTGGCAGCCCGCCGCCGTTGTACATAATATGGCAGACAATCCTTTACGATACCCCGAAGAGTTTTTTCCAGTTTATAAAACAAAGCGTACCTTTGGGCGGTTTCTATCGAGATTGGGAACCTCTGTCAAGTCGTTTTTGAGAGAGCGTTCGTTGGTTGACGGTCAAGAATCGCAGAATGCGATTTTTCGTTTCTATCAATGTAACCATTGGATCGTTTTTGTCAAGGTTTGAAGAGGGGAAAAGCGGTTTTTTGATCAGAACGGGCGGAAACGGTTTACGGCAGCACCTTTTCCACCGGGCCGTCGGCGACGATCTTGCCGTGGTTGAGCCGGATGACCCGGTTGCAATAACGGCGGATATCGTTGGTGTTATGCGAGACCAGAAACAACGTGCACCCGTTCGAGAGCAGCTGGTCGATTCGCGATTCGCATTTTTTCTTGAAATCGGCATCGCCGACGGCGAGCACCTCGTCCACCAGCATGATTTCCGGTTTGATGGCGGTGATGATCCCGAACCCCAGTCGCGCCTTCATCCCGGAGGAATACTGGTACAACGGGGCGTCGATGAATTCCCCGATATCGGCGAACGATACGATGTCGTCCATGAGCTGCCGCATCTCGCTGGCGTTTTTGCCCTGAAGCACGCCGTTGAGCATGATGTTTTCCCGCCCGGAAAGATCCGGGTGCATCCCGGCCCCCAGCGCCAGCATCATGGAGACATGACCGCGCACCTTGACTTCGCCCAGATACGACTGGTAGACTCCGCCGAGGACCGAGAGCAGCGTGGTCTTTCCGCAGCCGTTCGGCCCGAATAGCGCGATCCTTTCCCCTCGTTGAACCTTGAAGGAGACGTCGCTGAGCGCCGTGAACATGTTCGGGTGTCTGCGGTCGTGGATGTAGTTCGGCAGATGGAGCAGGATATTTTTCAGCCCGTAATGACGGTTCATCAGCTGAAACTGTTTGGTCAGATGGGATACTTCGATGATGGGGTCCGCCATGATGAAAGCGCCTCACATTTTTTCCGCGAAAGTCGGCTCCATGCGGATGAACACCGCGCGTCCGCACAGGAACACCGCCACGCTGATCAACAATGCCGTCGGATAGAGCTTCCAATCCAACTGCGGCGAGTAGAAGATATTGCGCCAGATCGTCATGATCGAGGCCATCGGGTTGCAGAGGTAATATTTCATGAACCGCTCCGGGACCGCTTTGATCGGGATGAACACCGGCGAGGCGTACAGCCACATCTGCATGATGATGCGCATCATGCGCTCAAGGTCGCGGAAGACGAGGTTCAGAGCGGAGTAGAGGTAGCTGATGCCGACCGAGAGCAGCGCTGCCGAGACCAGCGCGACGATGAGATTCGGGAGAATGCTCCACCACTCCGGCCGCACTCCGTAAAGGCTCATGACGAAGGCCAAGACCGGGATGACGAGGATGAAGTGCAGGCCCTCCGAGAAGAAGGTGCTCCAGACCAGAAGTTTTCGGTTGAAGTTGGTCTTTTTCAGAAGCGAGGAGTTTTTGGTCAGCACCGAGCCGTTCATCATCACCACGCTGGAGAAAAACTGCCACAGGAAGCTCCCGGAGATCAGGTACAGGAGATAGTTGGGCATGCGCCCCACTTTCAGGAGCAGTCCGAAGACCACATAGTAGACCCCGCTCATCATCAGCGGCACCAGCAGGCACCACGCGAACCCCAGTGCGGTGGCGTTGTATTTCAGTTTGAAATCCTTCTGCACCAGCACCCATATCTGATCCCGGTACAAGCGCAAATTGCCGCTGTGAAAAATCATAGTCCGCCGTAAAGAGTCAAGAGGTCAGCAGCCTTATTCGATCACTACTGTCCGGTCGAACTTGCCGGACTGGATGGATCGTGTCGGCTCCTGCGTGAAAGATGCTTCAGGTTTTTGGGGTTGAATCGGAATTGGAGTAGTTAATATACGGTATGGGTTGCGGTTTGTCAAGCAGGAAACGAGCGGATGCGGACAAAAAGGCGGATTTTTCCGTGCCGGTTTCGGTCCCGGACATCGTCCTTTTCCGTTCCCATACCCGCGAAAAACACTAAAAATGGCAGGGATTCGGCTTGACTTCAGCCGGATAAAGCATTATTGTTATGGATGAAACGAAAAAACCACTTATTGCGAGCTGAAAGGGGAACCTCAAAATGGCTTACATCATCTCCAGCGGAATCACCAGCGACGGCATCATCCTCGAAGAAGATTCTATGACCGTACTTGACGGAGGAATCGTAATTAATACCGCCATATCCGGAAACTACTATGGTGACGAAGAGGTTTGGGGGTACATCATTAATCACGATTATGTTCGTGCTGGAGGACTAACTGTTTCCAGTGGCGGCATCGCGAACAGGACCACAGTCAAGAAATACGGCTATCTCACCGTCTCAAGCGGTGGCACGGCAACCGAAATCATCGAAAACGGCGGATATGTCGATGTTCAGGATGGCGCAATTGTCACATTTGTATCCAATACGTTCTCTGGATTGAATATATATTTGAAGAGCGCCACGCTCCATTCCGGTACAACGGCAAATGGCAACGGAGTCTACCACGGCGGCAGTCTTATTGTATGCGGCGGCACGGCGAACAACACCAGGGTCAACGGATTTGGCACAATTATAGATCAAATGAGAGCATGGTCGTCATTTCTATATGTGTACTCTGGCGGCATTGCAAACAAAACAACAATCAACCTCATGGGCTCCATGCATGTCTCAAGTGGCGGCACGGCGAACAGTACCACGCTCAACGGCGGCTTTACCACCGACGGTGCCTACGTTTATTCTTTCAAACGAGGCTGTCTCTACGTTTCCAACGGCGGTACGGCGAACAACACCACGGTCAACTCCGGCGGCGAGCTCTACGTTCTCAGCGGCGGTACGGCGAACAGCACCACGCTCAACGGCTCTTACGTAATCTTCGAACAATACGGCGGCTGGGAGAGCAACTATCGTTACAACATGCCAGCCTGCATGTTTGTTTCCAGCGCCGGTGTGGCGAACAGCACCACGGTCAACTCCGGCGGCTCGATGACGGTCTACAGCTCCGGTACGGCGAACAGCACTACGGTCAACAACGGAGGCGCAGTGTACGTTTCCAGCGGCGGTATAGCGAACATAGCTTTCAATCCGTGGATGGGTTCTGTTGCTTCCGAGGAAGGAGCGACCGTAACCTATTTGGAGCGCGATGCCAATGTTTATGTGGGCAACAATACATCCGGGCTCATCACCACAACAAATGCCATAAGCGGACAAAACCTGGAAGCCGGAATCAGTGCGATTGTCTACTCCGGCGGCACGGTGAACAGCACCACTCTCTCCGGCGGCGGGCTTGTTGTTTCCAGCGGCGGCGTGGCGAACAGCACGACTGTTTCCGGCGGCGAGCTCTATGTCTCCAGCGGGGGAACAGCAACAAATATACTTGCTTCCGATGGAACATGGCTCTATCTTGCAGTGGCCCCCGACACATTCGTTCAGGGCAATTCCGGCGGCGGCGCGTTCGAGATAACGGATGCAGTTCTCTCTGACTTTTCATTGACCAAGGGGCATATTGAGGTCATGGAAAATGGGAAGGCAAACGGCATCACGGTCAATCCCGGCTGCCGCCTTGCCATTGCCAGCGGTGGCACCGCCATGGAGATCGTCGAAAACGGCGGATATGTGGATGTTCAGGAAGGCGCGGATGTCACGTTTGTTTCCACCATACTCTCCGGACTGACTCTATCCTATACTTCCACCACCGTCCACTCAGGCACGACGGCGAACAGCACCCAGATTAACTACCGGGCCACTCTTATTATCTGCGGCGGTACGGCGAACAGCACCACGGTCAACGGCAATCTCCAAATTTCCAGCGACGGTGTTGCGAACAGCACCACGGTCAACGCCAGCGGCTATCTCCACATCTCCAGCGGCGGTGCTGCGAACAGCACCACGGTCAACGAATGGGGCAGTCTCTGCGTTTCCAGCGGCGGCACGGCGAACATCACCACGATCAACAGCCGGGGCACTCTGATTGTCTCAGACGGGGGTACGGCAAACAGCACCTCGGTCATATCCTTAGGCAAACTCTACGTCTCGAGCGGCGGCACGGCGAACAACACCAGTATGGTCCACGGCAATCTCTATGTCTCGAGCGGAGGGACTGCGATCAACACCACGATTTCCAACGGCGGGATCGACGTTTCCAGCGGCGGCGTGGCGAACAACAACATGATTCTTTACGGCGGAGTGGATGTGTTCAGCGGCGGCGTGATCAACGACACTGTTTTCGACTCCGGATGGATCAGAATCAGAACTGGTGGAACAGCAAACCGCACAATCATAAACGGGGGATGGAGCGTAGCAATCTCCAGCGGCGGCACGGCGAACAGCACTACGGTCAACGCCGGGGGCAATCTCACCATCATGAGCGGAGGTACGGCAAGCATTGTTTTCAATCCGTGGATGGGTTCTGTTGCTTCCGAGGAAGGAGCGACCGTAACATATCTGGAACGTGTCGCAAATGTTTATGTCGGCAACACCATATCCGGGGTCATCAGCAAGACAAATGCCATAAGCGACCTAAACCTGGATGCTGGAATCAGCGCGATTGTTTACTCGGGCGGTACTGCGAACAGTACCACGGTCAACGAGTTGGGCATGTTCGAAGTCTCCAGCGGCGGTGTTGCGAACAGCACCACGGTCAACGAGTTGGGCATGTTCGAAGTCTCCAGCGGCGGCACGGCAACCGAAATCATCGAAAACGGGGGATATGTCGATGTCGCGGACGGCGCAATCGTTTCGTTTGCATCCAATACGTTCTCCGGGCTTGTTTTGTCCGCTTCCGCCACGGTCCACTCCGGCACAACGGCGAACAACACCACGGTCAACACCAATGGTTTCCTCTACGTCCTGGGCGGCACGGTGAACAGCGCCACGGTCAACGCCGGGGGCGGTCTCGCCGTTTCCTCCGGCGGCACGGTGAACAGCGCCAAGGTCAACACCGGCGGCAGGCTCCATGTTTTCGGAGGCGGTATCGCGAACAGGACGACGGTCAGTTCCGGCGGACAGCTCTTTGTCTCGCAGGGAGGCACGGCGGACAGCGCCACGATCTATGGCAACGGCGAACTGAACGTCCTCGGAGGAGGCACGGCGGCAAATGCCCGGACCTATGCGGGCGGGACCGTGAAAGTCTCCAGCGGCGGCAGGATCACGGGCAGGATGAACTTCGCCATGGGCACGGTCGTCTCGATGGAGGACGGCGCCGTCGTGGACTTCGATCTGACGCAGGCGACCCCGGAAGGAAAGGCGCTCCTGAGCGACTGGTCGTTGATCCAGGGGACGCCGGACTACACCATTACGGTCGACGGGAATCAGGCCGGCGTCTACGTGCTGGCGGACAATGCGGAGGATTTCGAGGGGACGATCACCGTGACGGGCCTCTCCGGAGAATCGCTCGGCACGGTCGCCCTGGACGAAAGCGTCCTCATCGGCGATACCGCCTACACGCTGAATTTGAACGGATCGACCTTGACGCTGGCGGTGCTCGTAACGGACATGACAGCTCCGACCGTTTCCGGCGTTCGGGCGGACATCACCGCCCTGACGAATCGGGACGTCACGGTCACGGCGGTCTTCGAGGACAATATCGAGCTGGCGGCGTCCTTGTACAGGATCGGCGAGGACGGCGAATGGACCCCCTACGTGGACGGAGCGACCGCGACGGAGAATACGACGGTTTACTTCAAGGCCGTCGATGCGTCCGGGAATGAATCCGAGATCGTTCCCTTCCGGGTCGACAATATCGACAAGGCGCCCCCGAGCGACCCGTCCGGGCTCAAGGCTTTGAGGGACGAACAAGACGCGATGTTTATGTGGAACGCCTGCACGGACGATCGCGCCGGACTCAAAGAGTATGTCGTAAGGTATTCGAACGGCAGCCGGGAATATACGGTCAGGACGGATAATACCAGCCTCATGGTGAACGATCTCGCCTCCGGCACCTGGAATTGGCGCGTGCAGGCCGTTGACAACCTCGGGAACGCGTCTCCCGCGGTCCCCGGAAAAAGCTTCACCATGGGGACGGTCGTGCCGGAACCGGTGACGGGATTCACCCCGGAATGCGATATCGACGGAAACGGCATCAGCGACGTGATGTTCCAGTGGACGGGCGGAGATCAGCAGATCGGATTCTGGATGAACGGGACGAACGAATGGCAGGGACAGGGAAGAAGCCGGTCCGACGCATGGAACGTGCTCGGCGGTTACGACATGAATGCGGACGGCAAGGCGGATATGCTGATGATCGGCAAGGATTCGTTCCTGGATATGACGGGGACATACATCGGTTATTATGACGGCGCCGTCGACGTGGACGACAACTGGCATACCGTCGGATTCCTGGTCAACGCGAACGACTGGGTGAACAAGGTCGGCAACCTCACCGGAAACGACGGCGCGAACTCCATCGTGTGGTACGCGCCGGAACTCTATGCCCTCGGCGCATGGACCGACGGCACCGACAACTGGACGGGGATCAGCAACAGCTTCGGCGGTGACGATTGGACTCTGATCGGCTGCGGCGACTTCGACGGCGACGGACGGGACTCCATCATGATGGCGTACAACGGCGGTCAGCTCTTCTACACCGCTGACATCGACGGTACGACCTCGGAGATGGGCGATGCCGACTGGTCCGGCTGGGAAGTCCGCGCGATCGGCGATTTCAAGGGCGATGGCAAGGATGACCTGGTCCTGTTCCACAAGGAAACGGGCTCCATGGTCATGATCGCCGATGGCAGGACCGATGAGGGTAACTACATCAGCCTCGATCAGCTCTCCGCCAAAGACTGGTTCGTGGTGGGCTGCGGCGATTACGACGGCGACCAGAAGGACGATCTGCTGGTTCGTCAGTATTCGACCGGTATGCTCGGCTACTACGCAAGTGGCGACACCCAGCAGTGGAATGTCCTGGGCTACGGCGTGGATATGAGCTGGACCGTGATAGCCTGAGTCGCAGGCTGATGCGACGATGAAAAAGACGATGCGCCGGATGGGGCGCATCGCCGGGAGGGGTCGTTGTTGGTATTCGCGGGAGACGGGCGGAGAAAAAGCTCAGCCGCCGTTTTTAGCCGGTTGAGGATCAGCCGCCGGTGATGTTTTCGCGGATCCAGTCGTCGGTCTTTTCGCCGATGCCGCGGTGTTCGTGCTTGTACCACAGGACGCCCGCGACGACGAGGACGATGATGAGGATGAACGCCGGGATGGAGATCTTGAGGGAGGGCATTTTCATGGTTTCTGCTCCTGGTTGGATGGATCAGTCGAAGAGTTTCGGCAGGCCGTTGTACATCACGCGCATCACGGAGTTGATGTCGTGTCCGCCCTGTTCGTAAATGCACTGGTAGAGGTTGCCGTCGGCGAAGTTGTCGCAGTAGATGAAGGTCTCGGGATACTTCTTCATCTCGTTGATCATCGGGGTCATGTTCGGTTCCGCCACGTCGTTGCGGCCGCAGCCGGAGTAGATGTAGAAATCCTTCGCGGTCTTGCCGTTCTTCGCGACCGTTTCGGCAAGGTGCTTGGCGGATTCGACGGAGTTGCCGCGTCCCTTGGCCCAGCAGTCGCCGCTCATGGGGATGAAGTAGCCCATTTCGCCGAGGCAGAATTCGAAGACGGACCAGGTGGCGCAGGCGCCCATGGAGA
>Ga0310696_10006059_pt1 | contig 14439 bp, 33 predicted proteins | sample AusTroGonzalo_MG_4_FD_203885 | JGI IMG/M metagenome (GOLD analysis project Ga0310696, IMG submission 203885) | Bovine rumen microbial communities from tropical cattle in Woodstock, Queensland, Australia - Gonzalo_02 (v2) (version 2) | ecosystem: Host-associated > Mammals > Digestive system >...
TTTTGGAGTTTTATTTTTTCTCGGTCTTTTTCATTCATGAAGTGACTCTCATCAGATACAATCAGGTCTGTGAATCTTGACGGACGTCCATCTGTTATTCTTTCTCGTTAAAGAAAGATTGAGCAAACATACCTTGCATATCTTTTACATTAGATATATCCCAGTTACTAATGTCTCCGTTAAATTTGGATTCGCAAAACATACAATACATATCAGTAACGTTACTTGTATCCCATTTGGAAATATCCCCATTAAATTGTGAACACAGAAACATATAACTCATGTCTTTTGCCTTAGAAACATTCCACTTCGAGATGTCTCCGTTGAATTTAGATCCATAAAACATATAACTCATATTTTTTACATTCGAAACATCCCATTTAGAGATGTCTCCTTGAAATATGGAATCCATAAACATTGCATGCATGTCAGTAACATTACTAATATTCCAGCGACTAATATCCCCGGTGAATCTAGAACTTTCAAACATATGGTCCATATTTCTAACGTTACTAGTATCCCATTTAGAGATATCTCCATTAAATGGAGAATGAGCGAACAAACAGCTCATATCAGTAACATTACTAGTATCCCATTTGCTAATATCTCCATTAAATTCAGAATAATCAAACAAATAACTCATATCTGTTATGCGTGTAGTATCAATATCATTTAAATCACATTGATACCCTTCCACGAACATTCTTTGTTTGATAATTGCTTTTAATTCCTGCTTATTAGTTGGCTTTTTCATATTTCCCCTCCATTCCTCATCGGGCTGAAACAGGCCAGAAATTGCCTCCCTTTGCAGCCAGTATATCTATTTTTTGAATTGTTTAGAATAACTATCTTGACAAAAATTCCCTCCCGCAATATATTCAATATGAACCACTGAAAGGGCGAATGCTCCGTAGTTGGTGAAGGAGGGGGCGGAAAATCGCCCCCTTTCCAGTTTTTCTACCATTCATTCCTTAGCTTCTAATCTCTGATATTTAGGATAATCGTTCATCCTGTTTAACTCGGTGCCGTGTTTCTTTATCAGTTGCCATTGTGACAAGAATACATTCACGTTAGCTTTAAGCCGATTCCAAGGCTCTTCACTATACCGCTCGTATTGCATACTCTTGATAATATCAGATCCAATGTTCATTAGTTGTGCTACCAACAGCGCTTCATTAACAACCATTAGTCTCTCCTTTTTTTAAGACCAGTCCGATTTATATTCACAATCAGTATTTAAGACATGTTCTCCATCATAATAAATATCGACATCAGTACTATAATATCCATTTTGTTCACTATAGCAAGGGACAAAATACATTCTTCTCGAATCGCCAAACCTAAATCCATCATCACATTTTTCAAAAATTAAATTGTTCTCAAAATCATAATCCAGAATATCGGAATTATTTTCAATAACCTGCGGAAAATCCGCATAGTTGTATTCACAACAATCAGCTTCATGTTCAAAACTGATCTCCTTGTCATTGTCAAAAATTATTGCGCATTCAGTTACTTTGTGAATTTTCATCTTATTACTCCTCTGTATGCAAGTTATAATCAATCATCCTCAAAATTTCTAGTACAACTTGATAGACCCCAGTTCTGTATCGTCCCAGCGAAGTCTTGCATATATTCCAGAAGACCCACAATTTTCTTCTAAAGAAAGATGCTCACAAACAACTTTCTTAATTTCTTCAGTCAATATTTTTGTCTCTAATCCCCTTTCTTTTCCTTTCTCAATTGAAATTTTCTTCAATGCGTCCTCTCTGCCTGCTTCATAAGCTCTTTTGAGATTCGATTCTGCATATACCAAAATCTGTGCCCAGAGATCAGGTCGTTCATCTTCACAATATGGTTCCGCTGGACGATCCTTAAAATATTCTTCTACGAACTCCTCGAACGTCATCTTTTCCCCTTTCTTAAACAATCTTCTTCTCTTGCCTATTAATACATATTAGATTTGGCTGCCTATTTGTTTTGTGGGGCAAGTTCCAAATTATCCGGCAATTCGCGATTTAGCCAATCGCACATTGCTTGGGCTTTTTCCAGTGATTCAAAAACATTTTTATGGACATAGAAGATGTCACGCGCTTGTTTTTCCGAGATATTAACATCTCCTTCGTATATTTGATTCAATTTTAAGTCCCACTTACTCTCCCCCAACCAATCTTTATGGTTTATTTCATAGATTGACCAGCAACGTTCTCCTCTAAGACTAATTTTGTTACGTTCCATAGGAACTACCACCCATTTACTAAACCGCTGGCCACACTCTGAACATGGTTCTGTTAATTCTTGGCCACTCGGTGAGTGAAAGTGTATTAACCGATTATCACAATGGCCACATAAAGGTTTATATGCAAGACTTTTGTCGATACCATAAACGGTTATAGGAATAGCTACATCTTTTAAGATTTCTTCAAATCTCTCCTGTCTTACTTCTTGTCTTGTTTTCCTTAGCTGTGCTACTTCGTTTTCTAGTTGTTTCTGATAATCTAATTTGATTCGGTCTAAATTTTTTTTGACCTTTTGAAGCTCTAAGTTTTCCTTCCTTAGTTGCTCCATTTCGTAAAGAATTTCCTGTTTTACTTCTTCACGAAGTACATTTTTAAAATGTTCAATTTCACTGTTAAAACTGTTAAAATCGTTTTGTTTTTCTTCATAGAAATCATCATAAAAATTACTCATTTTAATCCTCCTTTGACCATTTAATTTTTCTAATAATTTTATTGTTTTAAACCTTTAATTAGTGCTCGTTTTCTTATTCTCCTCTGGAAACATTGCTTCACGAAATCCATTGCAGATTTCATCAAAGACCCGTTCCTTAACTTCTCTGAAGTCATATTCAGTTATGCACTCTTTAACCTTCTCTTTGATTAGACCATCTGAATCCTTTATTGCTTGCTGCATTAAAGTCCATGCAAACCCAGTTTTTTCTCCGTAACTCGAATGATAGAACATTTCAAATTTGATGGATGAAGCATCTAACAGGATCTCCTTGACTTTTGCATTAATGTACTCCTCTAAAGTCTGCTGCATTTGGTTTTTGCAGACATTATTAACGATGTCATACGCTACATCGTATGCAGCATTGTTAAGGATTCGGGTTAGTTCTTTTTCAGAATTAATTTTCCTCTCGACATAGCCTTGAATTTGGTCACGAACAGCACTTTTAATAATTGCTTTTAATTCATCATCCGTTAGATAGTCTTGTACGTTAATTTCCAGATTGGTCATTTTTCTCTCGCTTTCTTCTTACATTCGAGTATACACCCTGCTAGAGGTGCTGGCTCATTATAGATCTTTGTGCACAGTTCGCAACAGAATTCCTCCTGCTGGTTAATTATGATCTGTCGGTCGAAATCACAGAAAGCAAATCCTGCGATCGTACCTATAATAAATAGTAAGATCAGTTTGACTATGTCCATTTCTAAATCTCCTTCGCTAATTCTCTCCTTGCTTGCCTTTGTCTGCCCTTTAGATGTATTATCATTACTTTTTTCTTAATCAGTGCTTGGTACAATCGAGTCAACCGCAGAATGAACATCTCTTCAAAACTCATGACTTCCCTTATATTTTTTGAAAGTTCCGTATAAATTGCGAGAGTTCCTCCTTCATCACGTCCCAACAGAATTGTTAGACTCGTGCCTGGCAAAGAAAATGTACCAAACATATCGATATATGCCGGGTAGGGGCAGGAGTTATATGAGCGCTCATTTCTCACAAAGCCCATCTGTAGCAGATAACCGATACACTGCTCGACGGAGCCTATTGTTATATCTAGTTGAGTGATGGTCGTAAACATTATGCGTAATTGAAACTCAATAGATTTCTCATCAATATAGTCCGCGAGCTTTTCCGGAATTCTAGCTAAAATATCTTCGACGAATACGGGGCTGTTTAGATATTCAAGCAGTTTTTTGTCTATTTCTTCACAGTTAATTTGATGAATCTCGTCATCCATTTCTATCTCACTCTGGGAGTTTCACTTCTTCTTTAAATACTTCTCTGCCAGTGGAATCAGTATAATGATTAATGGCAAATTTGATAACTTTAACCTCAGATTTGGTATCTACTCTTACCGGCTGCTCTTCAAAACTATCATCACAATCCTCCGTTAATCCTTCCTCCCAGAAAAGCAAATAAGTTTCATCATCGAAATTTAATACTGTAACCATTTTTCGCCGCCAGCGGCCTCGACCTATCTCATATTCTTTTCCTGCTTCTGTAGCTAGAACTTTCAGCCAGCTTTCATCCAAGTCCTTGCCAGATTTGATAATTTCATATGCGTTTTTCATCCACTCAGTCATTTGACTCCTCCTTACAATCTTCTAGCATGATTGTTCCCCAAAGCAATGAAGTTTTTCCATCGGATTCAATAATAGTTGCCTTGGTGGCAGCTGAAATTCCATGAGATGAGATGTCTTTCTCTAAATCCATTAAATATACAGGTATTATTTGGTAGTTCATTTTATTTTACCCAATCATTCTGATGACATCATCTAGTTCAGACGATATGTCACTAACCGCAGATTCAATAGAATCGACATAACTGTCAATATCATTCAGTTCTGCCAGATAATCCTCGGAGTTGCCACTAGCAGCACTTTCCTTCGCTGCTTCAATACAACGCCGGATATCTTTAAATAGACCTGCTATGTAGTTTTGTTTCAGTCTCATTTTATTACTCCTTCCTTATAATCTTTTCAACAGTCTTTTCTTCTTTGCTATTAATTCATTATTTCTTCTTGGTAATTTACTGTTTAGTAGATCAAGACTGTTTTTTACAAAAGCTTTGACTTCGTATATGTTATATCCGCCTTTGCAAGCAAAGGGAATGCTAAAAATTATATGATTACTATAGTTGTCTATAAAATCAACAACAGATGTCTCATCTTCTAATTTTAAATTGTTCTGGTCAATTCTAACTTCATTAGGAAGCTTTTTCTGTAAAGCATTAATTAAATCTATTTTGTTAAAAACACGGTCAAGCTCTTCTGACTCTTGTATATATCTTTCACGGAAAAAAGGTATAAATTTTTCTTCAAAAAGTCTGTTGACAGCCACACAAGAATCTAGTTCAAGCATTGGTAAATTGAATATTTGAACTGGTTGCTCTTTCCCATTCTCATAAATTGCTATATAATCTGGAGCTTCCTTTTCTCTTTGAAAACCAAATGCGTGCCACCATTGAAATTCAGCATGGACATTTTCGGGAAGATAAAGATTTATCTTTTTTAATAATACTTTTAACGAGCCAACAAAACGCATCGTTAAAGCATTTTCATAATCAATAGCAGTAGTAAAAGCTCCTAGGCGCGCAACTGCCTGTTCTTGCCTTTCTGTATAGAACATTTAGTTATCCTTTGCTACATAGCATTCTGGCCAATCAAAACAGGAATGATGCTCTATACATTGAGATTGATTCTCATCATTTTTGTCTTCATGCCATTTGGCACAATGTCCACATTTAATATTACGAGCATCAAGAACCACGCAAATAGCATCTATCTTGTCTTGAATTTTAGCTTTTTCTACACAAAGTACATGATACTCTTTGAATAAAACTTCGTTTGGTAGTTCGTTGTTAGTCATTTTACTTCTCCTTATTACTAATATCCATAATATCCATGGCGGTGGTCATTATTAACTTCTTCTTGCCACATTTGAGCTTTGTGCATTTGCTCACAATGGTTCTCCAGAACTCATAGTCACTCAGATAAAAATTAAATTTGTTGTATTCTTCTAATTCGGCTACTCTTTCTTTTACTGCATTTAATTCTTCCGTTTCAGAAGTCATTTTTTGTCTCCTTTTGGTCACTGAGTTTAAACAATACCTTCCGATTTAAAGTAATATACGGCTTTGACAAGTCATATGAGGATGATTCTTCAACTTTTAGCAAATGTTCTACTAAGTTGTGTTCCTCTAAAAAGTTTAAAAGGTCACTAAAAGTATCTGGAACAGGTCCAATGTCAGGAAGAGCGAAATGTATTTCATATTCAGTAATCATTATCATTCCCCTTTTAGATGCGCCCTAACATCTTTCGTTTCTTTTCAATCATTTTCTCATTTCCTCCTTTATTTATAAGTCAGCACTCTCTTAACTGTCAGTCCCAATTTCTCTAAAGCAGCAATATCATCTGCTGGAACTAAGATATCATCTATCTTATCGCTAATATTTGCAATATGCTTTTCCAATATTGGAAAATGCTCACCTTGGGGATCCTTATAATGCTCCCGGATTTCTGTTGCTGTGTATATACCAGCTTTGTCAATGTCATTAGTATACCCGCAAAACCTGGGCTTCCACAGAACAAAACTCTCAGAATTTGCTGATGTGTGCTTTATACTAATGATGTAGTATTTTTGCTCATTCATGTCTTACTCCCATGTAATGTCTGTCTTTGTCTTGACAGCATCTTTTAGCATTTTTATAAAGATACGAACAGTGGCATTTTCTTGCGCATAACTAATTAGTACATCCTTTCGTACCTTTGGTAATTTTCTTAAATATGGCAACATCACTTCCGCAGTTGTCCACGAAAGTGTTCCTTGGGAATCTTCCATCCAGAAAAAATCATGAACACATTGTGGAAGATTCAATTGCTTGCAAATTGTTTGGTATTTTTTAGAACAGATCTCTTGCTCTTCTTTTTGGCATTCAAGACCAATACCGGTCAAATAAGACATACACAGCTCTTCGTATGCTTTTTTCAATTTTTTAGATATAGCCTCTGCTACCATCTTTCTTAGTATAAAGAAATGACCATAGCCACAATTAAATTCGTGATTGACTCCCTTTATTGCTAGACCCATCATATCCCCCATCGTTGTTTGAACTCTCGTATTCTTTCGCATTCTTTCGGATACATTATTTCATCTTCTTTGGTTATTTTTAACCAGTCGAGAAATCCCTTAAAACCTCTGAAGTCATAGTAGTCACAGATTTCGAGATATGCCTGATATCTCCGCTTACTTCTGCTTGGTTTATTCTTTTTCTTTTTCTGCTCCCATAGCGAGACCACATACTCCTCCGCCACAGGGGTAGCAAAGTACACCTCCTCGCCCCAAGGTGTATTATTTCCTTGTTCCATATAGCCTTTTTGAACAAGGTTCTTGATGTTTAAATAATCGGGATCCTTATCACTAGGAGTAATCCCAATCCAATTTCTATCTTCTCTACGCTTCTCATTCCATGTAGGCTCGTAGCCATAGCCGAGCGCATGGAAGATAAGCTGCTCTTCTGCTTCAGTCACTTTCATTCTGTACCTCCTCATGTTCCTTCCTCCATTCCTCGTTAGGCTGAAAGCAGTTCGGGAATTGCTCGTTCCTTTGACAGAAAATGTCATACAGCTGGCAATTGCTGCACCAAATTCTGTTCTTTTCTTGGATCCTTCTGATGGCGTCCCGTGTGTCCTCCTCTTGGTGTTGCAAATCCGCAATTTCAGCTAGTATCTTTTCAAGACTTTTCATCCCTCTACCTCTTCATACATAGCTTCAAAGATGTCTGACTTACAAGGGAAAATTTCTCCATGGTCGGTTAGAATAAGAAAGTCACCAATTGAAGCAATCATGTCACCCTTACGTGGACCAATGACGATCTCATTACCTGACCATGCCCAATCAGTAGCATTCGGTTTGTCACTCAAGCCAAAGAAGTCCTGGATCTCTTCAATATTGTCACCAGTCCATTGGACTGCTTGGATTTTGAGTGGCTGTTTTCTAACATATGTTTTAATCATCTTTATTTTTCCTCCGACTCTTCATATTTCTCCCTCCATCCCTCGTCTGGCTGAAAGCAGGCTGGAAAATGCCTTCTTCTTTGACAGTAGGCGTCATAAAACTTGCAATTTCTGCACCAGATTCCGTGCTCTTTTTGAACCCCGCTGATTGCGACTAGTATGTCCGCCGCTTGTTGTTGCAAGTCAGAGATTTCGGCCAGTATCTTTTCAAGACTTTTCATGTTCTTCTACCTCCTTTGGCAAAAATCGCCACTCGAAAGTTTTATTTTTCTCATGGATTACAAATCTTATTTTGTAAAATCCATCTGCATATTCAAATAAATCATAATATTTATCTTCTCCATCTATCCATTTATAATCTTTTGCTAGAAGTTCATTTTGAACTTTGTCATATTCTTCTTTGGTATTTATTATGATTTCTTTCATTCCTCCACCTCCTGATATGTCTCTTCAAATATCTCTGGTTTACAGGGGTAAAATTCACCATGGTCAGTCAGAATAATGTAGTCGCCAATTGAAGCAATCATGCCATCCTTACGTTGTGGACCAATGATGATTTCATTACCTGACCATCCCCAATGAGGATTATCACTCAAAGAAAAGAAGTCCTGTATCTCTTCAATGTTGTATCCAGTCCGCCCAACGGCTTGGATTTTTACTGGTTTATTGATATAGTAGGTTTTAATCATTGTTTTAGTCTCCTAATATGCTTTCATCTCTTTCCCAAAGACTTCATCCGCGTCAAAAGGAGCGTTTCCAGCCTGTATATCTTCCAAAATTATATTTCTGCTTCCATTTATTTCTCGATAATCATCGATTTGCTTCTCTAAAGCTGTGTAGATTCTATCAACGACCCACACATACGTTTCTGGATTGTTTTGCTTTAATGCAGATAAAAGCCGCGCTCCGACAACATTAATGTAAATCAGCGCCCGAGCTTGAAGATAGTCTTTGTCGCTTAATAAATCGTTTGCTGCTTGGTGAATGTCCTTTTGGACTTCTTCTGGGTTAAAAATCATCATTAGCCCTCCGTTGCTTTTTGTATTTTCTAAACATTCTTCCGCCGTGTCGGGGTGTTGCACGCATAATAGCATACAGGTTCTTTTCTGTTCTTCTATAATGGCGTTGCTATCGTCTCCTCTTAGAGAACCGAAAATACTTGCTACGATGAAACATGCGAGAAATACGCATGAGTAAAATATTTCTTCATCCATTTTAAACTCCCTTGTTAATTTTTTTCAACAGCAGATTCCATATCATCAACATATTCCATATCATCAACATATTCAATTGCTTCACTAAGTACCATTAGCTCCTCCTGTTTAGAAGACTTATAGTACCTACTAAGGGCCACATTTAAAACGCCTTGCAGGTTAATAATGCGGTCAATAAATTCACATTCTGTCAAAGTATGAGCATTTTGGACCACATATTCAAGTTCTTTTAAAGTATTAATCAGCAATTCTTCCACTGTGCGATCCATTTTGAAAATTTCATACGCATTTCTCATATTTTTCCCTCCATGCTTCATCTGGTTGAAAACAGGCTGGAAATCTTCCCCATTTATTGCAAGAGATACTATAAATCCGGCAATATCTACACCCAATCCCGTATTTTTCTTCCGTTTGTTCAATTTGATCCCTTATGTCAGCCACTTGCTTGTGCAGCCGAAAAATTTCGGTCAGGGCCTCTTCAAGGATTTTCATTCCGTTACCTCTTCATATGTCTCTTTAAATATGTCCGGCTTGCAAGGGTAAAATTCTCCCTTGACCCCTCGAATAATGTAGTCTCCGACAGAAGCGATCATGTCACCCTCCCTTGTACTAATCAAGATCCCATCGTTAGTCCAGTACATAGCATTTGGATTGTCACTCGTTTTCTGAAACGCTTGAATTTCTAAAATATTATCGCCTGTCCATTGAATAGCCTGAATCTTTACAGGCTTCTTGACGTAGGTCTTAATCATTGATTTGCTCTTCTTTTCTTCCTCTAGTTCTTGTATTTGTTTTGCTAAATATTTGACCTCACATTTAACATAGTCAAGGTCACATGTGATTGGATAGTCTACATGATAATTATAATCTTTAACATTGTACTTAACTTTTGTATCCGTGTCTAGTACATCATTTGAATGTGCACAGTCAAATCCGAGGTACCAATATTTTTGAACTCCAGCAGCTTCATCATATCTTTGATTATAGTTGCTGAAGGTCAATCCGCCATGTACCTCGATATTGTCGAGCTTGTTATAGTCAGTGTCATACAGAGAATGACCTTCTGGTACTCCTACATAGCCGCATCTCCAAGCATGATTTCCTTTGATGTTAAGTACTGATATTTTTACAAGTCGACCATCCTTCTCTACGTATTCAATAATTGTTTGTGCCTTAATCATTTTATTCCTCCTATTCCTTAATATAAACAGTCGTATTTTTCTAGAAAATTGACGTACTTTTTACAAACGTTTAGAAGATCTTTTCTGAATGCCTCTATGTCCTGAGATACCCCTTCTCCGTTTTGGAATCGACTGGGAAAATTCATGTTGATTATGCTCCGTGCACTGCTGCCATTTTTAAATATCAGAAGTAGATCATTATCTCTGATATTGTACGATGAGTCACAGGAAATATGTCTATCCCGTCTTTTGTAGTCGTCAATCTCTGCCCAAATGTCATCAAATTGGGCTACAGTATTCTGTCGTATTACCTGATTGATTAATTGCGCTTTACAGACCTTCTCGTGAATCCGATCGACCTGTTTCTGCATGAAATTATCAAAGCTTCCATACAAAGAAACGATGTTATTCAAATCATCACAGAATTTGTTTATGGTCTCCGTTATCGCCGAAAGTTCGTAACAATAGCTCTCCGGTGTCCAAATATTAACATAACGGCTTGAATCTACATCTGCTTTAATACGTAGTCCTGAAGAGTGTTTCAGTCCGTCTTCAGTGATTGTTATATCTTTCCTTCCTCGCAGTGACTCATAAATCTGAAACAGTGAATCTCGGTCGGAATCATTTCTGTAGACACAAGTGATTTGTTCCATAAGAACGTTTTGTATATCATCACAAAGGACCTCCTTTTTTGCACCGTTCCATTTTTTGGCCCAATATTGAATGTTCGAGTCAACGTCTTTGATCGCCTGTTGTATGCCGGGGTCTAGTTTATCAAACTTGTCGTCTTGCATCGAATGCTCCTTTAGTACATTTCTACCCAGATATTTTTGTGTGGTTTGATTACCAGCTTTCCCTTTTCTTTCTTACACCATTTCATTAAATGCTGCCTCAATAGTTCTCCAGCCATGATTCGCTTTGAATCCATGAAATATTCTACCCAATCAAGATACGATTTGGCAGGGCTTTCACTATCAAAGAGTATTCTTTTGACAAAGGTTGGATCATAGGACTTAAAGAAGTCTGCGTCTGTTATTTCTTCCCATTTTTTATCTCTGGTTAGCCCTTCTTTGAGCATAAGTAATGAGTCGGTAACTACAGCTTCTAATAACGCTTGTGGATCCTTTATTTTCTGTTTCTTGATTATATAATCGTCATAATCAATGATTATTCCCTGTTTCTCAAGTTCTTGCATCGTTAGATCGCCTATTTCATTGTTTCCAAAAACTTGTAAATCATTGATATAAAAGCGCTGGCTCATAAAATACTCCTCCGGTCATTCCCCACGTTCATAAAATAAAGCAATTGTTATGAGGTGGATTATGCTTTATTCTTGATAGTTCTTCTTCCATTTCCTTTTTCTTTTGGTAGTATTTCCAGCACCAGGAAACATACGATATAATATCCTGTTCTGGAAGATTATCTACCAATTCTAAGTACATGGAACTATAGCTACTCACATATTTTATCAATCCATTATCCAATTCAAAATGTCTAATAAATTCTTCTGTTACCCAGTCTTGTTCACCTGCGGTAATGGTTTTGGCGGATTCAATCACCTTATCGAAGCATTGTCGCCAAAATGTCACTTTAGCATTATGCAGCTCGGAGTATTCTTTATACACCCGCTGTAATCTGCTTTCAAAGATTACTACCATTGCTCGCAGATAAACATCTATTTTTGGATCTTCTCTCCAAAAGTCCAATGTTTTAATATAAGAATTAGCATAATTTAATATTGAGCAATCATCTTTCTTTGCTAATTCTTCAAACAGGACTTTCTGTCTCAAAGAAGGAAGATTTCTGTTCACGTTAATACTACACTTTAATTCTAGCATAATATGTCGCCATATGTCCTCCTCTGTATCATTAATCCTAAAACCACTATGTTTAATTAAATCATCTATAGTAGGAAGCAGAGATTCTAGTTCAGTAAATTGTTCAATGAGTTCCATCGCTTATTCCTCCTCTTCCTCTTCATCATTACGATTATCTTGTTCTACCAGCTTACGTTTTACACAAGCATTATATAATGTTTGTGCAGCCGATAATTCCTTCTCATCTAAATCCAACATATCAACAGCAGCTAGCTGGTCCTTAAAATCCTTGTAATCCTTGTATCCTCTGGAAATTATAGAGGCAAGAATTTTACACACTGTAGCTCGATATCCGGAACTAGATAGCCAACCGCGCTCAGCATATTTACGGGCGCGAATGAGAGAAGATAACGGATAAGCGCTGCCGGTGTATTTCGTGCTTCTGCTTACCCGAGATAGTATCCAAGCGTCGGTGAAATATACTTCATCTATAGATTCACCTCGGACTTTCACTCCTACTTGAACGTGCGAGAAATCAAAGGATTCGATTAATTCCCGCAATGATGATGCCGTATACGAACAGATTTGAATTTTTATTCCGTCGAATTCAAATGATATTGCATTCTTTGATTTATAGATTTCGATCGTGGAAAAGTTTTCTCCCAGATACGCAATTATTTTTGTAATTTTATCTTGCGGTTCTTCTAAGAAATAAATATCTAAATCATTTGGCACTTCCTCGTTGCAAGCATTACCGGCAATAACATAAGTAGTGATATCTAATTGATTCAATACTTTATAAAAGAATTTCCTTGGGATTCTATTCTCCATTCGATGAGATATAATTGTAGTTGTCTCTTGTTCAATGGGTGACTGCTGTTTCGTATATAAATCCCCGAAGTCTAACATTTCATTCCTCCTTCTCACCAATAGCCATATATTGGACGGCGGTCATTATCGGCTTCTTCTTTCCACATTTGAGCCTCATCTATTTGGTCCAGACGTCGCTTCAAAGCTTGTAGCTGCTCGAATATGCACTCCCTGCTTTCTTCTAACTCAGCTACTCTTTCTTTTAGTGCATTTAATTCTTCCGTTTCAGAAGTCATTTCATTTCTCCCTTGTTTCGGCTTCTCTTCATTGATGACCATTAGTCTCTCCTATATCCAACAGAAAAACCTACTCCGTTTTTGGACTTAGGCTCATCTGTGAGTTCATATAACACGTAAATCATCATAAAACAGGCGTTATCGCCTTGTACGTATTCCGTTTTAAATTGAATCAATGTTTCGTCTACAATGCCTTCTGCTTCAAAGAAATCGTTCAGTATTTGATCGATCTCTTTGTTTGTATATACCTTATACTGACCAGCGCTGCCAATACAAAAATTAAATGTTTTAATCTTCATTCATCAGCCTCCTTTCGTACTCTACTACCCAGTTAGCCAGACGATCCAATTCTTCTCCTTCTGGAGTGCCGGGCTGCGCAGTATCGAATAGCTGATCGATCTTTTTTAGAGCGGCTTCATACTTTGCTGTATCACTATCTGCGAGCTGGAAGCCCCCACTTCTAGTGGGGGGAGGAAAGCGAGCTACGTCCAAATAATTATTTGACATAACCATCTCCTTGTATTAATCTCTTTATAGAGATATTTATTGTCTCTCATGGAGTGTTTATGAGTACTCAGACTATAACCATCAAGATAAAGATTCTTCCTGATGAAGAACAGTCTAAGTTGCTCCATGATTTTAGAGAGAAATACTCCTTAGCTTGTAACTATGTTTCTGAATATGTCTACGAGAGTCATGTTTATAGCAAAAAACGTCTTCAACCTTTGTTCTATAGAGACATCAGAGAGAAATTCAATCTTAACTCTCAGATAGCATGTTCTGTATTCAGAACAGTCTCTTCTAAATATGTCTCTTTGAAGTCTAATCATATGGATTGGACTAAAATCCAATTCAAACCTCAATGTGAGTTAGTTAGAAACAAAGATTATTCCTTAACTAAGGATAACTGTTTTAGCATCTCCACGCTTCAAGGAAGAATCAAAGTACCATATATCAACAAACACTTTGAGAAATACTTCGATAGTGATGTTTATAAGTTTGGTACTGCGGTTCTCTTCTATAAAAAGGGTAAATGGTTCTTACTAATTCCAATTACCTATGAGGTTGAAGGCTGCAAAGAAGTTACTAATATTGTAGGCATAGACAGAGGTATTAACTTCGTAGTTACTACTTATGATTCCAAAGGCAAATCCAAATTCATCAAAGGAAGGAGTATTAAGCACAGAAGAAAACATTTCAAAAACCTTAGAGAGAAACTTCAGAGGAAACACACCGCCGCTGCGCGGCGGAGACTCAAAAGAATAGGAAAACGAGAGAACCGTTGGATGAATGATGTCAATCATTGCATCTCGAAGGCACTCATACAACAGAATCCTCAGAACACTCTCTTTGTCTTTGAAGACCTTACGAACAT
>Ga0310696_10006060_pt1 | contig 14433 bp, 11 predicted proteins | sample AusTroGonzalo_MG_4_FD_203885 | JGI IMG/M metagenome (GOLD analysis project Ga0310696, IMG submission 203885) | Bovine rumen microbial communities from tropical cattle in Woodstock, Queensland, Australia - Gonzalo_02 (v2) (version 2) | ecosystem: Host-associated > Mammals > Digestive system >...
AAGCCGATGACGGAGTCATGAATAAACCGGTGATGGTGTGGATACACGGCGGCGCTTTTGAAATCGGCGGAACAGCCGAACCGCGTGAGGAGGGCAGCAAGTTCGTCCAGGAGAATCCTGATATCATTCTTGTCAGTATCGAGTACCGGCTCGGCGTATTTGGCTTCTTCCATCTGTCTCATCTAACGGATGGTGCAGACTACCCCGATGCGCAGAACCTAGGACTTTTGGACCAGTTGATGGGCTTGAAGTGGGTTCATGAGAACATCGCTGCCTTTGGTGGCGATCCCGAGAATGTGACGATTTTCGGCCAGTCAGCAGGTGGCGGAAGCGTGAGTCTGCTCCCGCTTATGAAAGATTCCCATCAATATTTTAAGCGCGTCATTGCACAAAGCGGTGCCCCAGTCTTTACGAGATCTACTGACGAAGCCATCGCTTGTACGAATGAGGTGATGGCTCAATTGGGCTGCAAGACCGTTGCTGACCTGCAGAAGGTTGATATTGAGAAGTTGATATTAACAGCAAGTGATGCCCTTTCACTACGCGTATGGGCAGAAAGAGACGGAAGAATCCTGCCTCTGGACCCGTATGAGGCTTATGCCAATGGTGCGGCAAAGGATCTGGATATTATGCAGGGTTGCACCAAGGACGAGATGAATTACTTTGTATTCGGATTTGGCGTGGAGGGTTGGAATGCGTTTGGAGAAGCCCGCAAGGCAAAGAAGTTGGCACAACTGACCGAGGATGAGAAGGCGCTGGTGGAGAGCTTCTGCAATGATATCCATGGCGAAAGCTACGAAAATACCAGCCGCTTGTTTGACCAACTCGTGTTCATTGCGCCGCTCATCAGAATGTCGGAGAATCAGACCATGGCCGGTGGTAAATCCTACACCTATTTCTTCACGGTGGAATCCTCTGTACCTTTGATGAGAAGCGGACATGCGGTTGAACTTTCGACGGTATTCAACCATCCGGAGGAGACTTTCCTCACGGGAAGGCAATTCGATGCAACGTTCTCAAAGACCATGCGCAAGATGTGGGTACAGTTCGCCAAGACCGGCAATCCGTCGCTCAGTGCTGATCTGTCTCCAGACGGCAAAGCTAAAGAGTGGCCGCTCTACGACCTGGAGAACAAGCAGCTGATGTTTTTCGACGAGTTCGATATCCATCCGGAGAAGGAATCAGAGAGAAAGATTCTTGATTGGGACAGAATGTATTTCTTGACCAAGTATTATTGTCTATGAATAACATGAGGGCAGTCCTTTTGTTATTACAGGAGAACCGCCTTCTGTTAGCGCCCATCAATTATGGCAAAAAGGATAAGAGACAAAGAAAAAGATAGTATAGACTTTGGAAAGTCGAAGATCGACTTACTGTTTAACAGCATTTTCTATCCGACGTTATTATCAATGGTGTTTGCGTCGCTCTTTACAGTTGCAGACGGAATCTTCGTTGGACAGGGAGTGGGAAGCAATGCACTGGCGGCTATCAATATTGTCTCGCCGCTGTTTTTGATCACGACGGGTATTGCGCTGATGTTCGGTGCGGGCGTGTCAGTCGTGGCAAGTATCCATTTGTCACAAAACAACAACAAAGCCGCTAATATCAATATCACCCAGGCCTTTGAGGTGGCTACGCTGTTGATGGTGATTATTGCTATAGCTGTTTATTTCCTTCGTATACCTTTCTTGCGACTTTTGGGATGCAGTGATGCACTATTGCCATTATGTCAGGATTATCTTCTCCCTATTCTTCCCGGCTGTATCTGCATCGTCATTCAGATAATCGGCACCTTCGTCATTCGACTTGACGGATCTCCCAAGTTTGCTGCCTCAACAGAAATTCTTCCCGGCTTACTGAACATCTTCCTGGACTGGCTGTTTGTATTTCCGATGCAGTGGGGTATCGCGGGTAGCGCCATCGCATCATCGATCAGCTGCGTCGTTGCCGCAGGAATGGTTGTCTGGTATATGTTCTTCCGCGCACAAAGCGTTAAGATCAGCAGACTAAAACTCAGTCTTACAAGTTTTTATCTGACAACACGCAATGTCGGCTATATGGCTCGTAGTGGTTTTTCCTCTATGCTGGGCGAACTGGCGATGTCCATGATGTTACTGGCCGGCAACTACGTCTTTATACGTGAGTTGGGCGAAGATGGAGTAGCCGCCTTCAGTGTAGCCTGCTATCTTTATCCTATCGTGTTCATGGTCAACAATTCCGTGGCACAGTCTGCCCAGCCTATCATTAGTTTCAACTATGGTGCAGGCAATCGCTACCGTGTGCAAAGAGCCTTCAGGGTTAGCCTCAGTTACGCTACCATCTGTGGCGTATTGACAACAACGTTTCTTACCTTGTGTACCAAACCACTTGTCGGCCTTTTCCTGCAAGCAGGCACCAATGCCTATGAGATTGCGATAGGTGGACTACCGTTGTTCACTTATTCTGCCATATTTTTTGCATTGAATGTTGCCATAATCGGATATTATCAAGCCACCGAGCAGAACACTCGGGCTACGTCATGTATGCTGTTCCGAGGTCTGATATTCCTTGTGCCGGCATTTATCCTAATGCCTAAATTCATTTTCCCCCAAGGCATGTGGCTCGCTGTTCCTGTTACAGAATGCATAACGCTGGGTGTGATACTATTGACAAATAAGCGCATCATTAGTCGTTAAGTGACTCGTTATCTTCGTATAAAACAACAATATAACTTATTAACTTATGCAGACAAGGTTCAAAACAAAAGGAAAGATCTTTGATATTGGCATCACTGCCGTGGCAGGAATGCTGTCTGTGGTCGTAATGCTCTATGGTGTGTTTCATTTCGGACTGCCCGAGGCAGGACCCGAACTGGTGCTTAACCTGTTCTACATCGCCTGTCTGGTGATGATCTGGATGTACTTCTTCAACCGGCTTGACAGCCTCCACTTCAATTATTGGTGCTCCGTCTTGGTGGGCATCACTGTGCTGTTGCGCGACATTCTCTTTCCGCCGCCCCTGGCTTTCTATGCGATACATCTGGCATGTCTTGTGCTCGCGGTGCTGCTGCTCTGCACGCTTACCTATTTCTATGCGCGCAAGGACTGGAAGAGCTACACCAAGCGCAACCTGTGGACTATCTGTATCATCGACATAGTCATTGCTGCGCTCTACAATTTGGACATCTACTTAGAGCCCACCGATGAGTACACCACCTATATGCTCACGGAAATCTGGATTCGTCCCACCATCACCTACGGTCTTGTGGCGTGTTTCGTGACGGAAAGGGAATTACAATGATGCCGACCTGCAGCCGAAATGAAAGAACGCCCCCCGCCGTCATTGATGAGCGAGGGGCGTTCTTTTTAGTGATGGCCCCCCTCCGACGATGTTGAATTTCCGTTAATTGATGTTTGATTTGCGTTATTTGACATGCGCTGATCTGGTGCGAGTTTCAAAATCAACAAAAAAGTTTCAAAATCTGCAAAACTTGAATGCTTTAGCATTCGGGGGCTTTGTGATTTGGATATTTTTTCTTATCTTTGCACTATAACTTAAAACAATCGGACGATGATGACATATCAAGGACATATCGTTGATGCAGTTCACCGCGAAATTTTCGATGGCGAGCTGGTGGTGGACGATGGGCGCATTGTTCGGGTGAATCGTTGTGAACTGCCAGAGGATGGGAGGCAATGGCCCTATCTGATGCCAGGTTTTATCGATAGCCATGTTCACATCGAGAGCAGTATGATGATGCCTGTGGAGTTTGCCCGTGTGGCGGCGGAGCACGGCACTATCGGGGTCATCGCCGATCCGCATGAGATAGCCAACGTGCTTGGTGTGGAAGGGGTGGACGTGATGATCCACTCGGCCAGTCAGGCGCAGTTCAACTTCCTGTTCGGAGCCCCCAGTTGTGTACCGGCGTTAGGCGGCAATGTGGAGACCAGCGGTGCAATCATCGACAGTCGGAAGATAGCAGCCCTGATGCAGCGCGATGACATCGGCTTCTTGGGCGAGATGATGAACTTCACAGGTGTGCTGCAGGGCGATAGGGAGGTGATGGCGAAGATAGCCGCTGCCCGCGCAGCAGGCAAGCCTATCGACGGCCATGCCCCAGGCCTTACCCCAGAAGAGCGGCAGCGCTATGCGCAGGCAGGTGTATCTACCGACCATGAATGTACAACGCTCGACGAGGGGCGTGAATGCATCCGTGCCGGCATGAAGGTCATCATCCGTGAGGGCAGTTCCGCCAAAGATTATGCTCACCTGCACCCGCTCATCGACGAATATCCCGACCAGGTGATGCTATGTACCGATGACTGCCACGCCGACGACCTCGTGCGTGGTCACATCCTCTCCATCGTGAAGCGGGCACTTATCGAAGACCACGACTTTTGGAACGTCCTTCAGGTGGCCTGCTGCAACCCGCAGCGTCACTACGGCATGAACTGGGGACTGCTGCAAGAGGGCGACCCGGCCACATTCCTCATCGTCAACAATGTTGGTCCTTTCCTGGGGGTGCAGAACACCATCATCCGTGGTGTTGAGGTCTATAGTTACAACCTGTCGTTCGGAAGTATCAGCGCTCGGCGGCAGACGATCGCGGACCTCAGTTGTTATCCTAACCGTTTCTGCGCAACTCCCATAACGGTTGACGACATCAAGCTTGACATCCATTGCGGCGACACCAAGCACATCATCCTTGCCACAGACAGGAGCCTATATACCGGCCACGACGTGGTGGAGGTGACGGGCGACCCCATGAAGGACTCTCACTACCCGTGGCACGAGGTGCAGAAGGTGGTGGTCTATAACCGCTATGCCCAGATGGCCCGTCCCGTTGTCGGGCTGGTGCGCGGCTTTGGCATCCGTCAGGGAGCCATTGCCTCGTCGGTGGCTCATGACAGTCACAACATCGTGGCCATCGGCTCCTCCGATGAGTTTATTGTCCATGCTGTCAACCGTGTCATAGAGATGCAGGGTGGGCAGGTGGTTATAACCGATGAGGAGATTATCGAGATGGCACTGCCCATTGCAGGGCTGATGTCACCGCTCGACGGCCATGAGGTGGCTTACCGCTGCCGGTTGCTCTGCGACATGGCAGCCCAGACCGGTTGCACGATGAAGGCACCCTTCATCACGATGGCATTCCTTTGTCTGCCCGTCATTCCAGAACTTAAGATTACCGACAAGTTCCTTTGGGACAGTAAGAACATGAAAGTAATAGAAGACTAGACATGAAAAGAATTTTGACCGTTGCAGCCATAGCGCTCCTGTTGGGAATGACGAGCTGCTTTAAGGATGACAATCCGGCTCCCCAACCAGAGCCCAGTCCCGGTGTATGGGAGAAAGGTGTGTTGCCTGGCCGCTTCACTGTCAATGCCGAGGGACTTCAAGTGCAGTTCTCTCAAGGCAATCTGCAGTATCAGGCTTCATCACATACATGGCGATTTGCCGAACACCAATATGACATCGTGGGTGATGCCGCGACTGGCAACGTGTATGAAAACGGCGTGAAGAGCGACAATACGGCCATTGGCAGTGACTACGACGGCTGGATCGACCTCTTTGGCTGGGGCACAGGTATCAATCCCACACTTGCCACCACAGTGAATGGGGACTACATCGTCTATAGTGAATGGGGCGACAATGTTATCCAGAACAGCACAGGATTCACATGGCGTACGCTGACAAGCGAGGAAAATGTCTATCTGTTTCACGACAGGACAAATGCTGCCAGGCTCTTTGGCTTAGGTTCTGTGGACGGTGTGAACGGCGTGATCCTTCTGCCTGACGACTGGACGATGCCTGCTGGTCTTTCTTATACGCCCAGTACTACGAAAGGACTCGAATGGAATGGCACATATTATTTCAATGAAAACGCTGACAATTATTCTCATAACACCTACACCATAGACGAATGGAAGGAGATGGAGTCTGCCGGTGCGGTATTCTTGCCTGCAGCCGGCTATCGTGAAGGTACGAATGTGTTTCTTGTAGGGAAAGCCATCGACTACTGGTTAGCTACACAGCACGGGACCGTAGCGGGTGGCATCTCAGGCAACTCAAAGAGGCTCCATCCTCACAGCGATGGCGACCTGTACTACGGAGATTGTGTCCGATTGGTACACTAACCAGGATTGAATAAACGGACTATAAATGAAGATATGGAAAATGTTGATAATCTACAATCGCCGGAACAGATTTGCGACCATCTGCGCGTGACTTATGTTCCTACCTATTTGCTGGCTACGGCTGTAGGTGTGCTGCTGGTGGCATTCATTGTATGGGGCCTGCTCGGTACTGTGAGTGACAAGGTCTATTTCTCGGGAGTGGTGTTTCCCGCACAGGGTACTACCGACATCATGCTGCCCAACAAGGGCATTGTGCGCACCCTGATGGTACGCAATGGCGACAGGGTGAAACAGGGGCAGACGGTGGCAATTGTATCCATTGGTGAAAGTTACAGTTTCTTGACGAGTACGGTAAATGGTCTTGTCATTAGTACGAGGGCCGACAATGAGCCGTTCGAGGCCTTCGACCCTATAGTCAGCGTTATTGACGATAAAGCCTCTGACGGTCAATCACAGCATACCATACTTCTCGCCTATGCCGACAACGAGGCGCAACGTGACCTGCGCATAGGCATGGATGCCCAGGTGTGGCCTGCCGACGAGAAGCGTGACGAGATAGGTTATGTACGCGGGCGCATCAGTCAGGTGGTACGCTATCCTGCAGATGCCACCAAGGTGCGCCAGATGCTTAAATCTGACATCCTGGCCAAGCGGCTGATGGAACAGGGTGATGTGGTCTATGAGGTAATTATCGACCTGCAGCGAGACCCTGCCGATTCCACATGCTATGACTGGTCGTTCGGCCAGCCTGACGATGTGAGTATGGACTTTGGTACCTACTGCTCTGTGCTCACCGAGACTCGCCGATGCAGCATATTCAAGTATATGTTCGAGATGTCTCGCACACAAGTCCGTAACCTAAAGCTGAAGTTTGAATGAGTACAGAGCGGACACAAGGTAAAAATACGAAACTGTCGTTGATGTCGGCTTTTCGCTATTTCCTGAAGGGAAATGTGATATTTGCCCTCAACGGCATTATTATCGTTGGCATTGATTCCGTGGTCTGCATATTCCCGCCATTATTCCAGCAGATATATACTGATAATATCATCACACAGAAGAACCCGGAATGGTTTACCCCGCTGATAGTGCTGTATATCCTGCTGTTCGTGTTTGAACTCATGGTCTGGATAGGGTTCTCTATAGTACGACGGAAGAGTCAGGCAAGGATCAATATCACCACTTCGTCGGATTACCTGTGGACGGTACTCAGACTACCGATGACCCTGCTCACCCAGTTTACAGCAGGTGAACTGGTGGCGCGCTATGCCTCCATCTCAAAGACCACCAGGCAGATGGACTATGCCCTGCCGGCCGTAAGCATAATGATCCTGCCCGTTTTCTGCTGCTACCTCGTCATGCTTTTCAACTGGAAACTGGGACTGCTGGAAATCTTCTCTATCTTGTTGCTCGTTTATGTGATGCGCAGCACTGCCAACAAGCAGAAGAGGATTGCCATGGACCTGGAGGTGACGGAGGCGCGGCTGCAGAATGTCACGATGACGGGAATGGGTAATCTGGAAACCATCAAGGCGTTGGGTGGTGAGCAGTATTTCTTTGCGCAGTGGGAAAAAACCTATGCACAGTCCGTGAATGCCCGCGTGACCACCATCACCCATAACATCTATCTGAGCGCCTTGCCGGAATTTGTATTGGAGATTACCAATGGTGTCATACTCTGTCTGGGCACCTGGCTAATCTTGCAAGGAGAGATGACTCCCGGTATGATCTTGGCCTCCCAGGGACTCATCAACGAGACCATCTATCCCATCATCAGGGCTATTGCCAGCGTACAGACCGTGTTGAGGATCAACTCGTCTATCCAGCGCATCAAGGAGGTGACCGACTGTAAGCCGGAATGCGCTGAACTGCACCTGCCGGCTGACAACGAACTGCCCGACGTGGCCAAACTGGCAGGCGAGATAGAACTGCGTGACGTCACCTTCGGCTACGACCGCAGTCTGCCGCCTATCCTCAACCACTTCTCGCTAAAGATCAAGGCGGGTGAGCGCATAGCCTTGGTAGGTCCTTCGGGCTGTGGCAAGAGCACCGTGCTGAGTCTCGTGTCAGGGCTGTATGAGCCATGGGAGGGTGAAGTGCTGTTCGACGGCAAACCCCGCAAGGCCATCGACCGCATGACATTCGTCAACTCCGTTTCGGTGGTCAACCAGGACGTAACCCTCTTTGAAGGCACTATTGCAGACAACGTCAAGATGTGGGATAATTCGATTGAAGACTTCGCCATGATGCTGGCCTGCAACGATGCTCACATACACCACGAGATCATGGAACGCCCAGGCGCGTACCAGGGTGTCATCACGGAGCGCGGTAAGAACTTCAGCGGCGGACAGCGACAGCGCATTGAGATAGCCACCGCGCTGGCCAAGGAGCCCACCGTCCTGCTAATGGACGAGGGTACGTCGGCACTGGATCCTCAGGCGGAAATGAAGGTCATGAGGAATCTCTACGGTATGGGCATCACGCTCATCCTGATAGCCCACCGACTGGAGACCATTGCCGACTGCGACCAGATATACGTGATAGAGCGCGGACGCATTACCCAGCACGGTACACACGACGAACTGAGTCAGGTGGACGGTCTGTATCGCAATCTTTTAGAATACGTCTGAACAATGAAGAGTAGTAATATTTTCCTTAAACAGTTAGCCCAGCGCATGGATGGTGACCGTAAGGCGATGAGTCAGACGTGGATCATTCTGCGCTCCATGATAGACAGGAAGCTATGGAAGCAGATGGAGTCAACCGTGGAGTTGCCGTTAGACGTTGAAAAGATTGAGATGTTGTTGGAGAAATATAACATTTTTTTCCGTAACATCACACTGACTGACGGCTGGTGGACCCGCTGTACGGGCTATATGGTAGGATTCATGGCTGAGGACAACACTCCTGTCGTACTTGTGCCAGGCTTCACGGACTATACTTTCACCCATCCGAAGACAGACAAAGCCATGATGGCAAGCAAAAGCCACGACCTGCTGAAGCAGGAGGCACTGATCGCCTGTTTTCCTTTTCCAGAAGAAAAACTGACTATCAGGACAATCATGCGCTATGCCATAAGTTGCCTCTGTATATATGACTTATTGTACTGCCTGATGGCCTGCGTAGGCGTTTCCCTGCTGACAATGTTAACGCCCTACGTGTGCAAGCTGATCTTTTCGGAGGTTATCCCCTCGGGCGATGCCGGCCAGATTGTTCCCATCGCCACTCTGCTCTTCAGTGCTGCCGTCGGACTGACGATGGTGCAGATAGCCCGCAACCTGGTGGTGGTACGTATCAAGGATAAGGTGGAATATACGCTGCAGACGGCTATCATGTCGCAACTGTTGCTGCTACCTGCCACGTTTGCTAAATCTTATACGCCAGGCGACCTTTCTAACCGTCTGCTGTCGTTGTCGCGTGTCAGCTCCAACCTGACTGCCAACTTCCTATCGACTTTCTTGAGCTTCCTGTTCTCTGCCATCATGTTCGTACAGTTCTTCATCTATGGCGGCCCGCTGCTCTTTACCGGCATCGTAGTCGTCATTATACAATTTGCGGCCATCATGCTGGAGTATTACTATACAGAGAAAGTGCAGCTAAGCGTGAATTCCAGCGGCTCACACCTCATAGGCACGCTGTTTGCCTTGTTTTCAGGCATTCAGAAAATCAAGACCAGCGGAGCTGAGTTCCGGGCCTTCCATCAGTGGGCAAAGGCATATGCCCCCTCAGAGGTATATAGCAGTCGCCAGCCTTTGGCCAGTTTCTATGTGACCGGTGTCAGCTATTGTCTCAAGTTTTTACCTATGATTGTGACGATGTGGTCGGCTTGGCACTACGGTCTGGCACTCTCAGACTATATCGCCTATTGTGCTGTCTTAGGGCTCGTCTGCAAGGCTGTGGCTCAATTGCAAGGCATCACGAAGATGGTGTCACGCTTGTTGCCGGAGATGCGGCTCTGCCATCCCATATTAGAAGCAAAGATAGAGGTTAATAAGGGATCACATGTGGTGAGGGAAATAACGGGTAACGTGGAAATACGCGGTCTGAAATTCCGCTATGCCGATGACATGCCACAGCTCTTCGACGGACTCAACCTGAACATCAACAGTGGTGACTACGTGGCCTTTGTCGGAGGCTCTGGCTGCGGCAAGAGCACACTGATGCGGCTGATGCTGGGTCTGGAGCATCCGCAGGCGGGTTCCATTTTCTACGACCAGTACGATATCGCAGACATCAATCTGCGCAGCCTGAGGCAGTTCTGTATCGGCATCTGCATGCAGGACGGCCAACTCATTGAGGGAACCATCCGAGACAATATCATCTTCAACAATCCGCTGTTGACGGATGATGACGCCTGGGAGGCCGCACGTATGGCTGCCCTCGACGGCGATATCCGTCAGATGCCTTTAGGTATGGATACGCCCATCAGTGTTGACGGCAGGGGCGTGTCGGGCGGACAGCGGCAGCGAATACTTATCGCCCGTGCGCTGGTCAGAAAGCCCAAGGTACTCTTCCTCGACGAGGCCACATCGGCGCTCGACAACATCAGTCAGCACATTGTCATTGAGAACCTGGCCAAGCTGAACTGTACGCGCATTGTCATAGCCCACCGACTGAGCACCATACGGCAATGCAACCGCATCATCATGTTGCGTGACGGTCGTGTGGAGGCAGACGGCACCTACGAGGAACTGAAGGATAAACTGATAATTGAGAATAATGATGACTGATAAGAATATCATACATAAAATAGGTAGGCGAATGGTGCTCACAACATTATTCACTGTTCACTGTTCACTATTCACTATCTATGCGCAGCAACTCAGTCTTGACCAGGCCATCCGTCATGCTCAGGACAGTACGATCTTAGCCTTCCAGAGCCGTCACGAATACAACTCCTACGCATTGCATTACGATGAGTTCCTGGCGCTGCGCAAACCGCAACTTAACCTGCGGGTGGCTCCCAACTATTACAGGCTTCTCAGCGACCTGTCGCGCGACTATGTCTATCTGCGCAACTATGACAACCTGTCGGCCGCTGCCAGTGTCACGCTCTCGCAGAAGATGCTTGACTGGGGTGGTGAGGCCTATCTTGGTTCACAGGCCATCTGGAGCGAATATCTCAGCTCACAGGCGTCAGATGCCAGGCAGTTTGTGGCAGCACCCATCCTGGCAGGCTATCGGCAGACGCTTCTGGGCTATAATCCCTATCGCTGGGAGAAGGCCGTTGAAGATCAGCGGTTGAAGGCTGCCCGTCAGCAGCACCAGTACGATCTGAACAGCATTGCCGAGGAGGTGACACGCCGCTTCTTCCGACTGGTCTGCGCACAGAGTCAGGCCGATATGTATCGGCGTAACCTGCAGACCACCGACACCCTCTATGCCATCGCCTGCGAAAAATCCAGTATTCTCATGGTGACAATGGCCGAACTGCGCTCATTGGAGTTGCAGCGTGTCAATGCTGCCAACGCACTGGCTATGGCCCGCACGGCAGAAGAGGAGGCCCTCACGCGGCTCGCATCCTTCCTGAGGCTCGATGGCGACAGTCTGTTAACCCTGAACCTGCAGTTCCCGCAGGAACCCAAGGCCATCTCACTGACGGTTGCCGAGGCCATAGACTTAGCCTTGGCAAACAGTCCCGCCTATCAGCACCAGATGGCCGAACTTACCGAGTCGCGCCATCAGGAGCAGAAGGCCAGGAAGGAAAAAGGCGTCAATGTGTCGCTCGATGTCAATGTAGGTATGCAGCAGGTGGATCCTGTCCTTGGCCGTGCCTATCGTGACCAGCGGCTCTACGCCCTCGGGGCTGTCACGTTCAGTGTGCCGCTCATGGACCACGGTGCCGCCAAGAGTCGCCATGCTGCCGCCCAGGCTTGGGTGGAGCGCGAGGAGAGTGCGCTCGATGAGGCAGGGCGTCAGTTGAGTGAAGATGTCGCTACAACCCTGCACGACATCAATATCTACCGTCAGTTGTTAGAGCGGACCGTTCAGGCTGTCGCCATGGCTGACGAGGTGTTTGAGCTGAACGCAGAGAACTATGCCAATGGTCTCTGTGACATTAATACCTATACGCTGGCACAGAACCGGCGCGACGAGGCCTATAACCAGTATCTGTCGGCGCTCGAAAGGTATTGGACCACCTATTATCATTTGCAGACACTAACAGGAATGAATTGAACATTGATAATTAAAATATGAAAACCAAGACATTTCACTATTCACTGGTTGTGACGCTGGGCCTGATGCTGACAGCCTGCCATAACGAACGGAAGAATGATCCTGTAGATGGTGACAAAGCTGTCGCTGCTACTGAACAACCTGGCACCACAGAACTGCCTGGTGAGGAGGATGCCGTCCCTGTCGATTTTTTCAGCAAGGGCACTATCGAGTCCGTCTCAGAGGTGGCTGTCACCAGCCGCATCAACGAGCAGATTGTCATGCTGGGCGTGGAGATGGGGCAACGCGTACAGAAAGGGCAGGTAGTAGCCCGGCTTGACAGGACTGCCACAGAGGATAGAATCGTGAAAGGCCGTGCGGAACTGGAGCGCGCCGAATACCAGTATCAGAACATCCTGATGGGACAAGGCTATAAGCGCGGGGCCTTCGATCAGGCACCTGAGAACATCCGTGAGATGGCGCGTATCAACAGTGGCTATAACACGGCCAAGGCCGCCCTCCGCCAGATGGAACATCAGTTGACATACTGTACCATCCTGGCTCCCGTCTCGGGTGTGGTGACACAGCTCAATGCCGTTCTCTATGGGACAGCCGTGCCGGGCGAGACGCTGTTCCGCATTGTGGATACCGAGCATTTGAAGGTCTGTTTCGATATACTTGAAAACGAGCTACAGCGATTCGAGAAAGGCACCGAAATCACATTAGCCCCAGTATCCTTTCCCGACGACCGCCATTATGCCCGCATCACTGCCGTCAGTCCCGTAGTGGAAAAGAATGGTATGCTACATTTGGAAGCAATACTTACGCCGCATCCTCACCTCAAGCCTGGCATGTCGGCCATTATCGCGTTGGGAAGGATAGATAACTAACGAAGTTATATCTAATTACGGCATCTTTATTAAAGTCGAATATAACTTATGGAGACAAGATACAAGAAGGCTAAGATTTTCGACATCGTCATTGCTGCCGTGGCAGGAACGCTCTCGGTTGCTATCATGATATATGGCATAGGCCATTTCGGACTGAACGAAGCATGGCCCGAACTCGTGCTTAATATATTTTATATCGCCTGTCTGGTGATGATCTGGATGTACTTCTTCAACAGTCGTCACATCACCACCCAGCAGTTCAACTACTGGTGTTCCATCTTGGTGGGTATGACGGTGCTGTTGCGAGACATCCTATTTCCGCCACCCCTGACCTTTTACTCGCTCCATCTGGCGTGTCTTGTCCTCTCGGTGCTACTGCTCTGCACACTTACCTATTTCTATGCACGTAAGAACTGGAAGAGTTACACCAAGCGCAACCTGTGGGGCATCTGCATCATCGACATACTCATTGCCACACTCTATAATTACGACATCTATCTTCAGCCTTTCAACGAATATACTAACTATTTGCTCACGGAAATCTGGATACGTCCCACCATCACCTACTGTCTGGTGGCCTGTTTCGTAACGGAAGATGGTTAACATAAAAGAATAGCAACTAATAAACAACTAATACAATATGACAATGAAAAAAATGATTCAATGGGTGCTCGCCGCCACCCTTGTTTGCGGTGCAACGACAGCAAGTTTCTCACTGACCTCCTGCAAGCAGAGTCGCCCTCAAGGGGACACCTCTGTGCAGCAGGTACAGAGCACGGAACTGATACGCACCAGTCAGAGTTGGGACGGCGTGGAGCTGCCCGATTATCTGCAGGGTCGTCCCGAACTGGTAGCTGTGAAGTACGAGTTCCCCGCCGGTCAGAAATTAGGCTGGCATCACCATCCCGTGATGAACTACGGCATCCTGGTGCAGGGCGAACTGACCATCATTGGGCAGGACGGCAAGGAGAAGACCGTGCATGAGGGTGAGGCTGTCGTAGAGATGGTGAACACCATCCACCACGGTGAGAACCGAGGCACGAAGCCCGTTATCCTCTATATGTTCTACCTCTCGCAGGACAGCCTGCCGTTGGCCGTGCAGCACCCCAAGATTCCATTAGACTAATATGGAGAAATATCAAGGGCATATCGTTGATGTGGTTCGTCGCGAGATGTTCGATGGCGAAGTTGTGGTGGAGAATGGCCACATCAAGCAGGTGAGGCAGTGCGAGTTGCCTGACAACGGGCAGGTATGGCCGTATCTGATGCCA
>Ga0310696_10006061_pt1 | contig 14430 bp, 12 predicted proteins | sample AusTroGonzalo_MG_4_FD_203885 | JGI IMG/M metagenome (GOLD analysis project Ga0310696, IMG submission 203885) | Bovine rumen microbial communities from tropical cattle in Woodstock, Queensland, Australia - Gonzalo_02 (v2) (version 2) | ecosystem: Host-associated > Mammals > Digestive system >...
CCGCGTCAAGGCGGTGTTGAAGCGGACGGGCAACGTATCCTTGAAAACCATCGTCCTCGGCGGGCTCGTCATCGATACCACCAACATGAATGTCACTGCGCAAGGGTTACCGGTGCCGCTCTCCCGCAAGGAATACGACATCCTCCTTCTCCTCGCGTCCCATCCCGGGAAGATATTCTCCCGTGCCGATCTCATCCGTGAGTTGTGGAAAGATGCTCCCTATGTTCTCGACAGGACTGTGGACGTCCATATTGCAAGGATTCGCTCAAAACTGGGCACGTGCCGGGACCTCATCACCAATAGGGCCGGTTTCGGCTATTCGATGGAAGCCCATGAATAGACATCTATGGAAATGGATTATCGCGGTCTTCGCGGTCTTTGCGGCCGTGGTGACGGTCGTGGAGCTGGGCAGTGCGAACAGCTACAAGACGAACATCCTGTCCTCGCGTCTTGAAGGATATGCCGACATCATCGCCCGTACGGATGATTATGCCCGGTCCACATCCCTGCTTCCCCATAATATCCGCGTTTCTGTCATCGACCTCGACGGCAAGGTTATTTATGATTCTGCCGAACCTGTGGCGGTGATGGACAATCATCTTTCCCGCCCGGAAATCACGGCAAGTCTCAAAGGTGAGGATGGCTGTTCAATCCGTAAATCCGAGACAGCGGGGATAGAATACATCTACTATGCCCGCAAGTATGGCGACGTCATCGTCCGTACGGCCTTGCCTTTTGAGATTACACAGAAGCGTTTCCTGCATCCGGACTGGATACTCCTGATTACCATCGGCCTTCTGTTCCTGGCCGCCGTACTGGTCATCATCCTGCTCTCGCGTCGTATCGATGCCGAAGCGGAAAGGACGACGGACGAGAAACTGCAATCACAGAAAAAGCGCATCACGGGGAACCTCGCCCATGAAATCAGGACTCCGGTGACGAGCATCCGGGGATATCTGGAGACTTTGATCAACAATCCAGACCTACCGGCAAACAAGAAGGAACTCTTTACGGAAAGGGCTTATCTCCAGACCCTGAGGTTATCAGACCTGATTCGGGACATCGCCCTGATTACCAAAATCGAAGAGTCTCCGGAACTACTGACGCAGGAGTACATTGGAGTAAGAAGATTGACCGAGGAAGTATTTGACGAATTCGCCTCCGAAATCAAAGAGCAGGGTGTAATCATCGAGAACAATGTCCCTGAAGAGTTGAGCGTCAAAGGGAACCAGTCGCTCATCTATGCTATCTTCCGGAATCTGGTGGAGAATTCCCTCCGCTATGCCGGCCCTGGCATTATCATCCATATTGAGAGTTCCACAACGAACGGCGTCGCTAATTTCAAATATTCCGACAACGGGAAAGGCGTAAACGAGCAGCATATTGATCGGATTTTCGAACGTTTCTACCGCATTCCGGAAGAAGACGGCCATCACGCAGAAGGCTCCGGTCTTGGCCTGTCAATAGTCAGGAACGCCATCGCTTTCCACGGAGGAACAGTCAATGCCTCGGCTGTCATCCCTCACGGACTTTGTTTTCGATTCACGCTTCCCATTCTCTGACAATCAAGGCTCTTTGGACTCACTAACCCGAACACAGATTTGGGAGAACTATAGCAAAAAGTATTGATGCTTCAGCCAATAAGCATATACGGGGTCTTGGAAAGAATACACTCCGGCAATGTTGTCCAGAATGTCCTTTTCAACCAGCGCTTTTCTTGCACGGGAAATCATCGTCGGAGACGAGAGCCTGTATTTATCCATGACGGCTTTGGAGGTGAGGTTCTTCTCACCTGCGGACATGGCGCGGAGAAGACACAGCTGCTGGTTGGTAAGCGTCTGGGTCATCGTGTCGAACATCAGGCTGAGCTGGGCCGTGATCGTGGAATGGGCTTCATCGACCGCATCAAGCGTTGCAACCTTATCAGTGCGCAGCCATACTTGCTGGGCAAGCTGCTGGACATAGTACGGATGATTCTGGACGCGCGCGACGATTTCCTCGCAGACATCATCACCGATGGATTTGCCCGTCCTCGCGAATGTGCCCTTGATGAACTCCACCCAGTCCGGAGTCTTGATCTTCTCCAGGAACATGATGTCGCCGAACTTGTAAAAAGGCATGGAGTAATCCGTGAACACTTCAAGCATCATGTGCCGTTTGCTGCCATACAGGCAATAAGCCACATTCTCGTGTTGCTGGAAATGGGAGCGAAGCTTTTTCTGGAACGCGAGCGAATCGTCAAATGTGGCAATGTTCTGGAATTCATCGATACAAACGACGATGCGCAGTCTTTTCTCTCCGGCTATTTTCTCAGCCAGGTCCAGAATCTCGTCGGGACTCCTCCTGAGCTCTTCCATATTGAGGTCTACCGTGAATTCGCTCATCGGATCTCCTCCAAAGGACACTTTGGGGACGAAGCGGGACAGGAACCGGGTCGCATTCGCGACCGCTTCCTCCCATTTGGTCGCAGTGGATTTGATGACGCTTTGGGCCAATGCCGTGTAGAACTGCTCCTCCGAACGCACATTGAAGAGGTCGACCCGGCACACCCTCAAGTCACTGTCTTCCTCCATGGCTATGGCGGCAGCCTTGAAAACGAGGGAACTCTTCCCCCATCGCCTGGGAGAGATAAGGATGGTATTGATAAGAGACTTGAAGTTGGTCACGAGATGCGCCGTCTCTTCTTTCCTGTCCGTGAAGTTGTTTTCCTTGGCAAGCCTGCCGAATACGAAGGGGGTTTTCATATAGCATCGATTGTTTCGCACAAAAATAATAACAAAAATTGATATATCAAAAGATGATATATCGAAAGATGTAATTATGGGAATCCTTTAGATATGCATCCTTCAGGTCAAACTTATAACGGTCTTTTTCACTTGTTTGAACAGACACCTTTCGGAGTGTACAAAATGGCCGGTAAAAAGTTCTGCCACTGCTAATGCATAACTTTCAACAAGTGGCTCTATGAGGTCTCTGAGAGTACTTAAAGACCGAAATGGGCATAAAAAACGATTCGGGTAAAAGAAAAAAGATGGTCTTGCAGAAGTGCCAGTATAGTCCAATCATGTAATAGATATACCAAGTAAACTAAACAACTATATCTATAGACACAAATGGGTGGCTTTTTTTCTCACTTCTACATAAGAAAATCGAGTTCTTATTTGGAATGATTATAGATAGGAATAGGCTTGTTTTCGTGTCAAACTTGTTACACTATCTTGACACGTCTCGAAGAGCCAAAAACCAGGCCATTTTCTCTTTTACCCGAGATATTCAAGTGCTTCCGAAGATGATCCTTCAAGAAATCGCTCGATCCCGTCACAATGCTTGTCACAAATAACGCCAATTCTGTCACAATTGTGACAAACGAACTGCTTAACTCGCTGATAATCACACCCCATTAAAAACCCTCCGAGTCTCCTTGGAAAGTACGTGATTTTCTGCATCGGGAAATGATAGATTTTGCTTATCTATTTGATATTCAATTAATTAGGCTAAATTTAATGTTTGGAGATTTACGGTGTTCTTGGCGTTTTACGGAGTTTTTCGGGGGTTTTTGAACCATATTTGAACCACGCGTGGTTCAAGGTAAGGGATAATTAACGCCAAAGTACACAACTTTACGTCATTTTACTTGTTTTTACATAAATGACCCTAATCACTGGGGATAAATGGCGCATCGGAGGTTCTGAAGATTATTTCCAGTGATTTTGTAAAAAGTGTGTACAAATTGAACGCACTATCCCCGATACTCGGAAGGAGACTCGCCCAGGTACCGCTGGACATAACGGCTGAAATAGGCCGGTGAGGAGAAATTGAACATCTCGGAAATGTCCACGAAACTGAGGCTCCTGTCTCTGAGCTGGCGGGATATGTCCAGGACAGTGAACCGGTTGATCCACCAGTTGGCCGAATTGCCGGTGATGGACTTGCAGATCTCGGAAAGGTACTTCGGAGCAATGCAAAGCTCGGAAGCATAGTAGGTTACCTCCCGGTTCTTCCGGTAATCCCCCCGCTCCAGCATACCGATAAACCGCTGCATGACGGTTGCCGACTGGCTCTGAACCTCTACCAATCCATTGATACGGGCATGGAAATCATAGAAGTCCAGGATGAGCGTCTGGATGGTACTGACCATCATGTCGTCCAGGAAATGGTGCCATACCATCATCCGGCGCCGCCCGACTTCCTCGAAATCCCTCCGGCAACGTTCAAACTCTTCATCCGTGAGATGCATGACCGGATCTTGTGCCAGAGATAGCGAACCGCGCATCCCGTAGTTGTTATTCGGCGTGGACTTCTCGATAAACATCGGATCCACATAGATGACCTCGACCTGGAAATCAGCAGAAGGCCGGACCGCCGTGACTAGCTGGGTGGCCCGGATGATCGTGCAGTCTTTCTCCCGGATGGTGAAGGTAGTATCATTATAGTCGATCTCGCAGTTGCCTTCCAAACAGAGGATATGGGCCAGGTGGAGCGCCACCTCTCCTTCCCCGATTCCTTCCAGGGAGTTCCGGATGATAATCTCGTTTGTCATTGCAGCAAAGATAGTGATTTTCCGGCAAGTGCGCTGGGACTTTCCCTTTTTTCCGATTTGAAAGACACTTTTCCGGTTTTTGCATACCCGTCGGAATTACTCGCATTTTTTACGGAAAAAAGGGAAACAGGAAAACCCTTGTCGCGCTTTACCTTTGTCCCAGCAAATAACACAAATGGAAATGAAAACGCTCAAGCACATCCTTACCATCCTGGCAGTCATGTTCGCCGCATTTGGAAACATGGCTGCCCAAAACGTTCCCACCCTTACCTTGAACAACGGCGCTGTCATGCCGCAGTTCGGCATCGGGACCTACAATCAGACCAACGATCAGGCCTACGCCGGAGTCCTGTATGCCCTTCAGCATGGATATCGCCATATCGATACGGCCCATGCCTACGGCGACGAGGAAGGTGTAGGCCGCGCAATCAAGGACAGCGGCGTTCCCCGGGAAGAGATCTGGGTGACCAGCAAACTCTGGATGAACGACTACGGAGACGGCAAGACCCTCGAGCACATCGACGAGATGCTTGCACGCCTTGGTCTCGAGTATCTGGACCTCCTCTACATCCACCAGCCTTTCGGCGACCTCGAAGCCTGCTGGAAGGATATGGAGAAGGCTGTGGAACTCGGAAAGGTGCGTACTCTTGGCATCAGCAATTTTGACCGCGATCCTGCCCTCATCGACAAATTCGCAACGGAAATGAAAATCAAGCCTGCGATCCTGCAACTCGAAAGCCACCCTTACCGTCAAGCGCTGGAGATCAAGGCACAATGCGCAAAATACGGGATTGTCCTGGAGGACTGGTTCCCGCTGGGCGGCCAGATGAGCCAGGGCGCTCTCTTCCGCGACCCCGTCATCATGGAGATTGCCCAGGCCCATGGCAAGACGCCCGTGCAGATAATCCTCCGCTGGCACATCCAGGACGGCCGTTCCGCCATCCCCGGTTCGAAGACGCCGGCCCATATTGACGAAAACATCGATATATTCGACTTCGAACTGTCCGCCGAAGAGATGCAGAAGCTCCGCGGCATCAACAAGGAGGATCCTTTTTTCAAGATGCCCGGTCAGACTGTGCGCCGGATGTCCGAGAACAGCAGTGTCGTGCCCAACTTCAATTGATCCGAAATCATGAGAACCCGCAGATTGGGAAAGCTGGAAGTCAGCGCCGTAGGCCTCGGCTGCATGGGCATGAGCCATGCATACGGGGCGCCGGCCGACCGGAAGGAGATGGTGGACCTCGTGGCCTTTGCCGTCGATAATGGAGTGACTCTTTTTGATACGGCGGAAGTTTATGGTACGAGGGGGGAACCGCACCACAATGAATCCCTTATCGGAGACGCTTTGAAGCCGTATCGCGACAAAGTAATGATTTCCACCAAATTCGGTCTCCGCTTCGACTATGGAAGCAAAAGCTGGAACCTGCCTGTGATCGCCGATTCGCGCCCGGAAAGCATCCGCCAAAGCATAGAGGGATCGCTCACGCGCCTGCAAACTGACCATGTGGACATCTATTTCCAGCACAGGACCGACCCCGCCGTGGAACCGGAAACCGTGGCGCAGGTGATGGCCGACCTGATCCGGGAAGGCAAAATCCTCCATTGGGGCGTGTCCGAAGCTTCGGAAGACTACATCCGCCGCGCCCATGCCGTCACCCCGCTGGCTGCCATCCAGAACCGCTACTCGATGATGGCCCGCTGGCACGAAAGCCTTTTCCCCCTGCTGGAGGACCTGGGCATCGGTTATATGGCATTCTCTCCGCTTGCAAATGGCCTGCTGAGCGAACAGTACCAGGCAGGATGCTCCTTTGACAAGACCACCGACTATCGCGCCGGAATGCCGCAGTTCAAGAAAGAAAGCTTTGAAACCAACAAAAAGCTGTTCGCTCTGGTTGACGGTCTTGCCGACAAGTACAAGGCAACCCCGGCGCAGATCTCCCTGGCGTGGATGCTCTGTAAGAAGCCGTGGATCGTTCCCATTCCCGGCACCAGAAAATTCTTCCGCCTGAAGGAGAACATCGGTGCGGCCGATATCCATATTTCCCTTGAAGAACTCGCCGCCATCGACAGGGCGCTGGACACGATGTCCATGAGCGAAGTGTATGGTGGCACCCAAGTCATCAAACAATGAAACGAACGTTCAGCCTTTTACTCTCCGCCCTGATGAGTTTCTCTGCCTGTGCCTGTCAGGGTGAGGGGATTCCCGATCAAGTCGGGGATAAAAGTTCAACCGTCATGCCCGGCGACGACCGGGCATCTGAAAACACAGATCCCGTGACAGAACCTTTCAGCATCCACTACACCGAAGCCGTGCCGTCCGAATACTTCCGGCCTGCCTCTGAGCAAGGGACGGTGGAAGTCCTTTGGTACGATTCCAAGGATTATACGGCCAGTTCCAAACCCACGACCCGCAAACCTGCATACGTTTATCTGCCCTATGGATATGATGCATCGAAGAAATACGACGTCATCTATCTCCTTCATGGCTGGACGGGCGTAGCACAAGAGTATTTCCTGGGCCGGAACGGGAACGGCAAGACTCCGTTGGTGCACCTCTTTGACAACATGATCCAGCACGGCCTCACAAGACCCTTCATCGCTGTTTCTCCAACCTGGGACAAGGACAACCAGTCCAAGGACTGGGGCGAGAGCACCCGCGAAGCTGCCGTCTTCTCCCAGGAATATGTGAATGACCTGATTCCTGCTGTTGAGATGCATTACTCCACCTATCTGGAGAAGGCCGATGAGGAAAGCATCCTCGCATCCCGTGACCACCGGGCCATCGGCGGTTTCTCGCTAGGCAGCATCACCACCTGGTATGTCTTCGAGCAGGCTTTCCCCTACAGTAGCAAGTATCTGCCGATGAGCGGCGACAACTGGAGCCAAGGGATGTTCGGCGGCGCCTATTACCCTGACGAGACTGCGAAGTTTCTGGCCGATTTGGTGAATGCATCGGCCTATAAGAACGACTTTTACGTCTGGTATGCCGTGGGAACGCGGGATGTTCGCATAGACCAGACTCACAACCAGGCGCTTGCGATGGGAAAGCTCACGGATACCTTTAACTCTTCCAACTTCTCATATCACCAGAAGGAGAGCGGGCAACACGACTTCAATGCCGTCTGGGAGTTCATCTACAATGCCTTCCCGTTCTTCTATCCGCCGGAGCAGGTCCCGGTAAAGCAGACCTACACTCGCACTTCCAAGATTGCCGATGTGATGGCCGATCCTTCCTTCGAGGGCTTCGGCCGTCTGCTCTTTCCCGTGAATACGGGTTACTGGAGCGGCAGCACGCTGGAAGACCTGAGGCTCTCCTGGTACAATTACATCGACCCGGACAAGACCGTGGAGATTGTCAACACCCTGAAGTCCCGTGCGGACGTCGGCAAGACCATCTTTCTGGACATCTATACGGAGGCTGAAAAAGCTGCAGATCCGGCCAAGAAGAATACCGGCCTGTTCTTCTTTGAAGGGCACAAAGGTGCCAAAACTGCCATCTGCAACGCCGGAGGCGGCTTTTCCTATGTCGGAGCCATGCACGACAGCTTCCCGCATGCCCTTGAACTATCGAAGAAAGGATACAACGCCTTTGCGCTCATCTATCGGCCTGGCTGGGAAACGGCGATGGACGACCTGGCCCGGACGATCGCCCTCTTGGTTGCCAATGCCGACAAACTGGGCATCGACATGGACGGCTATTCCCTCTGGGGCGGCAGTGCCGGTGCCCGGATGGCGGCGACGCTGGGAAGCACCGCATCGGCCTACGGAGTTCCCCGGGCAGGCGCCGTGGTCATGCAGTACACCGGGCACGGCGACTGGACTCGCTATGACCCTCCTACCTATGCCTGTTGTGGCACCTCTGACGGCATCGCCTCCTGGCGGGGCATGAAAAGCCGCCTGGATGCGATGAGCGCCGCCGGCATCCCCACAGAGTTCCACGCCTATGAAGGCCTTCCGCACGGCTTCGGCCTGGGCAAGGGGACTGTGGCTGAGGGCTGGATTGACGATGCGGTAAGGTTTTGGGAAACTAATACGAAGAATTGATGAAAAAGATTGTTACACTGTTTTTTATTGCACTTGGTTTTATGGCAAAAGCACAGACTTATGGGGACGAGGGCCCCACTTTGACTCCCAATGCCTTCGGGCTGGTTTATGAGGATGCGATCTCCGAGAATATGCCCGGAGAGGTAAATATCCATCGGGTAACCTACCAAGTTGACGGCATTGATGTGGTGGCGAATGTATATACGCCAGCCGGTTATGACCCGGCGAAGGGCTATGCCGCTGTAGTGGTGGCACATCCGAACGGTGGCAGCAAGGACCAGGTAGCAGGCCTCTATGCCCAGAAGCTTGCCGAAGCCGGATTTGTCACCATCGCCTTTGATGCCCGTTATCAGGGAGAAAGCGGTGGGATGCCCCGGCGTACCGACAAGCCCGCCAACCGCATGGGAGACATCATGGGGGCCATTGACTTCATCCAGCAGTATCCCGGAGTGGATCCGGAGCGCATCGGCGCCTTTGGCATCTGCGGGGGTGGCGGCTACACCTTTGCCACAGCGCAAGTGGACAAGCGCATCAAGGCGGTCGGAACGCTGAGTCTTTTCAATACCGGTGACGTGCGCCGCAATGGCTATATGCGCACACAAATGAACAATATTGCCGAAAGGCAGCGCGAAGCCAGTCTGGCCCGCCAGAATGAAGCGGCCGGGGCAGAACCAGAACTGGCCGGATTCATGAACTGGACGCCGGAGGAAGCCCGCCAGATCAAGGTGGACCTCTATCGGGACGGCTATTTCTACTATGGTGTCACGCACAAGAGCCCCAACGCTCCCGGGACCTATCTCAAGAGCTCACTGATGGACATGATGGCCTGGGACGCGACGGACCACGCCGACCTCATCGACCAGCCGCTGCTCGTCATTGCCGGCGAGATTGCCGACAGTCGTTACATGTCCGAGGAAGCCTTCGCTAAGGCTACCGGTACGGCGGACAAGGAACTTTTCATCGTCCCCGGCGCCACCCATATCCGCACATACTTCGTCAAGGAGTATGTGGATCAGATATCAGCCAAGATACAGGGGTTCTATACACAAAAACTATAGACAGTATTGCCACAATATGAAGAAAGGACGATACTCGCTTCCGAGTACCGTCCCTTCTTTTGAGGTTGTCAGGTTCTGCTATAGGTTCAACTTCTTCAGCCAGGCGTCAACCTGCGGGAACTTCTTGTCGATATCCTCGCCGTTCATCTTGGTGGTGATGACGGCAAGACCTTCCAGATGAGAGGCGTCAGGCGTTGCCTTCACGATGTCCTTGAGGGTGTTGTATTCGGCAGTGTAGGCCGTGCAGAGCGGGACAACGGTCTTGCCTTTCCAGTCCAGGCCGGACTTTTCCAGGAAGGTGCGCACGGGCATCGGGGCGGTGTACCACCATACAGGGACGGCGACGATGACGGTTTTGTACTGCTCAAAATTCTCCGGGAGGCCTTTGATGGCAGGGAAAACATGGTTGTCGACCTCATTTTTCGCATCCACGGTGCAAGGGTCGTATTCTGCCGGATAGGGCTTTTCCCGCTCAATGCGGAAAGTATCGGCGCCGGTAACTTCGGCAATATGGTTCACCACGGCCTCAGTGTTGCCGCTCCAGCTGAACCAGGCAATCAGGGTTTTGTTCTCGTTCATCTTCTTGCTGTTTTGTGCGCACGCAGTGAGGCAAAGGAGCGCCGCCGCTGAAAGGATCAAATGTCTTTTCATACGCTATTTCAATGAATTGGATTCTGGCCGGGCTCGATGCCGGGACCCATGGTGCGGGTGGTGAAGACCATGGCCGTGAGCCGCCATTTCCCGTCCTCCCGGGTAAAGGTCTGGGTGACGAAGAAGGGAGTCGTGACGATGTTGTCGCCACCGCCCAGTGCTGCATCCAACTTGATGGTGCTGTACACTGCCCAGTTGTCATCGTTGATCTGCTTGACATCCACGCCATAGACTTCCGCGTGCTTGTAATGGATGAAGCCGCCGCCGATGGTGGCGAGTTCCTGGGCGCAGTCCCAGTAGCCGCCCATATGGACGAACATCGCATTGGGATGGAAAATGTCCTTCAGGGCATCGGCATCCTTGGCGGCCATCAGGTCCCAGATCTGCTGGGACAGGTCGGCGAACGGCTGCGCCTCGACCGTATGGGTCCGGTTGTTGAACATCGGGAAAGGTCCCTGGGCATAGGCGGCAATGCCGATCAGCAAGACGCCCAGCGATATCAAAAATCTTTTCATGAAAATCTACAGATTAATGGTTTTCAGCCAATTGGCAATATAATAGGCAATCACGTCATTGTTCTTCTCCTGGAACATGAAGTGGCTGTTGCCGGTGATGCCTTCGTCAGGGAGATAGACCACCTTGGCGTTGCCGCCGTCGGCATTGTAATGCTCGGCGAAGTCGCGGCACTGGTTCAGGACCATCTGCCAGAAGCCGGTGGACTGGATGTCTTCGGGACCGTTCTCAATGTAATCGCCGAAGAGGAAGAGCATGGGCACCTTGGCGTCCAGGAATTTCTGATATTCGGGAGACCCTACCATCGGGCCGAAGCCGGGTTCCACGGCGATGATGGCGGCGATATTCTCCGCATCCGTCGCCCAGCCTACGCGGCCGCCTTGGGAATGAGTGAGGTAGATGCTCTTCTTTCCGGTGAGGGACTTGACATCGGCCAGAACAGCACTGAGTGCTTTACCGAAGAGGGCTTCGTCGTAGTTGCCGGTGTTGGGCGTCATCTGGCAAAAGAACTGCTCTAAAGCATCGGCCCCTTCCGGGAACTGGGAGCCTTCGTAGCGCTCGGGGGCCACCCGGCCGATCCGGAAATGCGTGTACCAGGCCTGTTCGCCCACCTTGAACTTGTCGCCGTCCACATCGCCTGGGTCGTTGACGATAAATTCCGTGGCACCGGCGGCACCACGGCGGGGCTGGTCCACCAGGAATACGCCGTAGCCCTTGCGAAGGAAGAGGTCGCTCCAGCCTTCGCGGCCGTCCGGAGTAGCCTGCCAACCGGTGCGGGTCTGGCCGTATCCGTGCAGGAAGACGATGGGGTTGCCGTTACCATCGGCAGGAATCTGATAGAAGGTGTTGGCGTGGTCCACGTGGGTAGTAGTGCCGGCACGGGTGGCATCCATCCAGTTCTGTGCCGGATTATAGTCTCCGGGGATGGGAGCCGTAACGGTTCCGCCGGAAGAGAAAACGCCCTGTTTTTCAATGACAATGCCTTTTGGGGTATTGTTGCAGCAGGCGGCAAAGGCTACTGTGGATGCAAGGAGTACGAGTGTTTTCTTCATTATTCTTTGGGTAATTTGTTGTATTCTTCTTCCGGGAGGAGGTCGAACCACTCCACACCGGGCTTGTCCGGATTGGTGTTGGCGGCCAGATGGGCAAAGCGACTGCCGGGAGCAGCGCCGTGCCAGTGCTTGACACCGGGAGGGCACATCGCCACATCTCCGGGACGAAGGACCTCCACCGGCTGCCCCGCTATCTGGTGATAGCCGATGCCGTCCGTAACGATGAGGATCTGCCCGCCTGCGTGGCAATGCCAGGCATTGTACACGCCGGGTTCGAAGACTACATTGTGAATGCCGGGGCAATCGGCAACGTTAAGGGATTCGAGGGTGTTTGCCAGATGGATGGGACCATTGAAAGTGGGCAGCGTCATGCTCTCGGCAGGAGCGGCAAACATAAGACCGTCCAGGCCGGGTGTGTGTGCATACTCTTCAAGAATCACATTGTTATAATCCTCATCCGAAAGAGTGTTGTCCTCATCTACGTGAGCGTCCGGGGCCCATGCGGCATCATAAATGACAATCTGCGAAAACCAATTATCCTTGGTGGCCCCGTGCCAGTGACGCACGCCGGCAGGGATCTGCAGGACGTCGCCCTTTCGCAGAATCTGCGCAGGCTTACCTTCTTCCTGATAGAGTCCCACGCCGCCGGTAACCATCACGACCATGCCGCCGTGCCTATGCCAGGTGCTGTGCGCTCCAGGGGCAAAGGTAATGTTGTTGGTGGCGGGGAAGTTGAACACCGTATCCGGCTGAATCAGGGGCTGGAGATAAGCCTCGCCGGTAAAGGGAGGAGACGGGAGCGGATTCCCGAAAGGAAAGGTCAATTCTTCTTTTGATACAGTCGTGCCGGTATTGGACCCGCAAGCAGCAAACAGGAGCGCGGTCAGCAGAGGCAGGATTCTCTTCATTATTGTCTGTTGGATTGGATGATATCGTTCAGGGAAACGTTGGGATTGCGGTAGCGGGCCTCCGGGTTCCGCTCTCCCGGCCTGCCTTCCCAGGCGGATTTCAAGGTCAGGGCTTTCTGCGGGCAGGCGTGTACACAGGCAAGGCAGTATTCACAGTTGCCGCTGAACTCCAGCCCCTCCGCCCCCAAACGGAAATTCTTGTGCGGGCATACCTTTTCGCAGGTCATGCAACTGACGCAGCGATCCGACCTCAATTCCAGCAGACGCTCTGCCGTCATCGAGAAGTGCTGGTCCTGCATCCCCTTGAGCATTTCCTTGTTGAAGAAGCCCATTTCGGCAGGGGCGATAAAGTCTTTGTGCGCACCTACCTCCTCGAGGATGGTGGCCAGACTCTCGTCCGTGTGCTTGTCGATAGCGATCTGCTGGTTCATATCGAAGACGGGCAGATAGTTGTCCACCATCAGGATGGGCCGGATGTAATTGTTCTTGACACCATGCTCCTGACAGAATTCGTCCCAGTATTCAGCTACATTGACACAGGCGTTGCCGAATGTGATGACTGAGAAGATATAGGGAGCCTTGAACGTCCCCTTGGATACGAATTCCCGTACGATCTTGGGAATGGCGCCGGCATAATCCGGACAGACGAATGCGATTTCGTCCGCCTCGTAGACAAGGTCAGTCTTCTTGAGCTCCTGCGGGATACTCAATGGGGTATCCGAGAACTGTCGGGCGACAAACAGGGAGTTGCCGGTTGCGGTAAAGTAGAAAACGAGCCTGTTCTTGCCGCGTTTGCGGTCCTTGATAATGGCGGAATGCGTAAGCGGGGCAACTCCGGCCATTGCTGCGGCGGCCAGGGAGATCCCCATCCATTTAAGTGCGTTTCTTCTATCCATACGATGCATTTTGAGGTTTCACATCGCAAAGGTACAAGATAGTCAGTGGCGGATTGTTTCCAAAAAGGCGGAAAGAAAGGACAAAAAATCAGAAAACTTCTCTGCCACAACTTACAGAGTGTACAAGGAGTTGAATATCTGCAACAGGAGCAACATTTTAGATCACACTCCCCTTCTTCGGCAGTCGGAATTAATGGAAAGTTCAGAAGATCAAGATTTCCTCATCAGCTTTCTTTTTACTAGAAAATCGATAATGCTGAATAATTGCATTCACTCCGTAATTCTTAAACGTCTGATATAAAGATATTTACAGGAAATCTAATTCTGAATTATTCTAAATCGAACAAGAATCGTTTCCCGGGCCACATTTCCTCCCGAACATCGCCGTAATTCGGAATTACAAAAAATCGCTCAAAAACGGCCTCTGAAACATTTCTGAGGACTTTTTTGACGTTTTTCATTCAATTTCCAGAGTTCGGAAAAATTTGGAAAATTTTGAACCGTATATGAACCAAAGATTTGTAACTGATTGATTATCAAATAGTTTTACTGACTGCATCGGCAAATAGAATTTTAAGCCTAACTACCTGATAATCAATTAGTTAGCATATATTTTTGCACTTAATTTGGGCTAATTTCGCGAAATTGTAATTCATTGTTTTTCAATCGTTTACATTTTTAAGAAATTTTAATTTATGCATTTTTGAACCACATTTGAACCACGCGTGGTACAAGAAGTTTTGTGTTTTACGCCATAGTTTACACCTT
>Ga0310696_10006062_pt1 | contig 14430 bp, 9 predicted proteins | sample AusTroGonzalo_MG_4_FD_203885 | JGI IMG/M metagenome (GOLD analysis project Ga0310696, IMG submission 203885) | Bovine rumen microbial communities from tropical cattle in Woodstock, Queensland, Australia - Gonzalo_02 (v2) (version 2) | ecosystem: Host-associated > Mammals > Digestive system >...
CTGCATGCCGCCGATTCCTGTCGATACTTTCATCGAGTGCTGCAAGGCGGTAGTCAAGAAGAACGCCGAGTACGTGCCGCCGTACGGCACGGGCGGCTCCATGTACCTCCGTCCGCTCCTGATAGGTACGGGTCCGCAGATCGGCGTCGCGCCCGCGAAGGAGTACACGTTCATGATCATGGTCATGCCCGTGGGCGCGTACTACAAGGGCGGGCTCAAGCCCGTCCGCGCAGTCATCTTCGACCAGTGGGACCGCGCGGCGCCGCACGGCATGGGTGACGTCAAGGTCGGCGGCAACTACGCCGCCGGAATCTTCGCGCACGAGAAGGCGAAGAAGGAAGGGTGGCCAGTCGAGCTCTACCTCGACGCGAAGACCCACAAGTACATCGAGGAGTTCGCGACCTCCAACTTCGCCGGAATCACGAAGGACGGGACATACGTAACGCCCGACTCGTGCTCGGTGCTTCCGTCCGTCACGAACATGTCCCTCAGGCAGTGCGCCAAGGACCTCGGCATCAAGGTCGAGGTGCGTCCAGTCCCCTATACTGAGGTCAAAAAGCTCAAGGCCGTCGCCGCGCTCGGTACCGCCGTCGTCATCACGCCGGTCTGGGAAATCACACGTGGCAAGGAGGTCATCAAGGTCAGCGACCCGACCGTCGTCCATCCGACCCTGCAGAAGCTCTACGACCGCGTGCAGGGAATCCAGTACGGACTCGTCAAGGACACGCACAAGTGGTGCTTTGAGGTCAAGTAGGGAACCTGCGCCGCCATGCAAGTCCCCGAGCTGGTAGAGAGGATACTCGCATCCCGAGGCATTTCCGCTGACGGGATCGAGGCGTTCCTCTCCCCGTCGATCCGCGACCTCGCGCCGCCGCGCGAGCTGTCGGGTGTCGCCGAGGCGGCCGAGGCGGTGCTTGCCGCCGTCGCCGCCGGACGCAGGATCGTCGTTTTCGGGGACTACGACTGCGACGGAGTGTGCGCGACCGCCATACTCGTCCGCACGCTTGAGGCGCTTGGGGCGGCCGTCTCGCCGTTCCTCCCAGAGAGGCTCGTCGAGGGATACGGCATGTCCGACGCATCCGTCGCGCGGATGCTCGCTGACAATCCGGACGTCGGGCTCGTCGTCACGGTTGACAACGGCATCAACTCCATCGACCAGGTCGCCGCGCTCAAGTCGCGCGGAGTAGATGTCGTCGTGACGGACCACCACCTTCCCGGCGAGACGCTTCCAGACTGCCTAGTTGTCAACCCAAAGGTGTCCCATCCGGAACATTTCGAGGATCTCTGCGGCGCGGGCGTCGCGTTCCTGCTCGCGCAGGAGATCGTGACGTCGGCGAGGCGCGGCGGAACATACGACGGGCCATCAATCGGCGGTCCTCTGCTTGTTCTCGCGGGACTCGCCACCGTGACGGATGTCATGCCGCTTCTCGGGCAGAACCGCATCCTCGTCTCGGAGGCGCTTGCGCGCTTCGACACGCTTGCCCCGCTCGGACTGCGCGAGCTGTTCCTCAAGGCCGCGCCGCGCGGGGTCGTGCGCCACACATCGAAGGATTTTGGATTCCTCCTAGGTCCGCGCATCAACGCGTCTGGCCGCCTTGCCTCCGGCATGGAGGCGCTGGAGCTGATACTTTCCGACGACCGCGAGATCGCGCGCGAGGCCGCGCGCATAGTCGATGGCAGGAACACCGAACGCAAGAACATAGAGCAGAAGATGCTCGACGACGCTCTCGCCAAAGTGGTGCCTGGCGCGGCGGCGCAGGTCATAGACCTGCCTGACGGACACCAGGGCGTCGCGGGGATCGTCGCCGCGCGCGTGATGGAAAGGCTCGATTCGAAGTCCCCGGTTTGCGTCGTAGTCGGCGGACACGGCTCGGCCCGGTCGCCGGAGGGAATCAACATCCGCGACGCGCTCGCGGCATCTGCTGAATTCCTCGGCCGCTTCGGCGGACACGCCGCCGCTGCTGGGCTCATGGTGAAGGACGGATGCGTGGACGCCTTCCGCGAAAGGTTCGCTGCCGTATGCGCCGAAATGGGCGTGGGGGTGGAATCCTGCGAAGACGGACAGGTTGACGCATGGGTGTCGCCCGATGAACTTACAGTAGAGCTTGGAGACTGGCTTACGCGACTGGAGCCGTTTGGCGAGGGGAACCCCGAGCCTGTGTTCGGCATGAAGGACGCTGTGATCCGCGACGTGAAGCCGCTCGGGACGGACGGACGCCACCTCGCGCTGATCGCGAACGGCATCCGGGCGGTATGGTGGGGTCGTGGCGACCTCGTGGAGGAGATCCGCGCCTCGGCGGACAGGCGAGACGTGCGATTCACGCTTGCGCTTTCCGACTACGGCGTACCGCACGTCGAGCTGCGCATCGTCGGAATCCGGTGACGGATTGAATCTGGGAACGAGCCAGTTTATGGTAGAATATTCGGCATGAAGGCAAAGACGTTCATAGACCACGTGGAGGTGATTGCCCGGTCCGGCAAGGGCGGGGATGGTGCGATGTCGTTTCGCCGCGAGGCACTTGTCGAGTTCGGCGGACCCGACGGCGGAGACGGCGGACGCGGCGGAGATGTCGTGTTCAGGGCGTCCGACCACATGAACTCGCTTCTGTCGCTCTTCTACGACCCCAAGTGTTTCGCGCAGGACGGCGCACCCGGGCAGGGCCAGAAGATGTACGGCAAGCGCGGCAAGGATCTTATAGTGCCAGTTCCGCTCGGCACGGAGGTCTATGACGCCGATTCGGGGCTTCTCATCGCGGACATCACGGAAAACGGACAGTTCGCCGTCGTCGCGAAGGGCGGTGCCGGTGGATACGGCAACGTCCACTTCAAGTCCTCCGTCAACCAGGCGCCGACCGAGCATACCCCGGGCGGACCCGCCGAGGAACGCCGCCTCAGGCTGGAACTGAAGACCATCGCAGACGCTGGACTGCTGGGCTTCCCCAACGCGGGCAAGTCATCCCTGCTGTCGTGCCTTTCCGCCGCGACGCCGAAGATCGCGAGCTATCCTTTCACGACGCTGAATCCGATTGTCGGGACGATAGTATATTCCGACTACGCAAAAATACGCATGGCGGACGTCCCCGGAATAATCGAGGGGGCCGCGAAGGGCGTTGGGCTGGGACTTGCGTTCCTGCGTCATCTTGAGCGGGCACGCGTGCTGATCTACGTCATCGACATGGCGGGGACAGACGGGCGCGAGCCTTGGCGTGACTATGAGGTCCTGAGGAAGGAGATCGACGAGTATTCCGTCGAGCTGGTGGAGCGTCCGTCGCTCGTCGTCGCGAACAAGATCGACGTGGCGGAGGCGCGGGAGAACCTTGCGCGCTTCATCAAGGAGACGGGCGTGACGCCGATAGCGCTTTCGTGCGAGACACGGGAGGGCGTGGAGGTGTTCAAGGAAAGGCTGAGGGAGCTTGTGAATCCCGAAGTCAAGTTCCACCACACGCACGCCGTCGCTCCGGACATAAAGGACATGCCTGACACGACAGGGGAAGAGATACCGGAGGAGGCTCTAAAGTTTGCCACTTTCCTCAAGTTCGACGAGCCGAAGGGCAAGAGCCATCCGTCGCGCGGTAACATCCATTGACGCAGGTCAATGGTATTCTCGTCGCGGCAGTCTCGTCTTTTTTGCCTTTTGTATCACATTGGCGGCGCAAATTATGGTATAATATTCAACAATCTTGGGTGTGCTGTGCTCATCCCTGCCAGGTCGGCATGGAAATCCTGCATCCCCTTGACAAAAACAAGGAAGAGAGGATACATCGATGATTGCCGTAAGTCTTATTGCCGCCATTGCCTGCGCGGGTTCCGCAGACGAGGCGAGGCTGTCGTCCATGCTGCAGGACGTCTTCGCGCGGAGCGCCGCGCACTACCGCGCGATAGACGCGGCGGCGACGCCGTTGATGAACTCCGGCAAGCCCGCGGGCAAGGTTCCGCACGGCGCGAAGCCGTTCGGAGAGCGAAGGGTCCCGCACGGATGGAACTCCAAGACAGGCGCGCTCGACATGCGCTCCATCTACTGGTGGACGTCGGGACACTTCCCCGGCTCGCTTTGGTACCTGTACGAGGCGACGGGGGACGAGTTCTTCAAGGAGCGCGCCACGGTCTGGACCGAATCCATCGCGCCGAACTCCAAGGTCTCCGACAACCACGACGTCGGATTCATCATGTACTGCTCGTTCGGCAACGCCCGCAGGCTGCTGAAGACCGACCGCTACGACGGACTCCTCCGCGAGACCGCCGCGTCGCTCTCCAAGCGATTCAATCCGGACCTCGGGCTTCTGCGTAGCTGGGGCGCGCTCGACGGCAAGAAGGACTTCCTCGTCATCCCCGACAACATGATGAACCTCGAGATCCTCGAGTGGGCGTCGAAGCATCCTTCGCCAAAGGCTGCGGATGCCATGGGCGAGGCGGCGCGGTTTGACAAGATCGCCCGCTCACATGCGGATGTCACGATGAAGCACCACTTCCGCGCGGACGGCGGCACGTACCACGTGCTCGACTACGACCAGAAGACGGGGCGCGTCCAGACCATCAAGCGCGGACAGGGCGCGAGCTGCGAGACGGCGTGGAGCCGTGGGCAGTCCTGGGCGATCTATGGATACACCATGATGTTCCGCGAGACTGGCGAGAAGCGCTATCTTGACTTCGCTCAGAAGCTCGCCGACTTCGCCATCTGCAATCCCAACATGCCCGCCGACGGCATCCCGTTCTGGGACTACGGCGCCCCAGGCGAGGAACGCGACTCGTCCGCCGGCGCGATCATGGCGTCGGGGCTCGTCGAGCTTTCCACGTTCGTTCCCGGCGAGAAGGGCGCGAAGTACCGCGCGTTCGCGGTGAAGCAGCTCCTCGCGCTCTCGTCCGACGCCTATTTCGCTAAGCAGGGCGAGAACGGAGACTGGCTTCTGAAGCATGGTGTCGGGCACAAGCCCGGCAACAGCGAGATAGACGTGCCGCTCGACTACGGCGACTACTATTTCCTCGAGGCGCTCATGCGTTTCAAGTCGCTTGCCGCCAAGTGAGGGTTTCCGTGGGGTACTTGTCCGATACGCCAGAAGGTGCTGTCGTAAGCGTACGCGCGCAGCCTCGCTCGTCACGGGCGGGGATCGACAGCATCCTCGGCGACGCGGTCAAGGTGCGCATACGCTCCGCCCCGGTCGAGGGCAAGGCGAACAAGGAGCTGATCGAGACGCTTGCGGATTTCTTCGGCCTCTCGAAGTCGTCAGTATGCATTAAGGGCGGCGAGACGTCAAAGACGAAGCGTCTCCTTCTGCGGGGGCTTTCAGCCGCAGAAGCAGACAGGATGATTCTGGCGGCGGTCGGCGCATAATTCGCATCACCCCCTTGCGGACAGAGGGGATGTTTTGGTACAATATGTAAATCGGCGGCAAAGGATGCCGCCATAAAAACAAGGAGGAAAGAAGATGGACATGAAGACTGCCGTCAAGGCAATATCGATACTTTCGCTCGCGGCGCTCGCGGGATGCATGACGTCGCGCAACAAGCCGGCGCCTGACACGCTGATCGCCCATCGCGGCGAGTCGGTTGACGCGCCGGAGAACACGCTGCCGGCGTACAAGCTCGCCGTCGAGCGCGGATTCGGCTTCGAGTGCGACCTGTACCTGTCCAAGGACGGGCGCGTGTTCACGTTCCACGACAGGACGCTTACGCGTACCACTGGCGGCGCAAACACCAACCGCTGCTCAGACGTGACGTGGAAAGACACGCTTTCCAAGATCGATGTCGGCAACTGGGGCAAGTGGAACGGCTCCAAGTTCGCGGGCACCCCGCCTGCGCTGCTGGAGGATGTCCTCGCACTCGCCCGGAACGGACGCCAGATATACCTTGAGATCAAGGCCGGGCCGGAGATCGTGCCCGTCATCAAGGCAATCCTCGCCGCTCAGAACAGGGCGACGCCGCGCAACGTGCTCTTCATCGCCTTCAACAAGGAGGTCTGCAAGGCCATCAAGGAGCTGATTCCCGAGTACACCGTCTATTGGCTCGTGACCGCCAGCGTCGGGAGGGGCGCGGAGAAGCGTCCCATCACGGCGGACGAAGTGATTGCCGGCATCCGCGAGTCGAAGGCGGACGGCGTTGACATGCTCTTCGATCCCGATGTCGTGGACGAGGCGTTCGTCGCGGCGGTGAAGAAGGAAGGGTTCGGATTCCACGTCTGGACGGTCGATGAGCTTCCGCTTGCGCTTCGCGCGTTCGCGGTTGGCGTCGAGACGGTCACGACGAACCGCGCGAAGGGGATCTACGACGAGTACGCCATGCTGTACGCGCCGGAGCCCGACACGCGCGACGCGTTCTCGGACCGCGACCTCGACGGCGCGGCGTTCCCGATGCCAGCGCTGCACGATTCCGGCATGAGCAGGTGATCTCTCCGCCGTGACGATTTCTGGGGGGAACACAAGAACAAAGGAGAAAATGAACGAACTGAAGGAAATATCCTCGCGCATCAAGGAATTGCGCGAGATAGGGGGGAAGTCTACAGCGGAGATGGCGCGCCTCACGGAGGTGGCCGAACGCGACTACATCGCAATCGAGGCGGGAACGATGGATCCACCGTTCACGTTCCTCCACAAGTGCGCCCTCGCCTTCGGTATCGACATTACGGCCCTCCTCGAAGGACATAGCGCCAAGCTGTCGCACTTTCAGGTAAACCGTGCGGGGCAAGGCCCCGTCACGGTGAACGAGCAGGGCATCCTCATCCGCAACATGGCGGCGATGTTCAAGGACCGCCTCGCTACGCCCTACTTCGTGACGTACGAGTACGACGAGCGCCAGCAGAAGATGCCGATCCACACGACCACGCACGCCGGACAGGAGTTCGACTATGTCATTTCCGGTTCGATGCGCGTGAGGGTCGGCGACCACGAGGAGACGCTCAACACCGGCGACTCCATCTTCTACAAGTCCTCCACGCCCCACGGAATGATCGCGGTCGGCGGCGAGAAGTGCACCTTCCTTGCCATGATCATGGCGGGCGACACGGCGGAACAGTCCCTGCCGATGGTCCGCATGAGGCGCCGCAAGCCGAACGAGCCGCTGCTGGCGGAGAAGTTCGTCAGGTGTGAGGAGGACGGCGAGGGCAGGCTCGAGCACATCGGGTACGCGAACGACGACAGCTTCAACTTCGCCTTCGACATCGTGGACGAGATCGCGAGGAAGGATCCGAACCGCCTCGCGATGCTGCACGTCTCGGCGCACATGCGCGAGCGGCGCTTCACGTTCAAGGACATGATGGAGCAGTCCAACCGCGTCGCGAACTACATGGCGTCGCTCGGCATCGGCAAGGGCGACAAGGTGATGCTCATCCTTAAGCGCCACTTCCAGTTCTGGCCCACGATGCTCGCATGCCACAAGCTTGGCGCGGTAGCGATTCCCGCGACGAGCCAGCTCAAGGCCCACGACCTCACATACCGTTTCCGCGCAGGCGACGTCAAGGCGATATTCTGCACGGGCGACGGCGACGTGTCCATCGAGGCGGACGAGGCGGAGAAGGAGATCGGCGCGAAGCTCGTCAAGATTCTCGTCTATGGCAAGCGCGACGGCTGGCACGACTACAACGCTGAGGTCCCGGCGTTCTCCGACGTGTTCGAGCGCACGGAGCTCTCGCCCTGCGGCAACGACCCGATGCTCATGTTCTTCACGAGCGGTACGACGGGCTATCCGAAGATGGCGCTCCACAGCTACAAGTATGCGCTAGGGCACTTCGTCACGGCGAAGTACTGGCACCTCGTCGAGCGCGACGGCCTGCACTTCACCATCTCCGAGACGGGATGGGGCAAGGCGCTCTGGGGCAAGTTCTACGGCCAGTGGCTCTGCGAGGGCGCGGTGTTCACGTACGACTTCGAGCGATTCGACGCGGAGAAGTTGCTGCCGATGTTCGAGAAGTACGGCATCACCACGTTCTGCGCGCCGCCCACGATCTACCGCATGCTCATCAAGCAGGACATATCGAAGTACGACTTCACGTCCGTCCGCCACGCGACTACGGCCGGCGAGGCGCTGAATCCCGAGGTGTGGACTCAGTTTGAGCGCGCGACGGGCCTTCAGATCGCGGAGGGCTTCGGACAAACCGAGACGACGCTCTCGCTCGCGAACCTGCTCGGCGACGAGCTGGAGCCTGGCTCGATGGGCAAGCCTGTCCCAGACTACGGCGTGGACCTCGTCGATCCGGACGGCAAGCCAGTCCCTCCAGGCGAGAATGGCGAGATCGTCATCCGCACAGACAAGGCCAACCCGCACCCCGGCATCTTCCTCGGCTACTACAAGGACGAGGAGAAGACGGACGAGGTGTGGCGCGGCGGATTCTACCACACGGGCGACCTCGCGTGGCGCGACGAGAACGGCTACTACCACTACGTCGGGCGCGCTGACGACGTCATCAAGAGCTCCGGCTACCGAATCGGCCCCGCCGAGATCGAGAACGTCATCATGGAGCTTCCGTACGTCCTCGAGTGCGGCGTCTCCGCCGCGCCGGATCCAGTGCGCGGACAGGTCGTCAAGGCGTCCATCGTGCTCGTGAAGGGCGTGATCGGCACGGACACCCTGAAGGAGGAGGTGCAGCGCTACGTCAAGGAGCACACCGCCCCCTACAAGTATCCGCGAATCGTCGTGTTCCGCGACGACCTGCCGAAGACGATCAGCGGCAAGATACAGCGCAACCTGCTATGAGGCGCCGCGCGACAGCGTGTCTAGTGGCGCTTTCTCTGCTCGTCGCGGCGGCTGCAGGATGCCGTCGCGGCGGCATAGAGCGTGTTGAGTGGCCTGTGATGGGGACCGTCGCTGCGGTGCAGATCAGGAATCCTTCGGGATTGTCCGGCTGCGCCGCAAGCACTAATTCCGTGAAGCTCGTCTTTTCCGAGGTGGAACGGCTGCTCAACGCGCACGATCCGAAGTCCGAGCTGAGCTTCCTCGCGCCGCTTTCGGAAGACGAGATACTTTCGCGATGCGACAAGGGCGGGCCGCGCAAGCTTCCCTGGCTTTCCGTCCGTCCGTGCTACGAAGCGGCGTTCCGGCTGGCGAGGGCGTCCGGCGGCGCGTTCAATCCACGCTGGCGCGGAACCAACGCGCTTGACCTCGGCGCGATAGCGAAGGGCTTTGCGGTGGACGTCGCGGAGACCACGTGCTACGTGACGAACGCCGATGCGCTAATCGACCTTGGGGGAAACGTCAAGGCGATCAAGACGGAAAACGGCTCACGCAGGCCGTGGCGCACTGGCGTGCGCGATCCTAATGGGGATGGATACGCGGCAAAGGTGGACCTACGCGAGGGGGAGGCGCTGGCGACGAGCGCAACGTACTATCGCGGAAGCCACATCCGCGACGGGCGCACCGGTTGCGTCGTCTCGAATGGCGTCGCGTCCGTCACGGTGCTTTGCCGCTCGGCGATGTGGGCGGACGGGCTTTCCACTACGCTATTTGTCCTCGGTCCCGACGAGGGGCGCGCGTTTCTCGCGCGCCACGTCCGCGAATTGTGCGGTGACGATCCCGTTTCCGTGCTCTGGATACTCGACGGCGGCGGCGTTGTCGCGTCCGATCCCGAAAACAGGTTTCAACGTTAGAAGCAGTATGAAAATGGTATAATATTCACCTAAAGGAACGAGAAGGATGAAACTTACACTTAGACCTGCGATTGACCAGATCAAGACGTTCTCGAGGACGTTCGTGGAGCGCCCGCGTTTCGCGATGGTCATCGCGATTGTGCTGTCAATGGCGGGGACGATGGCGATATTCAACCTGCCCATCACGCAGTATCCCCGCGTGACGCCGCCTTCGATACAGGTGAGCTACAACTACCCCGGCGCGAACGCCAAGGAGGTGTTGAACACCGTCGCCATGCCGCTCGAGGACGAGGTCAACGGCGTGGACGACATGCTCTACATGACGGGACAGTGCGGCGACGACGGCAGCTACTCGCTCAACGTGTCGTTCGAGGTGGAGTCCGACCGCGACATGGACCAGGTCAAGGTCGAGAACCGCGTCGCTCAGGCCGAGGCGAAGCTGCCGAGCGAGGTGAAGCAGCTCGGCAAGCGCGTCCGCGCGCAGAACTCCGACATGCTCGGCTTCATCGCGGTGCGCTCCCCGCGCGGCACTTTCTCGCGACTTCAGATATCCGACTACATATACGCGAACATCCAGCCCGTTCTTCTGCGTGTCCCCGGCGTAGGCGACGCGACGGTGTATGGTCCGAAGCTGTCGATGCGCGTATGGCTTGACCCCGCGCGCATGGCGGCGCAGGGCATGAACACCGAGGAGGTGATGGCGGCCGTCCAGAAGCAGAACATCCAGGCTTCGCTCGGCTCGGTAGGTTCCGCGCCCACCGGGGACCACGCGGCGTGGACGATGTCGCTCCTCGCGAAGGGGCGCCTCATGTCGCCAAAGGAGTTCGACGAGATCGTCGTGCGCCGCGACGAGCAGGGCGGCGTCGTGCGGCTAAAGGACATCGCTCGCACGGAGATCGGCGAGCAGAACTACATGTTCACGGGGCAACTCGACGGCGGCAACGCCGTCTCCATCGCGCTCCAGCAGAAGCCCGGCGCGAACGCCATAGCGACGATGAAGGCGATTCGCAAGGAGATGGCGAAACTTAAGGAATCCTTCCCCGACGACATAGAGTGGGTCATACCATACGACGCAACGGACTTCGTGAGCCGCTGCATCGAGGAGATCGAGTTCACGCTGCTCATTACGTTCGGCCTCGTCGTGCTGGTGTGCTACCTGTTCCTTCAGGACTGGCGCGCGACGCTCATACCGTGCCTGACGATTCCTGTGTCGCTCTCATCGACGTTCATCCTGATGGCTATCCTCGGATACTCGATAAACATCCTTACGCTGTTCGGACTAGTCCTCGCCATCGGCGTGGTGGTTGACGACTGTATCGTCGTCGTGGAGCGCGTGCAGTTCTTGATCGAGACGCGAGGACTCAACTCGAAGGAGGCGGCGATCCAGGCGATGAGTGACGTGACGAGCGCGGTCATCGCGACGACGCTCGTCTTGCTCGGCATCTTCGTGCCCGTCGGGTTCATGTCTGGCATCACGGGACGCATCTACCAGCAGTTCTCCGTGACGCTCTCCGCCGCCGTGTGCTTCTCGACGGTGTGCGCGCTCACGCTCGCGCCGGCGCTCTGCTCGCTAATACTCCGCGAGTCACGTCCCTACAAGCACGGTCCGCTCGCATGGTTCAACTGGATGATCAACGCGTTCAAGGGGCTATTCGTCAGGATCGCCAAGTGGCTTGCGCGGCGCATTCTCATCGCGCTCGCGCTGCTCGCCCTCACGATCCTCCTCACCGTCCAGATGTTCACCACGACGCAGACGTCGTTCCTCCCCGAGGAGGACCAGTGCGTCATATTCGCGTCGATGGACATGCCAGAGGGCTCGACGAGGGACCGTACGCGCGATGTGTCGCTCAGGGCGGTGAAGGCGCTACTCGAGGTGCCGGAGGTGCGTAGCGTCCTGACGATCACGGGCTTCTCGATGGTCGGCGGACGTGGCGAGAACCAGTCGATGGTCATCATAGACCTCAAGGACTGGGCGCAGCGCAAGGCAAAGGAACAGAGCGCATCCATGCTGGTCCAGCGACTTCAGGGCGTCCTCGCGCAGGTGCCTGAGCCCAACTGGAAGGTGTTCATGCCGCCTGCGATTCCGGGACTCGGCATGGTGAACGGCATAACGTTCCACCTGCAGGACAAGGGCACGGCGGACCCGATCCGCATGGACGCGGTGAAGAACAAGGTCCTGCGCGAGCTCAACGACAAGAGCAAGCATCCTGACATCATGGTTGCGTACTCCGGCTACAACGCCGTTACGCCCCACCTCAGGTTCAACCTCGACCGTGTTAAGGCGGAGATGTTCAAGGTGCCGGTATCTACGGTTTACGCGACGCTCCAGAACTACCTCGGCTCCCGGTACGTCAACGACGTGAACCTCGGTACGCAGGTCAACCGCGTGACGGTGCAGGCGGACTGGGAAGGGCGCGCGACGCCCGAGGCGGTCGCAAGGCTCTACGTGAGGGGCGAGACCGGCGCGATGGTCCAGATCGGCTCGCTCGGCGACATCTCGCGCGAGCTTGGCCCGCGCACGGTATATACGCGCGACAAGTACGTCGCATGCTCCATCAGCGTAATGACCATGCCAGGCGTCGCGTCCGGCAAGGTGATGAACGACATAAGGAAGGCGTTCAAGGAGATACTTCCCTCTGACTACGGCTTCGACTGGTCCGACCTCGCATTCCAGGAGGCGCGCAACGAGGGCGGCGCGGCGCCGCTCATCATGCTCGCCGTGCTGTTCGGCTACCTCTTCCTCGTCGCGCAGTACGAGTCGTGGACGATTCCGCTCCCCGTGATGCTCTCCATCTTCGTCGCCGTTCTCGGCGCGCTGTGCGGACTCAGGTGGTTCGGAATCTGGATGACCGGGAGCCCGTATCCGCTGTCGATATACGCGCAGCTCGGCCTCGTCCTGCTCGTCGGCCTCGCCTCGAAGAACGCGATCCTCATCGTGGAGTTCGCGAAGGACAAGCGCGAGAACGAGGGATATTCCATCGTCGAAGCCGCCGGCATTGCGGCGGGAGAGCGCCTGCGCGCGCTCCTGATGACGGCGCTCACGACGCTGCTCGGCACGCTTCCGATGATGATCGCGACCGGTGCGGGCGCCGCGAGCCGCAACCACCTCGGCACGACCGAGTTCTGGGGAATGTTCGCGTCCGTCTCGTTCGGCATCCTGCTCGTCCCAGGTCTATACGCTCTCTTCCAGACATGGCGTGAGAACATCAAGCGCGTGTTCGCATACATGGCGGCGAAGGCTCAGCGCCGGCGCCAGCTCAAGGACGCTGGAAGAATGGGGGTGGCGCAATGAGCCGGCATAGGATGATCCTCGCTGCGCTTGTGGCATTCGCGGCATCCGTCCTCCTCGACGGATGCGGTCCGTTCTGGGTGAATCCCTTCGTGACGGTGAACGACAGTCCGCTGAACTGGATGGAGATTCACTACTACAACACCCTCGACTCGTCCCGCAAGTCCATACGGCGTGTTTCGCTCTCGCTCTCCGGTACGGGGCACGTCGAAGTCAAGAAGGGCACAAGCAAGCTCGTCTCGGACGATTTCGCGAAGGGCTACAAGGACGACGACTGGCAAGACATCCGCACCCAGCGCATGGACATAGATCCGAGGCACGTGCAGGACATCTTCCAGGACCTCGTCAACCGCGGCGTCCTCGATCGCGAGAAGTGGGGCAAGGCCGAAAAGAAGAAAAAGGAGTTCAGGCGGTTTATCGCAGTCAGGGCGAACATAAACAATGTTACGTATTCTGAGAGGGAGAACATCTTCGAGGTCGATCCCGACCTCGCGGAGTACCTCCTCGACACGGTCAGACAGTTCGAGAATCCTGTGTGGAGGCGATAGCATGGATGTGCATGAAACGATAATCGGCATGGCGACGAGGGCGCGCGCGGCATCCGGCGTCCTCGCCGGAATGACGACCGAGGGGAAGAACGCCGCGCTGCTCTCGATGGCAGACGCTATAGAGGCGGATCGCGAGGCGATCTCGGCGGCGAACGCAGAGGACGTCGCGCGAGCGAAGGAGGCGGGCATATCTCCAGCAATGGTGGATCGTCTAACGCTCACTCCGGCGCGGTTTGACGCGATGGTCGCTGGCGTCAGGCATGTGGCGTCCCTGCCGGACCCTGTCGGCGAGACGATCTGGACACGGGAGCGTCCGAGCGGAATACATATCCGTAAAGTGCGCGTCCCGCTCGGCGTGATAGCAGTAGTGTTCGAGAGCAGGCCAAACGTATTTGTCGATACTGCCGCGCTGTGCCTCAAGACGGGGAACGCCGTGATCCTCCGCGGAGGCAAGGAGGCCATCGGCACCAACAAGGCCCTCGCCAACGCAGTCAAGAAAGGGTTAGGGTCATTTAGCGTCAATTTAGGGTCATTTAGCGTCGGTGTAGGGTCGGGTAGCGTTCGATCAGGATCTGATAGCGTCAAGACTCTAGGCGACTCTAATTCGACCCTAAACGACCCTAATAAGACCCTAATTGACTCTATTCAGCTAGTCGAGACCACCGACCACTCGGCCGTCACGGAGCTCGTGCGCGCCGTCGGACTCGTCGATGTAGCCATCCCGCGCGGCGGCGAGCGCCTTATCCGCGCCATGTGCGAAGCCGCACTCGTCCCCGTACTCAAGCACTACAAGGGCGTGTGCCACGTTTACGTCGATGACAAGGCCGACCTCGCAATGGCGCTTTCCATACTCGACAACGCGAAGACCCAGCGCCCAGGCGTGTGCAACGCCGCAGAGTGCCTTCTCGTCCACGAGAGGCTTGCACCGCTCTTCATGCCGATGGTCGAGGCGTGGGCAAAGGACAAGGGCGTGACGCTCCACGAGAACGAAGCCGGCACAGAGTACCTTTCTCTGGACATC
>Ga0310696_10006064_pt1 | contig 14427 bp, 6 predicted proteins | sample AusTroGonzalo_MG_4_FD_203885 | JGI IMG/M metagenome (GOLD analysis project Ga0310696, IMG submission 203885) | Bovine rumen microbial communities from tropical cattle in Woodstock, Queensland, Australia - Gonzalo_02 (v2) (version 2) | ecosystem: Host-associated > Mammals > Digestive system >...
ATGTTGGGCACTGTCATCATTCCCGCGCTGATGATCTTTTTACCATTGCTGGGCAGCTCGGCAGCCGCGCTGAGCGGGTTCATTATCGGCTGGGCGCGTCCCGTACCGGTCAACCCGAACAACTTCCGCAACTACCGCCGGGACGATAATCTGGTCTCGCTGGCCGGTCCGGTCTCCAACCTGCTGCTGGGATTCGCGATTTTAGTAGTTCTTCGGTTGATGTCTCTCGTTCCAATCGGAAGCGACAGTTTTCTGGCGCAGTTCATGCACGTTCTGCTGAATCTGACATTCATCAATATTCTGCTGGCCTGGTTCAACTTGATACCGATCCCCCCCCTGGACGGCTCCCACCTGATGAAAAACTTCACCAACATGGGATGGGAAACCTACATGTGGCTCAGCCGTTACGGCATCCTGATCCTGATCCTGGCGCTGAACTTCACACCACTTCAACGTATTCTCACTCAGTTGATTGTTTACACTCTCAAGGTGATGACTCTTCTGTTGGGATTCTAAGCGGAAAGTCCAGACTAAATTTTTCTAAAAAAATTTTTTTATCCCTCTTCCCTTCACTCTGAATGGGTTAGCGCCCGAAGATATTTTTTACGTCTAAAAACTCTTTGCATCTACTGAATGTTGTTGTATGCTTTTGTTCAGCACTACTGTCTGTAGTATGTTTGCTTTTGGATTTTTTCTCAAAAAGCAACACTAACTTGTTCATTATAAATCTTTTTTATTAAAAACAAACTACATTTCTGCAAAAATGTCTAAGTCCAAGACCCAAACAAAGAGCGCTTCTAAGAGTCCTCGTGTATTCAAGCCCTCCGGGAAGATGCTCAAAGTTGATCGCGTATTCAGCACCCCAAAAGTAAGCCCCTTTGATGAAATCGAATGGGATTACCGCACCGCGGAAATCAATGATGATTCCGGCAATGTCTTCTTCCGTCAGGAAAAAGTAGAAGTTCCCAAGTTCTGGTCTGAACTTGCCACCAAGGTCGTTGTCTCTAAGTATTTCTATGGCGATATCGAGACCAATGAGCGTGAAAAGAGCATCCGCCAGATGATCCACCGCGTCTGCCGCACGATCGCGGACTGGGGCGTGAAGGATAAATACTTCTCAAAGGCGGACGGCGAAGTCTTCTACAATGAACTGGCCTGGCTGTGCGTGAATCAGTACGGCGCTTTCAATTCTCCGGTGTGGTTCAATGTAGGCTTATATCAGCAGTACGGCGTGGGCAAGAACTCCGCTCAGGGCAACTGGGCTTATGATTTTCCCACCAAGGGATTCAAGCGCGCTAGGACACAGTACGAAAGACCGCAGTGCAGCGCCTGTTTCATCCAGTCGGTGGAAGACAACATGGAATCCATCATGGGACTGGCCACCAACGAAGCTATGCTCTTCAAATTCGGCTCCGGCACCGGTTCCGATCTCTCCCCCATCCGCTCCAGCAAGGAGAAACTGAGCGGCGGCGGACGTCCCAGCGGCCCGATGTCCTTCCTCAAGGTCTATGACCAAGTGGCCAATGTGGTCAAATCCGGCGGCAAGACCCGTCGCGCGGCCAAGATGAACACTCTCTACGACTGGCACGGCGACATCGAAGAATTTATCGAAGCCAAACAGATCGAGGAAAAGAAGGTCTGGGCACTGATCGCGCAAGGATATGACGGTTCCTTCAACGGTCCGGCTTACGGCAGCGCCATGTATCAGAATGAGAACCTTTCCGTGCGCGCCACTGACGAGTTCCTGACCGCTGCCATCGAAGGCAGAAAATGGGAGACCCGCAGCGTGAAAGGCGACCGTGTTCTGGAAGTGAAGGACGCGGCGCATCTGCTCTACAAAATCGCGGAAGGCACCTGGATCTGCGGCGATCCCGGCATCCAGTTCGACAGCGCCATCCAGAAATGGCACACCTGCAAAGGCAGCGACCTGATCCGCTCCAGCAATCCCTGCTCGGAATACCTCTTTATCAATGACAGCGCCTGCAATCTGGCTTCCCTGAACCTGATGAAGTTCAAAAACAAGGACGGCAAGTTCGATGTGGAACGCTTCAAAGCGGCTGTGCGCATCTTCATCACGGCACAGGAGATCGTTGTGGATAATTCCAGCTATCCCACCAAGCAGATCGCCGAAAATTCTCACATTTTCAGAGCACTGGGTCTGGGATACGCCAATCTGGGTTCGATCGTGATGAGCTACGGTCTGCCCTACGACTCCGAAGAAGGCCGCGCTTTTGCCGGCGCTGTGACAGCCATCATGACCGGTGCCAGCTATGAACAGTCGGCTAAGATCGCCTCTGCCATGGGACCGTTCCCCGGCTTTGCCGACGCGCGCTTCTCCGCTGATAAAAAACCTTTGAAGAAGGATAACATCGACTCCATGATGGAAGTCATGCACATGCACCGCGACGCTGTAGAAAACATCCACACCAGCCGCGACTTTGAGTATCTGAAAGACGAAGCCCGCAAAGTATGGAACAACGTGCTGACACTGGGCGAGAAATACGGCTACCGCAACGCTCAGACGACCGTGCTGGCTCCCACGGGAACCATCTCCTTCATGATGGATTGCGACACGACCGGTGTGGAACCGGATATCGCCCTGGTGAAATACAAATCACTGGTCGGCGGCGGTATGCTCAAGATGGCCAACCGCACCGTGAGTGATGCCCTCAAGCGTCTGAATTACAAGAAGGAAGACATCGAAAAGATCCTGGCTCACATCGAAAAATATGACACGGTGGAAGATGTCCGTCTGGATTCCGGCGAGATCGTGGCCTCCGGTCTGAAGCCCGATCACCTTGCCGTGTTCGACTGTGCCTTCCGTCCGATGCGCGGCAAACGCAGCATCTCTCCGCTGGGTCACCTGCGGATGATGGGCGCGGCTCAGCCGTTCATCAGCGGCGCTATCTCCAAGACGGTCAACATGCCCAATGAGTCCACCGTGGAACAGATCCGCGACACTTACGTCCAGGCCTGGAAGATGGGGCTCAAGTGCGTGGCTATCTACCGCGACGGCTCCAAGTGCTCACAGCCGCTCAATACCAGCAAGGATGCCAAACAGGACGCTACACTATCCGCGGAGGAAAACGACATCCTGCGCAAACGCATCGCGGAAATGGAATCCATGATCCGGGCACTGGAAGAACGCGCCGACAAACCGGTACGCCACCGTCTGCCCGCGACCCGCACCGCCGTCAATCACAAGTTCGAGATCGCCGGTCACGAAGGCTATCTGACTGTGGGGCTGTACGAAAACGGCCAGCCGGGCGAGCTTTTCATCACCATGGCCAAGGAAGGCTCTACCATCGGCGGCCTGATGGACTGTATTGCGACCCTGACCAGTATTTCCCTGCAGTACGGAGTGCCTCTGGAAGACCTGGTGAAGAAATTCTCTCACCAGCGCTTTGAACCGTGGGGCTTTACCAGCAATCCGGAGATCCGCAACGCCTCCAGCATCATTGACTACATCTTCCGCTGGATGGCTCTGCGCTTTATCCCGGAATACCGCGCCAACCATGGCAACCCGATGCAGCAGGATTTGGCCATTCCCGGCCTCCAGGAAGAACTGAAGAAGGCCATAAACCGCCCTGTGCCGGATCTGCCCCTGAAAGAAGAGGAAACCACCGAGATGTCCTCTGTTTATCATGCTCCCAAGAGCCTGAGTGAATCGGTGGCGCACTTCCAGAAGGACGCGCCGGTCTGCCCGAACTGCGGACACATCACCGTGCGCAACGGCGCCTGCTACAAATGCCTGAACTGCGGTGAGAGCTTGGGCTGCAGCTAGAATTTGTTGACATAACCAAGAACGGGGATCCTGCCAACACAGGGTCCCCGTTCCTTTTTGAAAAATAACTGCGCGGAGGGCTACATCAGCATCTTTGTGCCGATGTGGATCCAAATCGGCGTGGTAATGATGCTGAGGAGTGTGGAAAGCAGCACTCCCCGGAACGCCAGCGCGGAATCCGCGTGGAACATCTGGGAAAGCACCATCGCGAAAACAGCCGTCGGCATAGCCGCCTGAAGGATGATGACCCGCTTGAGCTCCACCGAGAAGGGAAACAGCATCGCAGCCAGCAGGGTCAGGATCGGCAGCACCCCGCACCTCAGTGCCGTGGCAACAAGCGGTGCCCGCAGATGATCCAGCAGACTCTCTTCCCGGCAAAGATAATAGATCACACCGCCGCAGACGACCAGTCCCAGCGGATAAGCGCACTGACCCAGCCCGTAACAGGTCTGGCGCAGGACTCCGGGCAACGGAACTCCGGCAAAGTTCAGGATCAGCGAGAATATGATTGCCAGCAGCGGCATATTGAAGATCTTCTTCCACTCTTTCAGCAGTGAATAGCCGCTCAGCAGCGCCGCGATGATCGTCCAGACACAGATTTCGATCCCCACATTGAAAACGAAAAGCACTCCCACGGTCTCCTGGTCATAGAGCGCCAGCGCCAGCGGGAACGGGATATATCCGTAATTGAAAAGCCCCACCGTGACCGCGTAACTGCGTCTCTGAGACACTTCCTCCTTCGACAGGCCGGCCAGTCTCCGGGTGGCCAATCCCGCTCCCAGTCCCAGGAGCAGCATAAAGATCCCGAACACGGGAGCCGACAGCAGTGTCCCGAAATTCTTCAACGCCTGATTCCCCAGGATCGAATCCACGATCAGACACGGGATCAAAGCCTTGACATCAATGTTCAGGATGGCGTTGAAAGTTTCCTTGGGGAACTGCTTCAGGGCGCAAAGCAGATACCCCACCCCCATCATAAGAAAGACGGGGATGGATGCCTGGGTGATGATCCAAAAACCTTCCATAGAAAAAGGCCGGATACAATTTCTTGTATCCGACCCAACAAATGTATTACTTAAGCGGCATCCCGCTCGAAAAACAGTTTGCTACTCCCGGATCAGGCGGAAGAACTTCATGCTGTCTTCCGGATCCAGAGGAATAACGACCTCACCGGATTCTTCCGGCATAGCCACATAGAACGTCTTCCAGCTGCCTTCCAGACTGTCGGCCACTTCCACCTTATAGGTCGAACCGGCAAAAGCCACCCAGCGCAGCTCCAGCGGAGTCACGTCCAGGTCTTCCGCGGACAGCTCCACGCTGCTGGCAAAACGGATGCTGAACGCCATCGTTGAAGTGGTCAGCACATTGATCGGAGTCGCCCAGTCGGGGTGATGCTGTGTCTGCACCACATTCGGGTTGTTTCCAGGGAACTTATCTTTCAAGACCCAGACCGCGTTCGTGGAAGTAGAGGATCCGCCCGGAGGAGGAGGCAGCAGCTCTAACTGGTAGCAGTTCACATAGTACATCTTCATATCCTTGAAGGACAGCATTTTGCCGTAATCCAAGGTAAGACCTTCAGTCGCACTGGTCTCCACACCCAGATACAGGTCGCGCACATAGATAGCGCCGTTAGGTACCGGTGAAGTGAAATCATAACGCAGGGCCTGATTGCCGCTGATGGAGCCTTTCAGCACCAGAGCGCCCAGAGCCATATTGTCTGTCCAGCCGTCCAGCGTATCACCGCGGTCATCACCCGACCAGGTATTGCGGGAGATCCTCGGATTCGTGATCGAGATGCGTGTATTCATCAGGTCACCGGATGCCGGCTTGTTCGGGATACTGATAGATCCCATAGCGACCAGTTCATTCTGATCAACATGCCGCACTACCGGAACACCGTCAATGATGTTGGTCACACCATTGAAACCGTCATAAATGCGGTCGGTCACATTCAGCGTGATCGTTCCGGAGGTCTGGTTGGCCACATCACCGCCTGTCACATCCGAAGCAAAAATATCCAGTTCCTTAGTACTGACTTCCGTACGGATCTTGCCGTTCAGTTCCGCCTCGCTCAGGCGCATCTTATCCGCCGTCAGGGTCACACCACTCGCGGCCATCGCGGAACCGCCGTTGATAAAGGCCATATAATCAGCATCCAGGGCAACTTCACTGAAGCTGAAGGAACCTTCATTGATCAGGTTCTCCAGACGAGGTGAGCGGTTTTGGCCCAGATAGAAGCTGATGCTCGGTGATTGATTATATGTATTGGTGAACACACCGCTGTTGCGCACCTGTCCCTGCATGGTCAGGTTCGCCATATTGGTGAAGTTCATCATATTGACAAAGTTGGTATCCACAACGGTCTTCGGGAAGGACATTGTGCCGTCCAGCGTCAGAGCCGGAGTGTCGAATTTGAAATCTTCGCCCAGGGCGATGGTGTCACTCATTTCAACAGGCAGTTCTGTTTGGACAACAAAGTTATCCACATTCGGATACACTGTTCTGGGCGCGGCTGAGCTGTTGATGTAAACCACATGGAAGTAGAAATCCGTGTCATCCCATTCCGGTTCTTCCGGTTCAGGTTCATCTCCTTCACCGCCTTCGTCACCTTCTCCGCCTTCACCGCCGCCTTCGTCGCCTTCATCCGCGGGTGTGACATCTTCACCGCCGTTTTTGGCTTCTTCGCGATTATAAGGTTCTTCACAGATCTGGAAGGAAACTTTATAGATACCGCTGTACATAGCCAGACCACCCATGAAGCGGGTCATCTGAGGGCTTACCACTTCTTCCAGTTTCAGGGTCGTCCCTTCGGGCATCCCTTCTTTCACCTTGGAGAAGAAAGCGTTGATATAGTTCGCGTTCAGTGAAACATTCTCCGCGGAGACCAGATTCGTTATATTCAGCGTGATGGATTCCTGAGCTTCCGCGTACATATTGTCCAGCACCACGTCATTACCGCTGATGGTGATATGTCCCGGATAAGCGGATGTATCAATAAGCGATTCAACAGGAAGGCCGTATTGCTGTGTGAGCGCTTTTTTGTTGAAAGCGTTGTCCGCGCCTACATTCACGGAATAAACGCTGTAATCCACGTCAACCAGCGCTTTGCCCGGATCCGGTGACTCCGGATCAAACAGACGATATTCACGACCCCGTTGGAGCCATTTCAAATCAGGATTCTGTTCCGTATCAGAACCAGCCAGACAGGAAGCCGCCACGTCCAACAGATAAGGACCTACCTGAGAAGGAGCATCATCCTGTGTCCAGGCCGGGATCCTTTCACCCCGTTCATCCAACAACGGCTCACCGGTATTCGGATCCACTTTATAGCGCGGAGGCAGAGCCAACTGACCTGTCGGCATACCACGCCACGGAGCATAGATAAAGTTTTCATAAGAGACCACGCTGTTGCGGCAGTCCACACGGAAACGATCCGGGATATACCCGTGAGCATCATGATCCTGCACATAACCGTTATCCGCCATCTCAGTATAGAAATAGCCGGTCAGATCTTCCATAATAACCTGGTTATAACGAGGATAAGAAGGACCACCCTGAGCATCTTCGGCCGTATAGGCGTATTGATAGACGATCACAGCACGCGCACCATAGTCCGGATGAGGCGTATAAGGCTGGAACGGCATATCATAAGGCGTTCCACCAAAAGATACACGGAACTGATTATAAGCTTTGCAGCCGGTGATCGGACTGTACGGATCCTGTGGATCCGCATATTCATAAGCGATCATGTCATTCGGGACAAACACGACCTGATAGAACGGCTTTGGATCATTCGTGTTCATGTCATACATGGTCGAATTGATATAAGCCTTGTAATTGCTCTCATCCCACCAGTTCGCGGCACGGCCGACTGCAACAGAGATCATATCCGTACCGCCTATGGGCAAATTGGCCTCCGCCCGTACGCCGCCGGCCATCTGATAAACACTCTGGGTCGGACCACCATCCAGGTAGTTATTGACACCGTGTCCCCAGGCATAGCTGTAAATAGAGGGCGGACGTGAGAAAGCACCTCTATGATGCCCATCGGGATCCAGATAAGCGGAATTGCCCTGTTTGGACTGATATTGAACGCCCCACAGATCGAGGTTGTCACCCTTGACATCAATGCCGCCGTAACCGCTGGCCATCGTGATACCGGAATCGATCACTTCTTTGGCATTGATACGGACAGAACCGCCCACCAGGGTACCCTCATTGAAATAGAGATCCATGGGAACGGAATTCGTCTTGCCATAGGGCACCGCCGAATTATGGTAATCAAAAATGATACCCGGATCAGAAATATTCAGGATACCACCCGCGTCATTGTAAAACTCCAGGTTGTTGTCGAATGTGAACGGAAGACCCGTCGGAGCAATATTGATGATACCATAGTTGCGGATAACTCTGGCATCCACCTGAGGGTTGTTCACCTCCTGGCGGTTGATCCATTCATCCTGAGCTGCCTGCGCGGCTGCCGCCGCCAACAGGCATACCGTAAGTCCTGGTAAAAGTTTCTTCATATTTTGAAATCCTCTAAACATTTTTTCAGTTTCCATACTCACCTGGTCCTCTGTTACTTGAGCGGAACCGAGTTAAACGTGTTCGTTATCTGCTGTTCCACCCACTGGATCGTTTTCCAGGAACTTGATCCCGAATAGAGATGGGGCGCGTTCGTTGAGCCGTCAAAGGATGCCCACAAATGTGTACGTCCGTTATTCTGTTCAAAGAGTGAAAGCGGTCCCTGGGTATCATTGACCCAGATATCATTAGCTACAGTATTGAAATCAATACCGCCCACACTACTGATGATGCCGGGACCCGCAGCGGCGTTCGTTCCGCCATTCACTGCGCTGTTATTCCCAGAATAATTGATCCATTCATTCGCTACAGCCATACTAGGAGAACCCGCACCTTGATCAGAAGCCGAGAAAATGATATCCGGTTGTGTCAACCGTCTGCGGATCGTGGTCACATCCAGCTGACCATAAGGATCGGTCACCGGATCAGTCACATTGTCTTTCAACTTCATATAGACCACATTGGAGAAATACATATTCGTCGGTGTAAAGGTCGAACCGATCAGGTTATCGAAATTGACACGCTGCAGGCGGAAGTTGCCGGCCAGACCCGGACGATAAAGTACAGCGGAAGTAGTCACAACATTGGTATCATCACCGCCGCCATTACCATCGTCACTCCAAAGAATAGGATAAACCAGATATTCATACAGATCGTAGGAGGTGACCATGTACTGGTTGAAGGAAGCGGAAACCACATTTGTTCCGGCTCCGGTATCTCCACCGGTATCATCACCGATACCGATAGTCGTTCCGCCGTTATCATTCGTTCCGCCGGCCGTGCCGTTGGAATTGGCTGAAGCAATCAGATTCGTTACATAAACACGACGGACAAAGTTGGTCGCCAGGAACTCATAACCGCCCGCGTTATTGGCCGTGGCCGCGTTCGTGGCATCGTTATTATCATTGTTCGCATTGCCAGCAGCCAGACCGCCCAGGATCATGATGCCGCCCGTCACACGATTAGTATTAATGTTAGAATAATTGGTGACCGCGTTCGTGTCACCGCCCATGCCGTAAGGCAGCCACGGACTCATCTGGGCACCGCTGGAAACGGTGATCAGTTGGATCTTGTCCTTGGTAACATTGCCGCCAAAGTTGGTGATCACATTGTCATAGCCATACGTATAGAGCAGACGGAAGTGGTTTTCCACTTGTTTGACCAAGACAGGAACTTCACCATAAGGCATCCACGGACTGGTTTGAGAATAGACATAGTTCGTTGTCTTGATGGTCTCGTAATCCCAGTTGGTCGAAGTGATATTCAAACCCGGATAGAGAGCCAGCACTTGATCAGCCGTATTGGTCGTGCGCTCCACGGCGATCAGAAACTGAGCCAAGTCAATGTTGGTCACGATAACAGGCGTGGTATAATCCGGTGTCAGGATACCGGCGCTGCCGCTGCCTGCACCCGTTACAGAGGTTCCCTCAAAAGCGTAGTTATCCGCGCTGTAGAGCCAGCGCAGACCGCCCACATCATCACGGGAAAGTCCTGTATAATAAAGACCTTCCAGTGGTATCATCTGATGGGCGTTATTGTAACGGCCGGACACACTGGCATAGCCGATCGCTGTCGGATCGGGAGTGATCTCCAGAGCTTCGGCATACTGGGCATCATCGCCATAGTAACTGATGCGGTAGGAATAAAGGACACCATTGACATAAGGTGTTGGTTCCAAAGATTCCGGATCAAAGCTGCGGCGGATCGTGTAATACATGCCGATAGAATCATCCGTAGGAGGAGTGGCATTGCGCAGAGTCCAGCAGTAACGTTCAGCCGGTCCAAGACCCAGTTTTTCGGTCAAGTGAGCCAGCACTTCTGAATAGAGATCCACCAATTCCAGAGCAGAGGCACGGTAATTATAGCGGGCCACACTGGTGGGAACGGAATCCAGATAATTGGCCTCATACATGTGGGCAAAAGTGTCATTGATGGTCGCTACCGCGCGTTCCACCTCTTCCACACCCTTCTCGCCATAGTAGTCCATGAAGGATTTATCGAAAGCGTAGGTCATCACCGGGATATTCCAGCGATAGCCTTCCTTCAGATTCATCGGACCGCCCGCGTCCCAATCTATACTATCATCAACCGTATCGATTTGATACCCCAGGTCTGTAGTCTGCCAGGTGGCCCAAGGTCCCAACAGGGAGAAGGCCTGCGTGGCAGCGCATGTCAAACCCGTTAACGCGGCGATCAATCCTAACTTTTTCATCGAAGCAAACATATATTTACTGATCTTTCGTTATCCTTCTATTTACTGAGCTCCGCCCATGCGAATGATGCGATAGAAACTCTTTTGTGCCGGATCCAGTACCATGGAATCCACTTTGCCGGCCGCGCGGCGAGGCGCGCCCAGGTTCGTCCAGCTCTTTGTATCAGCGGAGGACTGTACCTGATAGACAAAACCGGCCACGGTATTCCATTCCAAACGAACACCCTGAGAGGTCATCTTCAATTTAGTCGTCAGAGCGCTCTCTTTATCTATCGGATTGGTACCGGCTAAAAATTCATCCAGATTGCTCACGCCGTCGCCGTCGCTGTCTGCATTGGCGCCGGGCCACTTGCTCTTGTCGGAGCCCCAGTAGAGCGACTGCCAGTCATCCGGCAGACCGTCACGGCTCTTGTCCGCGCCCCAGGTCTTGACCGTGATCGGTTCAGAGACCGGAGAGACCACACCGCTTTCCAGCGTGATGCAGTACTTGAAGGTGTGAGTCGTGGACATATCCAGATCTTCCAGTGTATAGAAATTATCCTTGAGTGCCAGAGCAGGCAGATCATCAATGAACAGATCGTACTGCTTGACCGCGCGGCCTGTGACCGCCGGCCATGAAACAAAGATCTCGTACTCTGTCAGCGCATAGGCAAACGGTTTTTCGGGCTGAGCCAGCAGGTTGCCGTCAGAATCCGTGATAAAGCGCTGCGCCTGAAGATCGAAGCTGTACTCGCCCATCAGGTAGCTGGTCCAGGTCACTAATAACTTGTTGCCGTTGGAGGCTACCGCCGGCTGCAGCTGCTTCAGCAAAGTGGTCGTATTGACACGCGTCTCATCGCTGGTGAACTCGGAGACATTGAACAGACGGCCGAAAACACCTTCAAAGGAACCATCCTGACGAAGGCTGGTCCAGACGGCGAAGTAGTTCTCTTCCACCGCGGCCAGCTGGGGCATGTACTGATCGCCCAGTGTGTAATCATTCAGCGGAGAGTAGTTCTTCTGCACATTGCCGGAGAAATCGAGCACCGCGCCCGCTACATCCCAGGTCTGGGAAGCGGAACCGGAAGCGTTCAACAAGCTCCACGCCACGGCAATGCCATAAGGACCCGCGGCGATTGTCGGATTGGAAACGACCGCACCGGCCGGAGAAACTGCCCGGGCCGCGTTGGCCGCCTTCAGGTCAGCCGTGAAGGACTGCACCATGATGGAGGTCGTGATCGTGGCCATCGTATAGTCAGAATTGGAAACGGATGTGGAAAGATTCTCTTCCAGCCATGCCACGGCAAAACCGCCGTCTTTCAAAGGGGTAATAGCGGAGGAACGTTTGCCCAGGCCATCGGCGACCGCCTGGATGGAACCGATCTTGGCACCTGTGGAGGAAACCGCCTGCATGAAAACGCCCATCGGCTTGCCGGAGGCATCCACTGCGCTCCAGGTGATGACCGCTGTGCCGTTGCTGAGAACCGCGACCTGCGGATCTTTCTGGTTCAAACCGTTCTGCGCCAAGGACTGCTCGGAAGCCCAGAGTCCGTTCGCGCCTAAAACACGATAAGCGATCTTTTGGCTGCCGCGCACACCGGTCTGCCAAACAAAGATGCCCGCGCCGTCAGCAAAAACGGCCGCGCGGGGGTTCTCTTGATCCCCCTGCTGTATCTCGTTGACGCAGAACTCGCCGCCCACCGGCTGGAAGGCCGCGTCCAGAACCTGCGCGGAAATGCCCAGGCCGTCCAGGTCGGAAACATTATCCTGCCAGACGACGAAACCGCCTTGCTGACCCAGTGCCAGCGAGGGGTTTGTCTGCTCACCCGGCAGACGCCCCGCGGAAGTAATCAGATATTCTGTGCCGTCCTGACTCAGAATCACACCATCTTCCTGCGCTTGAGCGGAAAACACAAACCCAGAAACAGCGATACCGCTCAGCAGCACCGCCCAATTCATACCGGCTCGTTTCATTGCCAACATATTCGCCTTATCCAAAATCTTGTACAAAACTATCAAAATAACTCCGCCTGTATCATCGGCGGTTCCTGCGGTTCGTTACGCCGCAGGCTGTTAAAGCCCCATTCACCCAAAAATTTTTCTTCGTTGCCTGTATCCGATGCCCTCAGCCGCAGTTCTTCCAGGGGCAGCTCATATTGCGGCTGCATCGTCAGTTCCACCAGTTTCCGGTTGCGTTCCAGCAATTCCCGGCTGTCGCTCAAAACCGATTGAAGCCGCTCCGGCTTCACCTGGCCCATATTATTAAATATAGCACACATTGTGCCAAATTCAACCAGCAGCCTGGAGGCTGTCTTCGGCCCCACTCCCGGCGCGCCCGCGATATTGTCGCTCGCGTCGCCGATCAGGCTGAGCCAGTCCACGATCTGATCCGGCCGAACACCGGTCTTGCGCTGGACGACCGCCGGCGTGACCCGTTCTTCCGAGCCGCCGCACAACCGCCAGAGGTGGACCCGCTCCGAGACCAGCTGCATGAAATCCTTGTCCGGACTCATTACCAGTACCTCTGCGCCTTCGCGTTCACACTTCCGGGCCAGAGTCCCGATGATGTCATCGGCTTCTACTCCATCCTCGCGGAGGCACTTCCACCCCGCCAGAGGCACCCATTGCTGGATGGGAGTCAGCTGCGATCGGAGATCATCCGGCATCGGCGGCCTTTGTCCCTTATACTCAGGCAACAACGCCAAGCGTTCGCGGCTCAATCCTCCATCCCAGACCACGGCTCCGTGGGTGGGTTGAAGCGCCTGAATCGCCCGGCGGACATTTTTAATAAATCCAAAGATCGCATTCGCGGGGGCACCCGCCGGAGACCTCATCCCCGGCAGCGCGTGGAACATCCTGTATGCCAGCGCATGCCCGTCCACGATTAACACTCTGACTGCGGAAGTCTGTGTATTTCCAGCGGTTTCCACAGTCAAAGCGTTCGTAAGTCTCAACTAGAGACTGGCCTGTACGGTTCCCGGAGCCACGCGGACATCCTTGTTGGACTGAACCGGCACGGAATTCGGGTTGTAAGGCAGATTTTCCACATCATTCAGGTCATGGATCGGATTACCAGCCGGATCGATGATCTGAGGTGTGACGAAGATGATCAAATTCTTCTTAGCAGAGCTGTTGCTCTCACTGCGGAACAGACGGCCCAGCAGAGGGATGTCACCCAGAACGGGGACTTTGTCGCGGACGCGGGAAACTTCCTCAGAGATCAAACCGCCGAGCATCACTGTCTGGCCGTCCCACACGATCACAGAGGTCGTGACCTGACGGACCTGGAAGCGAGGCAGAGGAACCGGAGAACTCAGGTTACCGGCCTGCGCCTTCAAAGCATTTTCAAATTCCGCCGCGGCAGGAACATCCGGGTTGCCATAACCCAGGAAGTTCACCACAGAGGGAATCAAAGTCATCTGGACAGAATAACCATCCGCGGAGACGTAAGGAATCACGTCCAGCGTAGGACCTGTGGCCACAGCCGCGGATTCCGGCTGGATCATACCCAGAGCCTGGACTGTCGCGGAAGTACCACCAGAAACGCTTGTGCCGGAGGTAGAACTAACTTCAGAAGCGCTGACATCCGCATCGGTCGCGATATTACGCAGAACCGCAGATTGGATCTGAGCCTGACGGCCGCTGAGGGTCACCAGACGAGGAGCGCTCATGACTTCGGCGCCGTCGCGGGATTCCAGAGCACGGATCACAACACGGAACTGAGGATCCGTCAAGATGCCTGTGATCGTCGCAACGGTCGGGATACCGCTGTTGTTCTCGGCCAGACCACTGGTGATATTGCCCTGAGATTGAGCAGTATTATCAGAATAAGCCGGGAAAAAGCCGGTCGGATTCTCCTCTGTCGGAG
>Ga0310696_10006065_pt1 | contig 14424 bp, 6 predicted proteins | sample AusTroGonzalo_MG_4_FD_203885 | JGI IMG/M metagenome (GOLD analysis project Ga0310696, IMG submission 203885) | Bovine rumen microbial communities from tropical cattle in Woodstock, Queensland, Australia - Gonzalo_02 (v2) (version 2) | ecosystem: Host-associated > Mammals > Digestive system >...
GATCCAGGTGGCGCTGCGGCCGCTCAGGAAGTAGTCGCCGGAGGTCTCTTTCTTCTTGCGGGAGACATCCCAGCAGATCCAGACCATCGCCAGGAAGAAGATTCCGATGACGATCCAGTCCCAGGATGCGAGGGAGATGCGGTTCAGGTCAGCCTGAAGAGGCAGGAATTTAAGCATAGTCACGTATTTTTGAGATTATTTGATGCTGAAGGCGAAGATGCAGCGGCTCGTGTAGGTCTCGCCCGGACGGAGCACCACGGACGGCCACTGGGGCTTGTTGGGGCTGTCGGGATAGTGCTGGGTCTCGAGGCAGATGCCGCTGCGCTGCGTATACACCACCCCGCCCTTGCCGGTCACGCTGCCGTCGAGGAAGTTGCCGGAATAGACCTGGATGCCGGGCTCGTCGGTATAGACCTTGAGGTCGATGCCGGTCTGCTCGCAGTAGAGCTCCGCCGCCACCTCGTTGATGTCGCCCTTCGTGTCGAGAACCCAGTTGTGGTCGTAGCCGTTGCCATTCTTGAGCTGCTCATAGTCGAACTCGGTGATGTGGTCCCCCACCTTGTGGGCCACGGTGAAGTCCATCGGGGTCCCCTCGACCGGCCACATCTCGCCGGAGGTCATGTAGGTCGCGTCCACCGGGGTGAAGAGCGAAGCGTTGATGTAGAGCTCGTCGTCGCAGATGCTGTGGTTCGCGGGATCGCCGGAGAGGTTGAAGTAGGAGTGGTTGGTCATATTGATGATCGTCGGAGCCGTGGAGGTGGCTTCGTAGGCGATATCGATCTTGTTGTCGTCGGTGAGCGTGTAGGTCACATAGGCCGTCACGGCGCCCGGGAAATTGTTGTCCCCGTCCGGAGAGTCCATGCGGAGCTTGATGTGGCGGGCGTCCGCCTCGATCACCTTGTAGGGCTGGTACTGCCAGCCGGTCGGACCGCCGTGCAGGCAGTGGCCGAAATTGTTCTTCGGCAGGTCGTACTCGACGCCGTCCAGGGTGAACTTGCCCTGGGCGATGCGGTTGGCGTAGCGGCCGATGGAGGCGCCGAAGTCGCTCTGGTTGTTCTCGGGATAGTAGTCTTCCACATTGTCGAAGCCCAGGACCACGTCGCGCTTGACGCCGTCTTTGTCCGGCAGGACGATGGCGGTGATGCGGCCGCCGAAATTGGTGACGGTCACCTCCATCCCGTTGTTGTTGGAGAGCTTGTAGAAGCGGTTGCCCTCCTTGGCGCAGGACACCGCAGCGATGGCGCAGAAGGCCATCAGGATGAATTTAGCAGTTTTCATATCGTATGATGATTGTTTGTTTCTCAAAGATCCAGGGTTTGGTAGCTGCCGTCGTATGTAAGCGTGGTGCTGCGGCCGTCCGGCGTGACGATGCGGAAGCGGCGCTGCTGCAGCATCCCGGGGAAGGAACCCTGCCGGGCGCCGATGATCAGTTTGCGGCCGCGCAGGGAGAATTCGATGGTGCTGCGCGCACCCTGCTCGTAGGCGTGGCCGTCGCCCTCGTCCTCATAGAGGGTGAAGCTCTCGTCCTCTCCGGGGAAGACGCGGATCTCCAGCTCGTCCCAGGGCTTCTCGCCCGTGTACTGCACGTCCGGGCCGAGCGGGATGATGGCGCCGGCGCGGGCGAAGAGCGGCACGCTGTCGAGATGCGTCTCACGCGTGACGGTCTGTCCACCCCGCAGGCGTTCACCCGTCCAGAAGTCATACCAGTCGCTGCCCTTCGGGAGATAGACGCGGGTGCTGCGCGCTGCGGCGAAGTCCACCGGCGTGGCGTCGTAGCGCACTTCCTCCGGCGTGTACTGCGCGTGCAGCACGGGGGCGACCAGCAGCGAGCGGCCGAAGAGGAACTCGTCGGCGCAGTCCCACACGGCCGTATCGTCCGGGAAATCCATCACCAGCGCGCGCTGGAACGTGCCGTCAGACCCGGTCACATCCCAGGCGGTGCTGTAAATATACGGCAGCAGCGAGTAGCGCAGCCGGATGGTCGCCGCAATGGCGTCGTAGACCGGGTCGCCCGGATCGCCGAACTCCCAGATCTCGCGCCGCGAGCTCTCGCCGTGGCTGCGCATCATCGGGCAGAAGGCGCCGTACTGCAGCCAGCGCACGTAGAGCTCCTGGAAGAGCGGATTGCGGGCGCAGCTGGCGTCGCCGTAGACACGGTTGTAGCCGTTCGGGAAGAAGCCGCCGCAGTCGGAGTTGAAATTGGGGTTGCCCGTCAGGGCGAATCCCAACCCGGCGGGGACCTGAGCGCGGAGCGACTCCCAGGAGGAGGCGACATCGCCGCTCCAGGTGTTGGCGCCCGTGCGCTGCTGGCCCGCCCAGGCCGAGCGCGTGAGAATCACGACGCGGCGGTCGGAGACCTTGCGCTGGTTGTCCGCCACCCCTTCCACGGACTCGATCGGGAAGGCGTTGCGCACGCGGCGCAGGGATCCCAGGCCCGTCTCCGCCTCCAGGTCGCTGTCCTTATAATCGTGGTGGTCCGGCTCGGTGGAGTCCATCCACCAGGCATCGATCCCCATGTTCTCCAGGCGGAGCAGGTGCTTCCAATAGATGTCGCGGGCCTCCTGCGAGAAGGGGTTGTACACCCGTACGCCCGAAGGATAGTCCCGCCGCGGCGGCCAGTCGGGCAGGCCGGACTGCGGCCAGGTCGCGAAATCGAAGAGCAGCCCCTTGGGCTCCAGCTCCCGGTAGGGCTTGGTCATCGGGCCGAACGAGGCCCAGATGGAAATCATGATCTTGGCGTGCTGGGCGTGGACTTCGTCGATCATCGCCTGGGCGTTGCGGAAGTCGTCGTTGAGGAACTCCATCGCGTTCCACTGGTAATTGTTGCCCCAGTACTGCCAGTCCTGGATGATGCAGTCGATGGGGACACCCCGCTCGCGGTAGCCGTGCAGCGCGTCGAGCAGCTCGCGCGAACTCTTGTAGCGCTCGCGGCTCTGCATGAAGCCGAAGCTCCACAGCGGCAGCATTGGCACGCGGCCGGTCAGCGCGCGGTAGCCCGCGATCACGCCGTCGGCATTCTCCCCCAGGATGAAATAGTAGTCCACGACCTCCCCCACTTCCGACTCGAAGAGCATTCCGTTCGCGTCGTCGCGGAAGGTGGTCGGGGAAGGGTTGTCCCAGTAGATGCCGTAGCCCTTGACGGACTGCACCAGCGGCACGAAGTCTTCCGTATTGCCCTGGATCATGTAGCGCGTCTTGCCGCGCAGGTTCAGCGCGCCGTCCTGCAGGATGCCCAGTCCGTAGAAAGGCTCCCCCGCTTCGGGCAGGAAAGTCTGGCGCACGATGCAGGCGCCCTTGTCCAGGCCCTCGGTGCGCGTCTCCAGGCTCCAGGCGCCCTCCTGCAGCAGGAGCTTGCCCTTGTGCGAGAAGAAGCGGACCGTGCCGTCCTTCGCCACCGCCACCTTGAGCGCGCCGCTGTCGTACATCGTGCCGCCCCTGGTCACGGAAGCCTTGACATCGACGGTCCGGGGCTCGGCGGTGACGGCGAAGCTGTGCTCCGGCGCCGCGCCGCCCTTGACGATGCGGACGATGGACGGGGTGTAGAACTGGACGGAAACCGCCTCCTGCGCCCCTGTGGCCAGGGCAGCGGAGAGCATCAGCATCCCAAGGAGGAGGACTTTCTTCATACGGGTCTTAGTCTTCGTGTAAAGCATACAAATATATAAAATATCTCCCGTATGCCCGCGAAAAATCCACCTTTTCTTTGTAATAATCCGTCAAAGACTACTGCTGGCGGAACCAGTCGAAATCGGCGTGGCCGCCGAGGGCTTGGGTGGCGTAGCAGTAGAGGGCGCTGCGGTAGCCAGTGAAGTAGTCCAGCGTATAGCGCATGCGGAGGGGCTCGGAGAGCTCGGTCCAGGCGTCGCCGTCCCAGCTGTAGGCCAGCCAGGCCTGGTCCTGGTCGAAGTCGTAGCGGATGCGCAGCTGCACAGTCTCCTGCAGGGCCGGCTCGCAGAGCAGTTCCTGCTGGACGCGCGTGACCGTGCGGTCCGGACCCCGCTGCGGGGCCTCCTGGATCGCGTAGAGCTCCAGCCCGGCATCCGTGCGGCGCAGGCCGATGTCGGCCCGGCAGCTCTGGAAGGCGCTCAGGCCCGCGAAATCCCCAACCTGCAGACCGGAACCGTCCAGCAGGACCTCGCTCGTGCAGGCAGGGCCGAAGGTGCGCTGCGTCAGGGTGTTGCGCGCATCCGGCAGGCCCGTTGCAAGCTGCCCGGTCGTGAGGCGCAGCCAGCCCGGACGCTCGGTCAGCGACCAGCAGCCGTCCAGCGGCTTGTGGTTCCACTGCCAGACCAGCGCCAGCTTGTCGGCCTCGAATTCGTCGGAAGCCCAGACGTAGTTCTCCCCGTCCGGAGCCAGGTTCACCTCGAACTCCTTGACAGGCACGCCGCCCTCGCCCAGGATCGGCCAGCCGTCCTCCCAGGCCAGCGGCTGCAGCGTCGGGATGCGGCCCACGGCCCCGTGGTCCTGGAACATCATCGCGTACCAGTCGCCGCGCGGCGTGTCGAAGATGGCGCCCTGCGCCACCCCGTCCGTGCGGCCGTCGAACTGCCCCTGCAGGATGGTCCTGGGCTCATATTCGCCCAGCAGCTCCCGGCTGCGCCAGCAGGTCTCCGTGCGCGGGCCGCCGGCCGGCCAGTCGATCACCAGCACGTAGTACCAGTCGCCGATGTGGTAGATGTGGGCCCCTTCCGCCCGGAGAATATAGCCCTCGCGCGGGCTGGAGAAAAGCAGCTGGTCCACCCCGCCCTCCTTGACGCCGGACAGGTCCGGCTCCAGCTCCGTGATGCGGATGTCGCCGTTGCCCCAGACCACGTAGACGCGGCCGTCCTCGAAGAGGAGCGAGGCATCGTGGAAGGGCCGGTCGATGACCTTGCGCTCCCATTTCGCGCCGATCTGAGGCGCAGAATAGATGTAGGTCTTGCGCTGGTCGTTGGCGATGAAGAGGGCGTACCAGCGCCCGCCCTCGTAGCGGAGCGAAGTGGCCCACTGGCCCTGGCCGTAGGCGTTACGCCCGTTGCGAAGGTTATAGACATCGTCGTCCTCCAGGCAGTCGTAGACATAGTCCACGATGCGCCAGTGCACCAGGTCGCGCGAATGCATGACCGGCGCGCCGGGGCAGAAGTACATCGTCGTGCTGACCATGTAGTAGTCGTCCCCCACCCGGACCACGTCGTTGTCCGGGATATCGGTATAGGTCAAAGGATTGACGCACAGCGTCGTCCGGGGTGCGCAGGCCGCAGCCAGCGCCAGGACGCAAAGTATCAGAAATCTTCTCATTGTCAAAGCGTTTTTATTTCATCTGCCACCAGGCCCACTCGAAGCCGCCGCGCTGGAACACGAACACCAGGTCGTGCACCCCCGCAGCGCCGCTCAGGCGGGCGGTCTGCTGCTTCCAGCCCGTGCCGGGCTTGAGGGTGAGCGTCCCCGCCAGCGGGCCGTCCGCGCTGTCCAGGCGCACCTCGATGCTGCCGCCCTCCGGCGCGTTGACGCAGGCCGTCAGCGAACGGGCACCCCGCGCGCCGAAGTCCACACCCTTGATGAGCTGGGTCTCCCCCGCATCGAGATTGTTCAGCACCACCCCCTGCTCCGCATCGGGACGCGTCTTGAGGCCGTAGCCCCAGGCCATCGTCGCCGCAGGCACCTTCCGGTAGGGGTTGAAAGGTTCGATCTGCTCCAGGACATTGTCCAGCCAGTACGGCACCTTGCGGATGGAGCCGTCGGCCTCGTAGTACATCGGGGCGGCGGAGACGCTCCGCTGCTCGGCGTGCTTGAAGGTCTTCAGGTGCATCAGGTCATAGTTCAGGCCGAAGACGTAGGACTGCCCCTTGTAGTCGATGATGCCGGGATGGTTGCCCCGGGTGCGCCAGGTGCGGTCCATGATGTGGCCCATCGACTTCCAGGGGCCGGTCGGGCTGTCGCTCATCGCGTAGCCGATCCCCTCCGGGCAGCAGGTCGAAGCGAAGGCCAGGTAGTAGCGGCCGTCGTGCTTGTAGAACCAGGGGCCTTCCTGGTAATAATCGATCTTGTAGTCCAGCTGGTGGATCGGCCCGTCGAGCGAAATCATGTCCTCGTTCAGCTTCGCCCAGTAGACGTTCGGGTTGCCCCAGTACATATACGCCTGCCCGTCGTCGTCGATGAAGACCGACGGGTCGATGTCGTACCAATGCTCCTTCTGCCAGACCAGCGGCTCGCCCAGCGGGTCCCTGAACGGCCCGAAGGGGCTGTCCGCCACCAGCACGCCGATGCCGTGGCCGTGGATGGGGCAGTACATGTAGAACTTGCCGTCCCGCTCCACCACGCACTCGGCCCAGGCGCCGTTCTTGCCCTCGTACCAGGCGAAATCGTCCAGCGAGGCCACGGCCCCATGGTCCGTCCAGTTCACCATGTCGGTGCTGGTGTACAGCAGCCAGTCGAACATCTCGAAGCCCTCAGCCCCGTCCTCGTCGTGGGTGGTGTACAGGTAGATCGTGCCGTCATAGACCATCGGGGCCGGGTCGGCCGTGTACTTGGTCTGGATCAGCGGCATGTTCAGGTGGTTGTTGAACACCCACCAGTCCAGATCGAAGAGTTCCCCGTCCCCGCCCCGGAAGAGCAGGTACAGGTCATGCACCCCCCTGGCGCGGGCGCTCACGGGCGCCTTCACCAGCATGTTCTCCCCGTTGACCGGCACGGACGCGACAGGCTGTCCGCCCATCTCGTCCAGGAAGAAGTCCACCGTGCCCGGGTTCTTGAAATTCAGCATCTCCAGCGACACCAGCACGGCCGGCTGCTCGCCGAAGTCCACGTTCCGCACACAGAGCCAGTCGCCGTTGTGGACCTGCGTCACCCAGTGGCGTTTCCCGGCCTCGCGGTCGGTCTTCAGGCCCCAGGAGGAGGCCATCGTCTCGGCCTGCACCATCTCGTACGGGTTGACGGTGCCCAGGGGCTCCACGCCCTGCTTCGTGAACGGGATGAAGGGAATGCTGCCGTCCGCCCCAAACTCGAATTCCTCCACACAGGCCGAGCGGTGGAAGCCGCCGCCGTTGGGCAGGGCGCCGTTGTGGTAGAACATGTAGTGGTGGCCGCGGAAGTCGATGTTGCCGCCGTGGATGGTGAAACTGTTCTCCGCCTCGTCCATGATGCGGCCCCGGTAGGTCCAGGGGCCGTGGATGGACAGTGCGGTGCTGTAGGCCATGTGCTCGGGCACGCCGCCCGCCGGGTAGGACAGGTAGTAAGTGCCGTTGCGCTTGTAGAGCCAGGGGCCCTCCTCGTAGCCGACCATCAGCTTCTCCTTGCCGCCGTCGGACCAGTCGGGCTTCATCGACTCGGGGCCGAAGCAGGCCGGGTCGCCCCAGCCGGGCATCTCCCGCCAGCCCTCCGGGAAGGAGACCATGTCGTCCCCCAGGCGGCCGTACCAGCAGCCCTTGTTGCCCCAGACGAGCCAGGCGCTGCCGTCATCGTCGACGAAGACGGTCGGGTCGATGAAGGCGAAGCCGGTGGCCAGCGGGCCGCCGATGGCATCGCGCCACGGCCCCTGCGGGTCATCCGCCACGGCGACGGCCAGCGCATCGGCGCGCGTGGCCGCCTCCGTCAGGCAGACGTACCAATACCACTTCCCATCGCGCTCGACGGCCTGCGAGGCCCACGCGCGGTCTCCCTGGAAGGCCCAGGGGAAGGTGGCCGTGGAGACGGGGGTACCGAGGTAGGTCCAGTTGACCATGTCCTCGGTGCTGTAGAGCAGCCAGTCCTTCATTTTGAAGTACGTGGCGTCGTCCTCGTCGTGGTCGACGAAGAGGTAGACCTTGTCCCCGTGGGCATAAGGCGCCGGATCCGGGGTGTAGGCGGTGCGGATGATCGGGTTCTGCGCCCCAAGCGCCCCGACCGCCAGCAGGCCCAGGGCGGTGGAAAGGATGCGTTTCATACTTTATCGGATCGGGAGTTCTTGTCCGCGGCGCCAGGCGAAGTAGCCGTCCAGCACCTCCAGGGACGCCTCGGACGGCACGGGAATCGCTTTGCAGCCGCTGCCGGTCAGCAGCATCGACTGCGGATTGTCATTGCTGAAGCGCGGCCACTCCGGCAGGCCTTCGCCGTTCGGGTCGCCCGTCTTGGCGAAGTTGGTCCAGTAGGCCATCATCCAGCCGGAGAGCTCCTTGTCGGTGGGCTGTACCTCCTCCGGATTGCCGAACACGTAGGCCACGTCCTGTCCGTGCGGGGAGCCCTGGCCGTAGCGCGGGGAGTCCGCCGGGTAGTCGGGATGCTGGTCGAAGTAGTAGAGCCAGACGCGGCCCTTGCCGGTCCGGTCCTGCAGGCGGGCCCAGCTCCAGGTCTGCCAGCCGAAGGCCGAGTCGCGCATCAGGTCGCGGGCGGTCTTGCCGGCCTTGCCGTCGGCCTCCACCGGATAGGCCGCCAGCAGCGCGTCGGCATATTCCCCGTAGCGGGCGCGGACGCCGTCCTCGTGGCTGCCGCCGCCCCGGGAAGCGAAGCCGAAGCTGAGGCCTTCGTCGGAGTTGTAGCCGATCAGCACGTCCACGTCGTTGTACTCCCCTGCCTCGTAGAGCTTGAACTGGTCGTCCGGGATCACGTAGCCGTCCACGATCGGCCAGCCGCCGGAGCCGCCGAAACCGCCCATCACAGCCTTGGCGTCAGCCGCACGCAGCTGCTCCAGCGTGTAGTCCTCGCCGAAGGCCGCCTTGGCCCAGGCGGTGTTGTCCTCCTCGGAGAAACGGATGCTCTGCATGTTCTCGCCCGGGTTGGTCCGGTGCTGGAAGGGGCCGAAGGAGCCGCCGCTCTGGGAGATGGCCCCGCGGAAGAGGCCCTTGGCCAGCGGCGAGGCGCACAGCATGCTCACGGAGATGCCGCCGGCGGATTCGCCGAAAATCGTCACCTTGGCCGGGTCGCCGCCGAACTTGGCGATATTGTCCTGCACCCACTGCAGGCCGGCGATCTGGTCCAGCAGGCCGTAGTTGCCACTCACGCCGTGCGGATCCTCCGCCGAGAGCTCCGGCAGGGACAGGAAGCCCAGCTTGCCGACGCGGTAGGCGATGCTCACCAGGATCACGCCCTGGCGGGCCAGCTCGGCCCCGTCATAGTAGGAGGTGGCGCCGCCGGCGAAACCGCCGCCGTAGATCCACACCATCACCGGGAGCTTCTCCTTCGGGCTCTTCGCAGGGGTCCAGACATTCAGGTAGAGGCAGTCCTCGCTGCAGCCTTCGCCATTGCCCTGCATCGGGTTGGGGGCGAATTCCTTGGTCTGCAGGACGCCTTCCCAGGCTTGTACAGGCTGGGGGGCTTTCCATCTCAGCTCGCCCACGGGCGGGGCCGCGAAAGGAATCCCTTTGTAGACGGTCATATCCTCGAGGACCGTCCCCTCGATCGTACCGCCGGTCACCTTGACCTGACCGGGGACCTGCTTGGCGCACGCGCACACGCAGAGCGCCGCCGCTGCAATGAGTAAAAATCGCTTCATATTGGTTGGAGATTAATGTCTATCCTCAAAAGTAGCGATTTTCCGCGATTTTGCCAAATCGCCCCGGCCCCTCCGTCATCCCCGGCGACGCTCTACCGTCATCCGCTGACTGCCCCTACCGTCATCCCCGGCTACTTCTTTCATCCCCGGCAGCTCCCCACCCGTCATCCGCCGACTTGATCGGCGGATCTCTGTCAACGGTGTTTTCGTCGGGGGGCACAGAAGGCCGATCTGCCCCCCAACTTCACAAAATTGGCCTCCGGGGGCAAATCCGCCTCCCACGCCCCCCCGAGGACGGCTTCAAGGCACCGCCGCCTCCCATTACGACAGTCGGCGGCTACGTAGTACGCCTTGCCTGCGGGGATGGCTGGGTCAGAAAGACAGGCAGGCGCGGACAAAACACTTATAGCCTTCCTTATATGCATAGTCATCCAGATTACATTCGCCATAACCATCATTGATGTAATTCCAGATGTAAATGGTATGAGCATAGTCTTCATCCACGGATGTACTACTCCAGTAATCTCCATCGGATAGAGATCCTCCGACACCTGATAACAATACATTAGTAGTTGTTTTATACTCATAATTCTCCGGATCTTCAATATAAGTTCCTATGAGGAGATACTGCCAGTCTTTGAAGGAAGGAAGACGCCAGGAACCGCCCGGAATAGAATGTGATGAAGCCCAAGTGGAGATTACGTCGTCTATGTTGCTCCAGTATTCACATTCATTGTCGCCCACCTTTGTTAGGGAAATTGCCAGGCCGTGCTCACACACCCCTTCAACGGCTCCAATATATGCAATCATCGCATAGGCGGTAGTTCCGGCCTCTTCCGCGGCAGCAACAGTGGAATAGATATTACCATCAGCTCCTATGAGCCGACCGACATCTTCCCAGGATGCATCAGCGAGCGCTTTGGTTGCCACTGGATGCCTTTTAACTATCCAACCGGCGGGAATGCCGTAAGGGTCGTATAAATACCAGGGTTGAGGATCTGCAGGATCTAACACTGGATTGATCTGGAACGTTCCGCTTCCGGAAACCCCTTCTACCCATTCTTCTGTACAACCAGAATTCGGGATATACACGGCATAACTGGTAATACTGTTCAAATTCGTGCAAACATAGAACATATTATAATAGCAGCCATCGACCAAAATGGTTGCCGGCAAGACCGGAGCCGCAGTCAGGCTCGTACAACCAGAGAACATCCCCGCGTAACAGTCTGATTCAAGTTTTGTGGCGGGAAGCACTGAGGGAACATCAGTCAAGCTTTCGCAGCCATAAAACATATATTGATAGCACTCCCCGGCCAATGTGGTGGCGGGCAATTCCGGCGCGGTAGTCAATCTCGTGCAACCATAGAACATTTTCTCATAGCACCCCCTGGCCAATGTAGTGGCAGGCAGAGCAGGTGCCGTAGTCAGGCTGGTGCACTCATAGAACATATTTTCATAGCACATCCATTCCATTGTGGTGGCAGGTAAGGCAGGTGCCGTTGTCAGGCTGGTGCAACCCTCGAACATATAACCATAGCAACTGTTGGCCAATGTTGTAGCAGGTAGGGCAGGTGCTGCAGTCAGGCTGGTGCAGCCATTGAACATATAACCATAGCAACTGTTGGCCAATGTTGTAGCAGGTAGGGCAGGTGCCGTTGTCAGGCTGGTACAACCCTCAAACATACCATAATAACAATAATCTGATAAAGACATGGCTGGTAGCACCGGAGCGACAGTCAATCCTGTATTACAGAACAAAGAGCTATAGCAACTCTCTGTTAAAGTTGTAGCAGGAAGCACAATGGGCTTGGATGCGTGGCTCTTGATGTGGCTGTTAACAGCATTATCAAACATTCTGTCAAAAGTTCTATAGCCTGTTAAAACAACATTGTCGGCAAAAGCATCGGGATCTGAAGTATAATCTGTTACAAGACTCATGATGTTGCCATATAGGTAGCAATCATCGGAACAAGTAAAATAACTGACTTTACTATATGTTCTATATGTATCATTCTTTCCTCGGAACGCGAGAATCTCGCCTGCGGCAAGATTGATTGCAGCGCTATAGTCGGTCCATCTTTCGCCGTTCTTGTTGTACTGAACAGTCATTAAGGGATCAGCAGCAGTATAAGTCACCGTGCAAGCATTGATGGCTTCGAAGGTAAGCGGTGTGGCTTTGCCGTCAAAGGATTTGGCCATCTTCAGGTCAATGGGATACATGCTCCCCGCCGCCAGCGTCTTGCCCGTCACCGATTTTTCATAACCATTGGAGGCGTCGGTGGCGCCAAAGGTCAGATTCGCGTTGTCCACGGGCCGCATGGCTACGTAGATGGGTCCGGGGCCGGCGGGACGGGAAACGAAGTACGTGTTGGCGCCATCGAAAACGGTGAGACTGACGACGGTAGACGTAATGTCGTCGCTGCTTTCGTCCTTGACGATGAATTCGATGATGGCCAGCCGGTTGTCCAGCGTTACCATGAGGGGAAGGCTGGCAGACGAAGTGAGCGTACCCGAGTAAGTGCAGAGGTCCAGGCCCGCCGCGAGCGAGGCGAGCGAGCCGTCCTGCGCGGCAAGCGCAGCGTAGTTCACCGAGCCGTCGGCCGCAGCCATTGTGGCGGGATAGATATAGGTCACGGCACCGGAAGGCTTGGGATCCGTGAGCGCTACGGTAAGGTTGGCTGTCTTGCCTCCGTCGCGGATGTCGTCGGCGGCAAGCGGCTCACTCACGGCCTTCACCGTAACGTCTGCGGTATTGGTGTAGACAATGGCCACCCGGTCGCCCACGGCGAAGGTCTTGACCCCTTCGGCCGTCAGGGCCTTGCTCTGGGGCCCTTCGCCCAGGCTCACCGTCGTGGTGAGCGTGACAGGATCCCCGAGATCCCCGGTCAAGCCGGGGATGACAGCCGCCGTTTCGTCATCCCCGACCAGCTCGGGGATCTTAGTACATCCCAGCGAAAGCGCGCCCAGCAGCACGAGGACAAGGATACTATGCTTTTTCATACTTACCAATCTTGCTTGTTTTTCTTGTCATAATTCTGGACTCCTCCCTGTTCTCTCCGATACCCGGCCCTGTGGGCAGGAAGAATGCCGTCTGCAATCCTGTAGAAGCCCACCTTGCCGTTGTTGACGGACAGTCCGCAGATGGAAGGAATCGCCGTATCCGCATTCACGCCGATGAGGATGTTGCCGTCGGGCGTGTGGTCGGTGGCGGTGGCGGAGCCGGCGGGGAGAAGGGTGGCCTCGGCCGTGGTGGACAGGATGACCACGGCTGTTCCGGCGGGAATGGTGCGCCCGTCCGTGCCCAGGCGGTAGAGCTGATACTCCGCATCCATCGTGTAGGCCGCGGCGCCTTCGCTCAGCGTGTAGCCGACCGTGCTGTCGTAGAAGGTGCCCCACCAGGCGGTGACGCCGTCCTTGGTGCCCTGCACCAGGGTGAGCGCCTCGGCTGTACCGGAGAGGTCGTGGCGGAGGTAATAGACACCTTTGTAATAGATACCGTGCTCATAAACGGTGAGACCGCCGAAGGGGTAGCTCTTGATCTGCGCGCCGATCTCCGCCGGCTTGGTGTCGCAGGCAATCGCCCGGACTGCGCCGTCCTTCTCTATGATGTCAAGCCCATTATACCCCACGGAACTTGCATTGGCCGTTCCGTTTACCGTGCAGGATGAATAATAATTATTGATCAGGTTGAGGCCGTTATTATTACTGCCCGCAATAGCTCCGTAATAGGTGCTTGCTGAGATATTTGCATCCAGGACAAGGCTATAACAAGTGGTTTTGGAGCTACCCGCGATTCCGCCAAAAAACATGCAGTTCGTCTTGCCGTTGTTGCTGACGGTGGCCGAACTGGTACAGCCGTAAATATAACCATTGTTTTCGCCCGCAATGCCGCCCAAATACTGACCCGCATCATTATATGCAAGGATGGAAACACTGCTTTCCACGTGGCAGTTTTCTACCGTTCCTGTATTATTGTAACCTACGATTCCTCCGGAGGAACCGGATGCGATGATGACGGTATTGGCCAAAGTAACGTTCTTGACCGTGCTATAATACATGTGTCCAAAAAGGCCCTGATTTATGTCATGTTTATTGATACGGATGCCACTGACAGTGTGGCCGTCTCCGTCGAAAGTACCCATAAAATAATGATTCAGATTGCCTATGGGCGTGTAGTTTTCGCCGTTTTCATTAAGGTCGTCGGGGTCATAGGCAATGTCGGCGCCCAGTTTGTAGTATTTATCAGATCCCAAATAGGCAACGGCTATATATTCATTCACGCGCGTAGCCAGCAGGTCCAGCTGGCTGGGATAGAGGATGACCCAGGGGTCTGCCTTCGTGCCGCTGCCGCTCCAGGGAATGGTCGTGAGCGTGGCGCTCACGGTGACATCGGCGGCGGGCATCGTGAAACTGTAGACACCGGCGGTCGGGGTAACCGTGTGCACTGTGCCGTCGTTGTAACTGACATTGCTCAGGTCATAGCCTTCAGACTTGAGGGTGACGGTGGTATTGGACGCGTAATAGGTGACGCCGGCGATGACTACGCTCTCGCCGCTGGCGGTGACCTTTGCCGGAAGGGCAAGGGCGTGAATACTGCGGACGCCTTCGCAGTCTCCTTCGTCTGTGCCGATGTTGGTGGTGACGTCGCCTACGGTACAATTGAAATAGTGGTTGTTGATGAACGTGGCTTTATCTTTACGTCCTATGACAGCACCTTTAGTACGAGAACCAGACACATCGACGGTGGCGTTCAGGGCGAGGCAGTTTTGGACGGTAGAAAGATTCGGTAAGCCAACGACGCCACCGGAGTGAGAACAACCGCCCCAACCATTGTTGGTTAACTGGGCTGCACTGGTGCAGTTGTCAATAACACAGCTTAAAAGATAGCCGACGACACCCCCATGGTTCGTCGAGTTTTCAGCACTGCTCCCAATGGTGACAGTACGCTCAACGTGGCAGCCCGAAACGCTACCGTA
>Ga0310696_10006066_pt1 | contig 14422 bp, 9 predicted proteins | sample AusTroGonzalo_MG_4_FD_203885 | JGI IMG/M metagenome (GOLD analysis project Ga0310696, IMG submission 203885) | Bovine rumen microbial communities from tropical cattle in Woodstock, Queensland, Australia - Gonzalo_02 (v2) (version 2) | ecosystem: Host-associated > Mammals > Digestive system >...
CTGCTTGTAGCTTCAACGCTGTCGGCTGCGGAAACAATCCTTTATTCCGAGTCTTTCACCTGTGCTGACGACTGGTCGTCGGGCTATGCGCTGGTGGCATCAGCAGACCTGTCGGCTGCAGTTGCCGGTGACGAGATAAACGTCTATGTCACCGCCATCAGCAACGGCACGGAGTGGCCGCAGGTGTACCTGCAGTACGTGGATGCCGAGTGGAACTGGGTGGACTTCACCGACACGCACAACTACAGTCTTTCCGGACAAACCGCTCCGCACAAGGCTACCCTCACACTCACGCAAACGATGATCGACAACGTGGCAGCAGGTCACTATCTCGTAGTGAAGGGCGCAGGGTTCACCGCCAACAAGATTTCACTTACCCATGAGGCTGCGGCTGCCGGCACGACACAGTCCATCTGGAGCGGTTCGGTGGTTATGCCGGGCAACTGGGGCGCATGGCAGACCATTGAGGCAAGCAAGTTCGCCAATGTCGTGGCAGGACAACTGCTGCGCTGCCGGTTCACGAATCTTAGCACCAATGCCCAACTGCAACTCAAAGAGACCACAGCGTGGAACGAACTTGTTGACGCACCGCTGGCACTCATCAGCGGCCGTTACTACGACTACACCATCACAACCGACATGCTTGCCGAACTCAAGGCACGCGGCGTGATTGTCAGCGGTTGCAACTATACGCTTACCGAGGTTCTGCTCATCAACCCCGCTGACCTCAAGCCTCTGACGCTCTCCGTGCCTGTCTACGATAACTGGGTGTTCACGGCGAAACCGAGTATCACCATCCATGTGGAGAATCCCTACGAGGAAGCGGTCACCGCCAACGTGGAGGTGGAGATAACTACCGACAAGGCTGTAGCCTTGGATACATTACTCGTATCGCGTGAGATAGCCGCAGGCACATCGCAGGACATCGTGCTCACCACCAACGACAATCTTGCTGCCGGCTTCTACAAAGCCACCTGCATCGTCAACGACGATCTGGCACGCGCCTTCGGCTTTGGTGTCAATCCTACTGCCATCGTTTCCGCGCCGGACAAACAGGCGGATTTCGATGCGTTCTGGGCTGACGCCAAGGCGCAACTTGAGAACATTGACATGAACGCCACACTCACCGAGATCACCGCCAAGAGCACCGCAGCACGCAAGGTTTATCTGGTGGAGATGAACTCAGTGCCCGACGGTCTGACCGGCGAACCGGTTGTTGTACGCGGTTACTATTGCGAACCGCAGGACGGCAAGAAACACCCCGTAATTATGCACTACGCCGGATACGACAGCGGTTACCGTCCCGGTGGCCAGGACGTCAAGCCCTACTGCCCGTCCGGCGATGCCGAACCGGACTATGCCGAGTTCTACCTCTCTACGCGCGGACAGAACATCAACAACCGCGCTGCCGACGAACGCGAGGCGGACGGCAAGGGCGATTTTACCAACACCTACGGCGACTGGTTTGCCTTCAACTTCGGCGACAAGGATAGCTATTACTACCGCGGTGCGTTTATGGACTGCGTACAGGCTATCCGTTTCATGGCTACCCGCACCACCAGCGACATGTCGAACCTCTTTGCCGAAGGCCAGAGTCAGGGCGGTGCGTTCACCTATGCTGCAGCGGCATTGTCCGACTATCCTTTCCGCGCTATTGCGCCCGCTATTGCTTTCCTGGGCGATTATCCCGACTATTTTGATATTACAAATTGGCCTGCCTACGTGGCACGCGAGAATCAGGGTACGCTTACTGACGCTCAGATGTTTGCATTCCTCTCCTATTTTGATACGAAGAACCTCGCCACGGCTATCACCTGCCCCACTATCGCCTGCATCGGCCTACAGGACAACGTCTGCCCGCCGCATACCAACATTGCGCCTTACAACAACCTGCTCTCCACCGACAAGCAGCTTATCTTCAACCCCGAGAACGCGCACCAGGCCGGCGATACGTGGTACAGCGACTTCATGCAGTTCTTCAAGGCGCACGAGCAAAGCCCTGCCACTGCCGTGGAAGCGGTCAGTAATCAGCCGTCAGCGCTCAGCTGCCGGAAGTTTTTTCGCGACGGCCAGTTGGTCATCGTCCGCGAAGGCAGTGAATACACACTCCTTGGCCAAATGAAATAATCTGTATTTTCAGTGCCAATTCGTAATTTTTAATTCGTAATTTTTAATTTTTAATTATAATCTCATGTCTTTCACCGACAAAGTAGCCGCATTGCGCCAGGCGCACGAAGCACTCCTCAACCGCAAGAACGAACCCGCAGCCAATAGCCAATGGCCAATAGCCAATGGCATTTATACAAAGTATAAATATCCCATCCTCACCGCCGATCATACGCCGCTGGAGTGGCGCTACGACTTCTGCGAGCTGACCAACCCCTACCTCATGCAACGCATTATGATGAACGCTGTGCTTAACGCCGGAGCCATCCTCTATGAGGGCAAATATACGGTGGTAGCACGCGTCGAGGGCGCTGACCGCAAGTCGTTCTTCGCCGTGGCGCAGAGTGACAACGGTATTGACGGCTGGCGTTTCTGGGACGAACCGGTCACCCTGCCTGACGGCGACAATGCGCCTGCCACCAACGTCTATGACATGCGTCTCACGCGTCACGAGGACGGCTGGATCTATGGCATCTTCTGTGTCGAGCGCCACGACGACACCAAGCCGTTCGACACCTCGGCTGCCACCGCAGCAGCAGGTATAGCTCGCACCAAGGATCTCAAGAACTGGGAGCGTCTCAAAGACCTCTCATCCCTCTGCCAGCAGCGCAACGTCGTCCTCCATCCGGAGTTTGTGGATGGCAAGTATGCCTTGTACACCCGTCCGCAGGATGGTTTCATCGACACCGGCAAGGGTGGGGGAATAGGCTGGACACTGGTCGAGGATATCACCCACGCCGAGGTGCGCAACGAGCGCATCATCTTCGGCCGCAACTACCACACCGTCTATGAGGTCAAGAACGGCGAAGGTCCCGCTCCTATCAAGACCGCACAAGGCTGGTTGCACCTCGCCCACGGTGTGCGCAACACCGCCAGCGGACTCCGCTATGTGCTCTACATGTACATGACTGCATTGGACGATCCCACACGCATCATTGCTAAACCCGGCGGCTGGTTCCTCGTTCCCGAGGGCAGCGAATACGTCGGCGATGTGATGAACGTAGCCTTCGCCAACGGCTGGATTGTGGATGAGCCAATGGCTAATGGCCAACAGCCAACAGCCGATAAAGACACGCGGCGTGTCTTTATCTACTACGCCTCCGCAGACACACGCCTGCATGTAGCCACCACCACCGTTGCCCAACTCCTCGACTACTGCCTCCACACCCCCGAGGACGGCCTCACCACCACCGCCAGCGTCGAGACCATCAAAGCCCTTGTGACAAAAAACAAGACTTGCCCCGCGGCTAAACAATAAGGCTATAGTTCTTTATCATTCCTGTACAAAAGGCGGCTCAAATGCCGCCTTTGTCATATAAAACACAGATTTTTCCACCCAACTGCATAAAAATGCTGCAATCTATTCAAGCAAGGCAACAAGACTTATTCGGTCACAGGCACAGAAGTAAAATAAAATGCCGTTACAATATTCACGAGCAGGCAGCCGAAAGGTATTGCCTGCTCTTTCTTTGTCCGTTGCGTCGGAATCGGATTCCGACAACGGCTTTGTCGAATCAAGTTTCGTCAATTGCGTTCGAATATATTCGAACATCGGCTTTGCCGAATAACGTATTTGCTCGGCCTTTGTTCCTTGCGTCCGAATCATATTCGGACAACGGCTCCACAAGAGCCGCCTGTTAATCCCTGCGCACAGCATCAGTCCATTATCGGGAGTATCTCGGGCTTATATCGTATCCCGTTTCACCCTATATATACTTAGTATATATTCCGTGATTTTGGCATGCTCTGTCTCTCACTTTTCCATTTCCGCCATCGATACCCTTGCAATCCCAGTATTCATCGGGCTTACATCGAGTCGTTATTAGGCTATTAACACGTGATTAACGCGTGATTAACACGTGATTCAACTCTCCTGCCCGCAACCGCACCACTCTGCTCCGCCCCTCACAGCTACCAGAAAAACACATTATGTTGCAGAAAATAGCAAAATAGTGTCAGCCTTTGTCCGAAAAATTCCGTACCTTTGCGCCATAATTGCCCAAGTGGCAAAATGACAAATGACAAACGGCACATGGCAAACGAAAAAATAATCAATCTTCAAGCAGCTGCCCGTCATCTGCTCGAGGAAAACATTCTCCGCTTCTGGGCGGACAGGATGTACGACCCCAAGGGCGGGTTCTACGGCCGGATGGACGGACAGAACGTGCTGCATCTGGATGCCGAACGCGGCGCGGTACTGAACGCACGACTGCTGTGGTCGTTCTCCGCGGCGTACCGCGTGCTGCGCAAGCCCGAGTACCTGGCAGTGGCGACCCACGCCAAGGAGTATATCTGCGCCCGTTTTCTGGACAAGGAACACGGCGGTTGCTATTGGTCAGTAACCGCCGACGGTCAGCCGCTGGACACCAAGAAGCAGACCTACGCCATCGGGTTCATGATCTACGGCTTCTCGGAGTACCATCGCGCCACAGGTGACCAACAGGCGTTGGACATTGCCGTCCGCCTGTTCCACGACATAGAATCGCACACGTTCGATGCCGTGCATATCGGTTACATAGAAGCCCTCACCCGTGACTGGCAGCCGATAGCCGACATGCGCCTGAGTGACAAGGACGAGAACGGTTCGCGCACCATGAACACCCACCTGCACATCCTGGAGCCCTACACCAATCTGTACCGCGTATGGCGTGACCCGCGTCTGGCCGAACGCTTGCGTCTGCTGATACGTATCTTTGCAACGCGCCTCTACAACCCGCAGACGGGTCACCTCGGGCTGTTCTTCAATGACGCATGGCAACCCATCGCCAGCCGTCACGCCGACAGTCCGGGGCACGACATTGAGGCCGCCTGGCTGCTGAACGAAGCGCTGAATGTCCTCGGCGACCAAGCGCTGACCGACGAGCTGACACCCGTTGTACGCCACATTGCCCGCGCTTCGGAAGACGGTATATTTGCCGAAACGCAATGGTGGACCTACTGCGAAGCAGTAATCGGATATATCGACCAGTGGCAGCGTTTAACGTTTAGCGATGAGCGTTTAGCGTTTAGCGGTGAGGCAGGGCACTACTGGCTACTGGTGGAACAGGCGTTCCAATATATCTGCGACCGGCTGATTGACCGCGAACACGGCGAATGGTACTGGGCTGTCCTGCCAGACGGCACGCCGGACACCGGGAACGACAAAGCAGGCTTCTGGAAGTGCCCGTACCACAATTCGAGAATGTGCCTCGAATTAATTGAAAGATTTGAAAATTTGTAGATTGTAAGTGAAACCATATAAATTTCAGCCATACCTCCGCACCACTATCTGGGGCGGGTATCAGATAGCACCGTTCAAAGGTATCTACACCGCGCAGCCGAACATCGGTGAGTCGTGGGAGATTAGCAGCGTACCTGGACACGAATCCGTTGTTGCCGAGCGCGGCATAATAGGTGACGTTGATCTCGGTCTCAACCTCACCCAGCTCATTGACAAGTACAAAGGTCTGCTGGTCGGCGAACGCGTGTACAAGAAGTTTGGCAACACGTTCCCGCTGCTCGTCAAGTTCATCGACTCGCGCCAGGACCTGAGTGTGCAGGTGCACCCCGACGACAAACTGGCGCAAGAGCGTCACGGTTGCCCGGGCAAGACGGAAATGTGGTACGTAATCAAAGCCGACGTTGGCGCAAAGATTTACTCCGGTCTCAACAAGAGCATAACGCCCGAGGAGTACGAACAACTTGCCACCGCCGAACCCGTCAACGGTCACTCGCCGATGCAGGACGTAATAGCCACCCACGAATCGCACCAGGGCGATCTGTACTTCCTGCCTGCCGGACGACTCCACGCCATCGGAGCGGGCAACTTCCTCACCGAGATCCAGCAGACTTCGGATATCACCTACCGCGTCTATGACTTCGGGCGCAAGGATGCCAACGGCCAACCCCGCGAACTGCATATCAATCAAGCGAAAGATGCCATCGACTACCGCGTGTGGCCGGAGTACCGCACCAGCTACGACAGCACCAAGCCCACCTCCGAACTCATACACTGCCCCTACTTCACCGTCAATCGCGTCGTCGTGCAGGTTGCCGCCGAGATCGATCTCAAGACCGATTCCTTCGTCGTGGTCGTCTGCCTCTGGGGCGAGGCGAACATCAACGGCATCCGCGTCAAGCAGGGCGAGACGCTCCTCGTCCCCGCCTCCGAGAATGTCCTCTACATCTTCGGCAACGCCACCTTCCTCACCGCCACGATGTAATCCCATGATATAAGACATCATACATAACACATCTTACATAAAAACGACCCAGGCGGGTCGTTTTTTATGCCCCTTCCCGCCCTCCGACGGGGACCCCAAAAATTTGCAATTTTTGGGGAGAAGCGGAGGCATGTGTCGCCTTTATGCTGCCAAGCAGCATCTTATGCGACCGCATTGCCGAACGCGGTGTATACCCTTACTATACCCTTGCTATACCCTCATCCTCTTCTTGCGCCATCATTTCTGCCCTCATTCTATCCCCACCTATTCCATCCTATTGCTACCTATTCCGCCTATTTATCTTTCTTTGTCGGTTGCCGCCCAATCTGATTGGGCTTGTTCTTCGTTCTGTGCGATTCGCGTTAGCGTAGTGGTGTACTGTTCATGGCGGTATTCCGCCTGTCGGCGTTTTTCCTCACTTCGTCTATTGCGTCGGCATTAAATGCCGACACGGCTCCCGAGCCGCCCCCAGAATATCCGGTATCTTCGGATTAGCGTAGCGGTCTAACCAATTTTCTCCCTTTTTCGTTGAATTCTTCACTTTCTGCTACTCTTTCCGGCATTTTCTGCACTCCTCACTTGCTTTTCTGCAAAATTTTTCGTAACTTTGCAAGTCCATTGTATATTTCTGTATGTCGCATCGGATATTCATATTGCTACCGCTTATATGCATGCTTATTGCATGCCAACCTCTGCGTGAGTCGCAGCGGACGGTGGCTGTGGCGGACAGCCTGCGGATGAACGAAGGCAAGCTGTATGACGACAGCCTTGCCCTGGCGGAGGCATATAGCACACTGGGCAGATGCAGGCTCGTCTATCCGGATGATTACGCACGCGCATGCTACTATTACGGTAGGATGCTCCGTCAGCACAACAATCAGGTTGCCGCCATGCAGGCGTTCATCAGCGGAACGCATGCGCCATACGTGCAGCGTGTTGTGCCACTGCTGTGGTTCAGCGACTACCATATCCTCGGGCGGATATACAGCAATATGGGCACGATGTGTCATCTGATTGATGAATTTGAGTTATCGTACGACATGTATGAGTATGCCTCTTTGGAAATGCTTAAAATGGATGACTCTATCTCATATTATTATCTGTTAAATGATATGGCACTTGATCTGGCAGAACAGAATTTGCATAATGAAACGCTGCTATTACTGAAACAGATAGAAAATAACTGTACAAATGCAAATGTTCTGGCAAAAACTTGGGAAACAAAAGCTATTCTATACAAAAATCTCGCTCTATATGATTCTGCCATTTATTCTGTCAAGCAGCTTTATTCAAAGGGGTATTACGCCACAACAGGATATGTTATAGAGGCGCAATCATTCTGGCATTTACAACAATATGATTCTGCTTTATATTACGCAAAATATGTTATTGATTGCCCATATGCATCTGAGCAAGATAGATATCACATGTTGTATATAGCATGCAATCATGATACGACTATAGACACCAAGACGGTTCAAGAATTAGCCGCACGGCGTGCGGATATAAACTATGAGTATATTGAACCTCTGCTTCTGCAGAATTCGGCAGCTGTAGAATTACTCAGACATCATATTGACGAGCAGCCTTCACCCAAGAATATCATACTGTTTATCATTATCCTATCTCTTGTTGGCATAGTTGTTGGGCTTACAATTGCCTCGTTCAGAAAAAAGATAACCGGCCTGTTCAACAAACATCAGCAACTCAAAAAGGAAAATGAAAATATACGCCGTAGTAGCGATAATATCAAGCAACAGAATGCTGCACGCGAACAACAGATAGTTCAGAATATTGAAAACACGTGTGTAATCATTCGACAATATAAAAATTGGGATGAAGAACTTCATTGGAGGGACTATCACGCTTTATGTATATTTATCAATCAACATTTCTATCTGTTGGCAGATAAACTCAAACTTATCCACCACTTGGAAGAAAAGGAAGTGCGTTTGAGTATTTTGGTACTGTTGGATATGTTCAACAATGATACCATAGCTAAGATTCTTCACTATGGCAAGGGCATACGTACATATAAGTCGCGGCTTAATGCCAAACTCGGAAATACCGGCAAAGACTTGCGCTCAAAACTTATCCAAATAGCCGTTTCTCCTTCCCAATCCTCCGGTGATTAGCAAATTGTGTGCATAAATATTTAGTATAAGACTGATTTTCACCCATTTGACGGCTCGCAATTGTGTACGCAAAAATTTGCACAATTGAGAAAATAGCTGTATCTTTGCACTCGAAATCGTTACTCGGTTTCGGGTGCATATTATTTAGTAGCGCCTACATGTAAACTATTTAAAAGTCCAAACATCATGAAAACAAAAAATTTTCTTTGGCTTTTCGTAAGCTTTTTCCTACTAACTATTCCCACGTTACAATCGTCCGCTATGGCAGATGAAGTGGAAATTGAACTTATGGAAGTATCTGGGTTCCTTCCTGGAGATAATCCCTTGGATGGTCCAGATCAAGGTGGCGGAGGAAACACTCCCCCTCATCCTTTAGACTTCCGTGCGACCATTGATGGATGTACACTGGAGATCACATCAGGCACGCATAGTGCGCAAGTTATTGTACGCAACAGCGCAGGCGCGCAGGTTCTTAACCGTCAGTTTGTCGGTGGCACCGTTGAGCAAATAGCCTCTCCCGGCTCGTACAATCTTGAAATCCAGAGCGGGTCACTAAGACTGGTAGGAATGTTTGATGCAGAATAATGTTAAATCATATAATAATGAAAAATAGGGCATTTTTATACGCAACCTTGTTTGCGTGCACATTTTCGCTCCATATCAATGCGCAATTGGTGGTGTCATCTTCTGGCAATATAACTATGCCACAACATATTGCCATACAAGACGCTACGCCGACCGACTCTATCGGGTTAAATGCATTATGGCAAACAAATGCAGGAAATCATGATTATGGAATATATTCTAAAATCGAGTATCATTTTGAGCCATACGCTAATACGGGACGCCATGTCAGCGTATTGGGAACTATCTATGTGGGTGCTCCCATCATAAAATCGCCCCTATCTAAAGGAGGTATGTACGGTCCATTTAAGGCGGGTGTCGTGGGGGCGACAAATAGCGGTTGTGGTGTTTACGGTTCATCCAACACATCTTTACCAAGTACATGGAATCTTGGAAGTTTTGCAGGTTACTTTGATGGCGATGCCAAAGTGACGGGGAGTCTGACAGCCGCATCTGTATCTACGAGCAGCGACATACGTTTCAAAAATAACGTCTCCGACATTAAGAATTCGGCTGTTAAAGCCATATCATTTTTACGTCCTGTTTCGTATACGTTTAAACGGGAAAGTATGATATATCTGAATGAAGGCGAAGAAGAGCGCACTCACTATGGATTTATAGCCCAAGATGTAAAAGAGATTCTACCTGATATCGTGAGTGAGGATGGAGCGGGATATTTGTCTGTCAATTATATTGAACTTATTCCGTTACTTGTTCAAATGGCTAAGCAGCAGCAAGAGCAAATTGACGAATTGCAGAGTATAATATCGTCTTCACAAGCTAGGAAAGTAAATAAAAACTCGCATACACAAACTCATGATTCGCCACAATTATTGCAAAACTCCCCCAACCCGTTCAGCCAAATAACAAAAATCGGCTATTACCTGCCGGATGACACTCATGAAGCGACAATCCGTATATATGATATGAGTGGCACGGAAATTATGGCATTTCCGATAGATACATTTGGTTATGGGGAACTGACCATTGACGGCGGCACGCTCCGCGCAGGGATGTACCTGTATGCTCTCATCGCCGACGGGCAACTGATTGACACGAAGCAAATGATATTAACGAAGTAATGTTATGAAATCCAAAATTTTAGCAACAATCATATTGGGCATGATTTGTTTCCCGATATATGCTTTTCAAAAAACATTTCATTATGACACATCTGCTTTAATATTTGCGAACGATACTATCAATTCTGCTATATATAGCAATATTATATGGTTGGATAATTTTAATGTTTTGGATGATGAGGAGTATATTGGTCATCCGGAACTACCTGTTTTTCATCATAGTATGACAATCGCGGATAACACAATCGTCGATTCTGTACATGTTGTACTTTCGAATGAAACGTCCGGCATTTTGACGTATCCGTTAAGGCCTATCCAACCTCCCGTCGTTATTGGTAGTTTTATCGAAAAGCACTCCTTCGCTTTTGACGAAAATGTATATGACACAGATGCAACTATTCCGAGCAATAATTTGCTTAATTATTCCGTTGATCAAGCAAGAGATGGAAAATTTCTTTCCATGGCAATAATACCATTTCGATATAATCCTGTAACGAATGAATATACTGCTTATTCAGATGCAGAGGTGGAAATATATACACATGAAGAAGAGCATCACATAAAAAGCAATACGAGAAGCAATAACATAGGTATTCCATTCTACGAATACGTTATTGTTACAAGTCCCCAATTGCTATCTGCGTTTGAACCTTTTGCACATTGGAAAAGAGCGAAGGGGTATAACGTTGGTATTGTAAGTATTAATGATATCCTGAATAATCCCAATTTGGCAAACGGTGATGAAATATCCAACATTAATGATGATGCGGGGAAGTTGAGACAGTATCTCATTCATTCGTATGATTCGATACAAACCCAATATGCATTATTGGCTGGGGATTCGTCTATAATTCCTATACGTTATGGTTATGGTAATTGTCTTGGAACAAATACATATACTCCTAGTGATTTTTATTACTCGGAGTTAAATAGCAGTTGGGATGAAAACAATAACGGGGTATATGGTGAAGAAGCAGACAATGTGGATTATGGAGCAGAAATATATGTTGGACGATTATTATGCAGCAGTACAGACGAAGTAACAAATTGGACAAAAAAAGTTCTACAATATGAAATCTATCCAGGAAACGGTGATTACGCCTATTTGGGGCTGGCATTGTTTTCTCAAACTGATGAATTGCAAGCATCTCATCTGGCAGAAAGCATTAAACGAAAACTGGAAAAGGATAGTATTAATCGCGTAAATTATATTAATTGTACCATTCTCAATGAATATCCCAGTTACAATTACCCTACTCCAACAGCACCATTAGGAAATGATATAATAGATTCTATCAATAACATACATTATGGTATGTTAGGAAATTTCAATCATGGCGGACCTTTGTCATACGGAGTAGCCACACATGGTTTAGCTGATTTCGGTCATAATTATCACCATGTAATATGTGCCATGGATGCTTATGATTCAGGATTTTGGGCATATAGTTCTATTATAGATTCGGGAAACGGATTTGACAATCTGACAAATAGCTCGTATCCGGCTATTTTCTATTCAATCAGTTGCAAAAATATGCCATTCGATATGTTCGAAATGTATGAAGGAACTTATAATTTGGGAAGGGTTTTTACATGTAGGAGTGAAGGAGGTGGACCTGCATATATGGGCAATACAAGGGATGGGATAACCACATATTCTACAAATCTGTTCAAATACTTCTTAGATTCCATATTTATAAATATACACAATAATCATTTGGGAATTGCAGAAGCAAAATCCAAGTTCCGTTCTCATGACAACTATATGCGTCATGTTCATAATCTCTTAGGTTGCCCGGAAATGTCATTATATACTCGTGTTCCGTACACGTTTGAAAATCTGACGGTTAATCAAATAGGCAACCACATGATTGTTTCCACTGGTAGTGACAGCATAGAATCCCGTATATGCTTATCCGGATACATAAATAATGTATATAAGCAATTTGTTTATACTAACAGAAGCAATGTGCGATTTGATACGATTCCGGAAACATATACATTAGTTGTCTCTTTACCGAATCATATTCCATATATTCAGACTAACGATACGTGTTTCTTGCAGAATACAACTATATCAGACAACCGCAATTATGGAGGATGTAGTACATTTCGTATCGGTTCTGATATTTCTCCCTTACAGCCTTATGGAAAAGTGACAATAGAAAATGGTGGCAGTGCTAATATAAATGTAGGCGATAAAGTTGTTATAAAAAAAGATTTTGAAGTAAAACTTGGAGGAACATTGGACATAAGATAGCATAAAACAGCAAATGCTACAACAAAGCACATTTTTATAAAGGAAATTTTGCTTTTTTGCGGAAAAAGCAGTATCTTTGCAAATCGTTAAATTCATAAAAACAAACATCTATGAAATCATTTCGTATTATATTGCTGCTATGTGCATGTCTTGCAGCACCATTCGTTCAGGCTGAGAACATTTCTGAGGAATTTTATTTTCCCGAAGGTATGACATGGACGGTCAGATTGATGCCTCTTTTCGGTGGATGTGATCCGAGAGATAATGTATTTGTCTTGCAAGGCGATACACTTATCAATGGGAAGAAATACCATAGCGTGAAATATCTTGAGGTGCCGTGGTTGGTATTCCCCCTAACGGCTGACGGCAAGAAAATTTATGCCCATATTTATGGCAGGGATATTCTTTTATATGATTTCGGTTTGGAGGTAGGGGATTCAATCTTACATTATCAGAATATTCGTTTCGACGCAGATGCCCCTGAAGACCTCAGGTTTGGTTCTGACTCCGCGTATATTTACGTATCAGAGGTTGATTCAATAACTCTCCTTGACGGGCGAAGAGCCAAGCGCCTGCACTATAGACGTTATCAAGATGAACATTACCGATCGGACATAGAATACATTGGTTGTGCCAAGGGAGGACTATTTTCGATAATTGACGTGCCTCTACAGACAACATGCGGTGGAAACTGGTGTTGCTGCTCGCTAAACGGCGAGCCGATATATGAAGAGTATCCCGGTCTCTGTGAAGAAATGGATATACATACAGCATTTCCCATAGCGCAACAAAAAAAGCCCTCTGCATCCAAGAATCTCCACAACGGACAACTGTATATCAAGCACAACGAAAAGACATACTCCGTGCAAGGTGTAGAACTACAATAATGAACATATCAATGATTATGTCTTATGGAAGAATTTATTGTTGTAAGATCAGAGCAAAATAGTATAATCTGGACGGATTAAAACAAAGTCCTCCAACGGGTTATTCACGTATTAGGCACTTTCATCATAGGAGATTCGCACTTCGGCAAAGGAGAAGTCTGATAGAAAATATCAGTGGACCGTGTGGCGCTCCTATGAGAAAAACATATAAAGGAGTCCCGTGTGGGAAAAAATTAATAGCAAAAATGATTAAAGAATATGCCGGAAAGTGTAAAAGAAAAAAGTAATGGGATAGATCTGCAAAAGGAAATAGATAAGGTCAATGGATATAAATACTCCCAGTCAAGCAAAGGCTCTGAACTGATTCGCAAGATTGTATTTGCCATCATCGGGTCATGTTGGATTCTGATGTTTGCCAACGGGAAATATCAAGATACGAATGTCTTTCTGAAAGTGACAATAGCATGCAGTTTCATATACTTGTTACTGGATGTTACACATTACTTATGGGATACATGTTCGTACCATGCCCATGCGCAGAATATGGTGCAATGCACTTCAAGTGACTACTTCGAAAATGTGTATAAACCGGCGGATGTGAAAATTACCCAACGCAGTTTTGTATTTTTTATATCGAAAGTCGTGGCTTGCTTTGCTGTATCCGGCGCATTTCTGTTAGGAATGTTCATAGAGCCGTTATACGGTAAGACACAGTCTCCGTCCAAACACATCCAAATGGAGTGTGACACGCTTGCCCATGAAAAATGGAAATGCGAACATACTTCGGACGGACATGAGTGGAGCCTCTATCGTGACCATTCTGAACCTGCGCAACAGATCCTGACCGTCCGCTTTGATAACCAATCCAATATCCGGAGCATAAACTTCAGTTCAGAACAATAGTTTCGAATCGCATAGACGAACCTAATCGTTTCTGTTTTCAGGAACAGTTATTACGTATTCCACGTAGTCTTCCCTTTCGCACAATTGTTCCCTATCTCGGCGGCTGCACTTCCCTGTGCAGCCGCTTCCTCTTTATTCCTCGGGGCATTCTTCCCCCTCATCC
>Ga0310696_10006068_pt1 | contig 14417 bp, 9 predicted proteins | sample AusTroGonzalo_MG_4_FD_203885 | JGI IMG/M metagenome (GOLD analysis project Ga0310696, IMG submission 203885) | Bovine rumen microbial communities from tropical cattle in Woodstock, Queensland, Australia - Gonzalo_02 (v2) (version 2) | ecosystem: Host-associated > Mammals > Digestive system >...
CACGCAGTCCACGTCCGTACAAACGAAGAACTTGTTGGACACCACGTTGACGCCGGCGTTGGAAGCATCGGCCTTGGTACCGCCGTTCACCTTATCCACCACGGTAAGGCGTTTGAAGGCAGGGTTGTCGCTCTTGGTCTTGTACAGGCCGCGGAAAGGCTTGGTCTTGATTTTCTCTACGTAGGCGTAAGGAACTTTGACCAAGTCGAAATTCTCTATGAGCAGTTCCAGGGTCTTGTCTTTGGAACCGTCGTTCACAATGACCACCTCAAAGTCCGGATAGTCCAGGCTCAGCAGGGACTTCACGTTGGTGATCACGGTCTTTTCCTCGTTGTAGGCGGGAGCCACAATGGAGATGCCCGGCGTGTACGGGGATTTCTTGAGCTCCTCAATGGTGTAGGCGTCGTCGTGGTACGTGTAGTGCTTCCGGTGTTCCAGGAACGCCAGAATGGCCATGGCCACGTAGCTGCCGAGCACGATGGTGGAATACACCATCACGAAGTAGCTGAATACGGTATCGAACCACTCAAGCATAGCGTCTACTGTCAATCAGGTCACACTCAATATGGGCAAAGTACGGCAGAAGCTCTTCATCGGCTTCTTTCTTAAGCTTATCGTACGCTGCCCGCCCAATGCTGCCGTAGTTGTAAATCACACGCAGCAGCACCATACGGGTAACATAGTCGGTGGTCTGGATAAAGTCCTCCACCATGAAATGCACCACATCGGGATTGCCGGAGCCAATGGCTCCCAGGGCATCGGCCAGCACCTGGCGCTCCGTAAAGGAGGCACTCAGGTAGCGGCGGCAGAACTCTTTTTCGGCCGGGATATACTCCAGATCTCCCAGAGCACGGATGATAGCGCAGGAGAAGGCCTCCTCACGGCTGGTCATAAGCATGCTCAGGAGCTCGGCGCAGTCTTCCTTGCGCTTGAAAAGCCGGATCTCGTTGACCGCAAAGATGCGGAGCTCTTCGTTAACGGGAACGCGGTTGCACCAGCGGATGAAATTGGGCATGGTGAGGCCGTTCTTCTGGCGGTACACCAGCACGTTGTGGTACTTCACCACCATCTCTTCCGTAAACACCAGATTGGGGTCTTCCTCCAGTACTTTGAAGGGATAGGACGTGCCGAAACGGGCGGCATGCAGACGCGCGTGCATCTGGAGCTTGCGGTTCTTGGTAAAGAGGTATCGGGAGGCCACGGCTTCCTTCAGGGTAGCATCCAGATCGGCCACGTCCTTGAAGGCCTGCACTTTCTTGCGGATCTTGCGGGAAAGCACCTGGCTCTCAAAGTACGCCGGCATCTTGAGCGCCTGCAGCAGACGCAGCCAGTTCTGCCGGCTCAACACACTGCCCAGATCCCTCCGCAAATCCATCAGGATGGGAATGAAACTCCGGTTCTGCCTTTCCTTCATCTTGAAGTTCTTGGGCAGTTCCATAATGGCCGAAATCTCGCTGGGCTCCAGGGTACGGGTCTGGGAAACCACCGATCTCATTCGGCTGTAATACCGGGTGCGGTTGTGGGCAATGAGACGGTCGAAGCGATAGGAGGAAAAGTACCGGATGAAGTTTCCAATCACAATAAGCACCAGCAGGAGCATACAGATGGACCCAAAAAGGATCCAACCCCGCACACTGGCAGGATATTCTGCCAGCTTGTAGTACAGGATCAAAAAGTAGTACTTCCAGTACGCGTACCTACTTAAGGTGTAGTACTCCATCGCTATTAGTTATGCTTTTATGTGGTTAAAAAGCATTATGTCTTAAAGCCACTGCCCCCTCCCATGCATTCTCAAAGGGCCGAAAACACAAGGGAGGGAACTGTGTATTAATAGATTACCACTCGCAAACGAGAGCGGTAGTGTTTACGTCTGCGTCCTTATACCAGTCCTTGTGGGATTGGCCGTTGGATTTCACCCATTCCTCGTAGTGAGGATAGGCCGTAGAGAAGGGCATGAGCTCCCAGGTGTGCCTGGTAAGGGTCGGGCACTTGAAGCCCCAGACCATACCGTTCTTGGCCTTGTAAGTGGTGGTCATGTCCATATCGGCCGAGTGGGCGTTCACAATCTCCTCATACTTGGCCTTATAGCCTTTGCTGAAGTCCTTCACGGCGCAGTCCAGCGGCTGATAACCTTTCAGGCCCACGGCGCCGTAGTCTCCCTTCACCAGGAAGAAGTTCTGGTTGGTGGTATTCACCACGGTCTCCATCATATTGGCCTTGCAGGCATCACTCTCTTGAGGGGACATTGCTGCGCGGTCCTTCATATGATAGATGACGGTGTAAGTGTACAGACCGCCGGCCACGTTCACGAAACCGGGGATGGTGTTGTACAGTTTCATGGACTGGACGTTGGCCAGAGTTCTGTTGGATTCCTTCTGGTAGAGGGCATCCAGATCTGCACTGTACTGTTCAGGATCCGGGCTCTGCCAGGCAGCATACTGCCGGCGGGCGGGGTTGAACACATGGTCTTTATCTTTGTACTGATAAACCTCATTTCCGGAGGTCTTTCCGCCGGTGCTCTTACCGTCCTTGTCATTCAGGGCCTGCAGGCGGCCAATCTCAAAGGCCGGACGAAGCGCAGTGCCAGGGCCCCAGGCATCTCTGCCCTCACCCGCCTTGAGGCCGTCATAACGGAGGGAGTTTTCTACCAGGGTAGTCTCCGTCCACACGGGCAGCAAGCCGTGGGCATTCTGCCAGCTATCCAGCGTATAGTACTCATCCACGTAGTCCACATAATCCGTGTTGAAATTCTCCAGGACAACACCCACGCGGTTACCATCGTTACCGCCCAGGGCACGTACGTGGAGAACCACTTTCACCTGCTCTCTCCAGCCTTCACTTTCCAGCAGCTCATCGGCCACGGTGAGAGCCTCGATGTCATAATCTACCACCACATCGTTGAAGTCGTAGCGGTAGCCTTCTGCGTTAATGCTGGGCCAGCGGTCGTCGAACATCACCACGCCACTGGAGTGGTACATGGTTTTGTCTTCGTCTGTGGTAGTATAGGGAGCAGGTTCCGGCAGAGTCACAGACGTCACGTCGGTAGGAGCAAAGTCCACGACAACAGTGCCATGCTCGTCCACAGTCACCTCTTCGGTGCCACCAATGTTCTCCCCTTCACCGTTAACTACATACGGATCTTCTCCGGATTCGCAGGGTTCCTCGGCTTCGGCTGTGGTGTCGTCTCCATTGGGAACGAAGTTAGGATTAGCCTTCAGAACAGGATAACCGCCTATCCAGCCGCCGCAGCCGCATAAGCAGCCCCAAGGCATGCAGTACTGGCAGTTGCCGCAACCTCCGCAGTAATCGTAACCGGGTTTGATACCTTTCACCTCATAGTTTTCAACCTCATAAATCTCATCCAGGAAGTAACCGAAACCATTACCGGTACCCGCATAAGCGAACTTGTAACGAATGGTGTGCTTCCATTCGCTCACGTACATTACCACATCCTTGGGATAAGTAGGAGTGTTCTGCCAGCCGGTAGAAGCATCGTTCTTATAGGCATAGTTCCAGTTCACCTGCACGTAGCGGGTCTTTCCGAATTCTCCGCTGGTAACCTGGTCCACAGGGACATCGGTCAGAACGGGAGTTTCTTCCTCCTCATTAGCTTTCGTTGCCTCGTTCAGCACATAAGACACGCTTACTTTGGTAGGGACATCGGCTTGGAACAGGAGCTTAACGGTACCAAAAGGTTCCACGTCCTTGCCATCGGTAGGCACGGTTACCTCGGGCGTAACCGGCTGCTCAATGATCCTGGTAGAACCATCCTTGTACTGGTACTTGATGTAGACCATGTCCGTTGCTGCAGGGACCGAGATCTCTGCATAACTGAAATAGCCCGTGGGGACGGCTCCAGAAAATGGATCCTCGCCCGGAATGGGCTCTACTTTCGGCTCAAAATCCTTACCACAGGACGTCATCGCGACGACTGCGAGAAGAACAGAGCAACTGAATAAAACTACTTTTTTCATAGCGCTAATATTTTTGTTTATTCCTTGGTTGCAGGTTTGGCAGGGCCCTGCTTCAACTCGTTTTTCAGAGAGGAAGCAGCCTGATTGAACTCATTCTCCCCTATCATCTGGCAAGCACCGCTGTAAATGGCACCAATCTCTACCTGCAGGCGATGGAAGTTAAGGTCTCCCTTTACCTTGCAGCCGGACTGGAGCGTGAGGGCGTCCTTGACATAGAACTTACCATACTCCATGGTACCGCCAAAATCTACTACCGTACTGTAAACTTCTCCGTTTACCACGGCCTTTTCTCCAACGACCACGCGGGAACCGCAGAAGAGCCTTCCTTCAAAGGTTCCGTCAATGCGGATGTCGTGGTCCAGGACCAGATCTCCCTTGAAACAGGAGCCCAGGGCCAGACGGCTGACTTCGTTAATATCTACCGTCTTGGGAGTAGAAAAAGATGTGCTCTGAGGAGCTTCCGGCTTTACACCGGGTTTGACATTGCTGTTATTATCAAAAAGTCCCATAACTTTTAAACAATTCCTTTACCGTGACAATTCTTATACTTGAGACCGCTTCCGCAAGGGCAAGGGTCGTTTCTTCCCACCTGCTTGTCCACACGCACGGGCATGCGGCTCTGCTGCTCTCCGTTGGTGGAGAGCTGGGAAGGATCCGTCTGGTGCATCTGCTGCAGGTTGCGACGGGGCTGCTGGGCCGGACGGGCCTCGCGGGCATCGGACGCATCCCTCAGCGGGATGAAGGCGCGAAGCAGGAAGCTGAGCACGTGCTCATTGAGGTTTTCCAGCATTTCGGTGAACAGGTTATAGCTTTCCAGCTTGTACACCACCAGCGGGTCTTTCTGCTCGTAGGTAGCATTCTGTACGCTCTGACGGAGGTCGTCCATGTCGCGCAGGTGCTGCTTCCAGTATTCGTCGATATAGTACAAGATAATGCTGCGGCTCAGGGCCTTGGCAATTTCCCGGCTTTCGGTTTCGTAGGCTTTCTTAAGGTTCACGCTCAGGTTGAGCTGCCGCTTGCCGTTGGAGATGGGGATGGCAATGTTCTCGTACATGCTGCCCTGCTTCTCGTACACGGTCTTGATCACGGGGTTCACCTTCTCCACCATGGTGTTCATGCGGCGCTCGTAAACCTCCTGCATGTGGCTGGCCAGTTTCTGGGCCAGCTCGGCGGGCTTGGTTTCTGCGTAGGAGGCCTCGTCCAGGCCGGAGTCCATGGAGAGCTTGCTCATGATGAACTCTTCAAACACGTCGAAGGGCATTCCTTCGGCCTGCTGGACCAGAATGTTGGCGGTGTCCTCCATCATGTTCTGGACATCGATCTCGATTCTTTCACCGGAGAGGGCGTTGCGGCGACGGGCGTACACGGCTTCACGCTGGTAGTTCATGACGTCGTCGTATTCGAGGGTACGTTTACGCCAGCCGAAGTGGTTCTCTTCCACCTTCTTCTGGGCGCCCTCGATGCTCTTGGAGAGCATGCCGGAAACCAGGGCCTCGTCGTCGGCCATGCCCAGCTTGTCCACCACGCCGGCTATACGCTCGGAGCCGAACTTACGCATGAGGTCGTCTTCCAGGGAGATGTAGAAGCAGGAACTGCCGGGGTCTCCCTGACGGCCGGCACGGCCGCGGAGCTGACGGTCTACTCGGCGGGAGTCGTGGCGGGTGGTGCCGATGATGGCCAGACCGCCGGCAGCCTTCACCTCCGGAGTAAGCTTAATATCCGTACCACGACCAGCCATGTTGGTGGCAATGGTTACTTTTCCTTTCTGACCGGCCTGGGCCACGATCTCTGCCTCGCGGGCGTGCTCCTTGGCGTTGAGCACGTTGGCGGTGATGCCGCGGATGCGCATCATGCGGGCCAGGAGCTCGGAGGTTTCCACATCGGTGGTACCTACCAGGCAGGGACGGCCGGCGTTGGAGAGTTCCACCACCTTGTCAATGACGGCGTTGAACTTGGCCTTCTTGGTCTTGTAGATGATATCGTCCTGGTCGTCTCTGATGACGGGACGGTTGGTGGGAATCACCACCACATCCAGCTTGTAGATGTCCCAGAATTCTCCGGCTTCCGTTTCTGCCGTACCCGTCATACCGGCGAGCTTGTGGTACATACGGAAGTAGTTCTGGAGGGTCACGGTGGCAAAGGTCTGCGTGGCGGCTTCCACCTTCACGTTTTCCTTGGCTTCCACGGCCTGGTGCAGTCCGTCGCTCCAGCGGCGGCCTTCCATGATACGGCCGGTGGACTCGTCCACGATCTTGACCTTGTTGTCCACAATCACGTAGTCGATGTCCTTGGTGAACATAGCGTACGCCTTGAGGAGCTGGATCACGGTATGCACACGCTCGCTCTTGAGGGAGAAGTCCTCCATGAGGGCGTCCTTCTTCTCGGCCTTTTCTGCGGGAGAGAGGGTTTCGTCGTGGGTGATATCGGCAATGGCGCTGCCCATATCCGGCAGCACAAAGAAGTTGGCGTCGTTAACGCTGGCGGCCAGGGCGTCGTGGCCCTTGTCCGTCATATCCACGGAGTTGAGTACCTCGTTGATCACGAAGTAGAGCTCGTCCGTTACCTTGGGCATCTCACGCTCGTTGTCCTGGAGGTAATAGGCCTCGGTCTTCTGCATGAGCTGCTTCATGCCGGGCTCGGAGAGGAACTTGATGAGCGGCTGGTACTTGGGCAGACCCTTGTGGCAGCGGAACAGGAGTTTTCCGCCTTCGGCCTCATCACCCGCGGCGATGAGCTTCTTGGCCTCGTTGAGGGTGGTGTTTACCAGGGCGCGCTGCTTGTTGTACAGGCTCTCCACATAGGGCCGATATTCCATGAACTGCTCGTCTCCGGAGGCCTTTTCCATGGGACCGGAGATGATCAGAGGGGTTCTGGCGTCGTCAATGAGGACGGAGTCCACCTCATCCACGATGGCGTAGTGGTGCTTTCTCTGCACCAGGTCCGTCATGCGGGTGGCCATGTTGTCACGGAGGTAGTCAAAACCGAACTCGTTGTTGGTACCAAAGGTAATGTCGCACTCGTAGGCCTTCTTGCGGGCATCGGAGTTGGGCTGGTGCTTGTCAATGCAGTCTACGGACAGGCCGTGGAACTGATAGAGCGGGCCCATCCACTCGGAGTCACGCTTGGACAGGTAGTCGTTCACGGTAACCACGTGAACACCCTTACCGGCCAGGGCGTTGAGGAAAACGGGCAGGGTGGCCACCAGGGTCTTACCCTCACCGGTTGCCATTTCTGCAATCTTACCCTGATGCAGGACGATACCGCCGATGAGCTGAACGTCGTAGTGGACCATGTCCCAGGTAATCTCGTTACCGCCGGCCAGCCAGTGGTTGTGCCAGATGGCGTCTTCTCCGTCAATTTCCAGGAAATCCTTGCCGGCTGCAGCCAGGTCGCGGTCAAACTGGGAAGCCTTTACGCGCAGGCTCTCGTTCTGGGCGAAGCGGCGGGCCGTGGACTTGACAATGGCGAAGGCCTCCGGAAGAACTTCCATGAGCACCTTTTCAATGGCCTCGTCCTCGTCTTTCACCAGTTTATCGCTCTCCGTGGCAAGCTTTACCTTCTCCTCCACGGGGGCGTCCTTTTCCAGTTCCAGCTTGATTTCTGCTATACGATCCTCGAACGGCTTCTCCACCAGGGCAATCTTTTCCCGGATGGCGGCGCTGCGCTCTCGCAGGCCATCTGCCGTAAGTGCGTCAATTTCAGGATAAACGGCCAATACCTTGTCCAGGATTGGCCTGACTTCTTTCATGTCCCGGTCGCTTTTGGAGCCGAAGACTTTTTTGAGTATATCTGCTAAAGCCATTTGCGTATTTTCGTATAAAAACGTACAAAGATACGCATAATTTGGGGATTCGCCAAACTTATCGCGCGGAATGTGCTCGCGCACGTACACGGGAACGGAGTTCCTTAACGGCGGGAAGATCCTTGACAATCTGGCCGAAGTACTTGAACGGCAACACGCTACAGTACTTGACGGCCTTCACCAGAGTGAACAAAATGACAAATAAAAATTTTTGAAAAAGGGGCCGATTATGCTGACAAAGCCGCACCAGGGAGCCGGTGTAGAAATTGCGGTGCACCAGCTTCTCCTTGGACTCGGGCCGAAGCGCCCGGTCATGCACGGCGCGGGCTTCCGGAACAACGCCCACTTTTAGGCCGAAAAAGTGCAAACGGTGGCACCATTCGTCGTCCTGCCCGTAGAAAGGGAAAAGCTTCTCTTCAAAAGGGCCGATCTTCTCGATCACCCGCACCGGTACCAGCCAATGCGCCGCCATCACGCGGGGCACCTCCATCACTCCCCCTTCGGCATTCCTAAACAGCTTCTCGAACTGCTTATCCAGCTTTTCGTAGCCGTCCTGGTACTGCATGGGGCTCAGGACTCCGTACTCCGGATGGGCTTCCGAAGCCGCCACCAGCTTCTCCAGAGCGCCGGCCTCCAGCCAGGCATCCTGATTGAGGAGATACACGTACTCATATCCCTTCCTGATAGCATACTCAAAGCCCAAATTATTAGGCTTGGAAAATCCTAAATTCTCCGCGCTTCTAACCAGCTTGACAGAAGGGTAGCCGGAGGCTACAAAATCGGCCGAACCGTCCGTGGAATCGTTGTCAAAAACGTAGACATCGGCCTGGTCATAGACCGAATCCAGGCAACGCTTGAGCCAGCGCATCCCGTTATAGGCAACCACTATGACCAGTACTTTTTTCATACCCGGCAAATTTACAAAAAAGGCTTGCCAATCGGAAAATTATTTCGTAAATTGCAACACCACTATAATTAAAAACCAATCTGTTTTGCTTATGAGCAACCATCCCAAGATAGGCATCCGCCCCACCATTGACGGACGCATGAACGGCGTACGCGAGTCCCTGGAAGACCAAACCATGGGCATGGCCCAAGCCGTGGCCACCCTCCTGCAAAAGAAACTCCGCTATGAAGACGGCACCCCCGTGGAGTGCGTCATAGCAGACTCCACCATTGGCCGCGTGGCAGAGACCGCCGCCTGCGCAGAAAAGTTTGCGCGGGAGGGCGTGACCGTTACCATCACCGTCACCCCTTGCTGGTGCTATGGATCTGAGACCATGGACATGGATCCGCACACCATCAAGGCCGTCTGGGGCTTCAACGGAACTGAGCGCCCCGGCGCCGTGTATCTGGCCGCCGTACTGGCCGCCCATGCCCAGAAAGGCCTTCCCGCCTTTGGCATTTACGGGCACGACGTCCAGGACGCAGACAACCAGACCATCCCGGCCGACGTAGAGGAAAAGCTCCTTCGCTTTGCCAAATGCGCCGTGGCCGCCGCCTCCCTCCGGGGCAAGTCCTACCTCTCCATAGGCGCCGTCTGCATGGGCATTGCCGGTTCCATCGTGAACCCGGACTTCTTTGAAGACTACCTGGGCATGCGCTGCGAAGGCATAGACGAGGTAGAGATCATCCGCCGAATGGAGCGCGGCATCTACGACCACGAGGAGCTTGAGAAAGCGCTCAAATGGGCCAAGAAGAACTGCAAGGAAAACGAAGATATCTGCAACCGTCCGGACCTCAAGAAGACCCGCGAAGAAAAGGACAAAGACTGGATCTTCACCGTCAAGATGGCCCTCATCATCCGGGATCTCCTGCAGGGCAATCCCAAGCTCAAGGAAATGGGCTTTGGAGAAGAATCCCTGGGCCACAACGCCATCCTGGGCGGTTTCCAGGGCCAGCGCCAGTGGACAGACTTCTACCCCAACGGAGACTTCGCAGAAGCCATCCTCAACTCGTCCTTTGACTGGAACGGCATCCGCAAGCCCTTTGTCCTGGCAACGGAGAACGACAGCCTCAACGGCGTAGCCATGCTCTTTGGGCACCTGGTCTCCCAGACGGCCGCCATCTTTGCCGATGTCCGCACCTACTGGAGCCCCGAGGCCGTAGAGCGCGTCACCGGAGAAAAGCTCAAGGGCCAGGCTGCCGGCGGTATCATCCACCTGATCAACTCCGGCGCCGCCTGCCTGGACGGCAGCGGCCAGTGCAAGAAAGACGGAAAACCGGCCATGAAGCCCTTCTGGGAAATCACCCAGGAGGAGGCCCAGGCCTGCCTGGACAACACCGTATGGGTGCCTGCCAACCGCGAGTATTTCCGCGGCGGCGGCTTCTCGTCCAAGTTCCTCTCCAAGGGCAACATGCCCTGCACCATGATCCGCGTGAACATGGTCAAGAACCTCGGCCCTGTGCTCCAGCTGGCCGAAGGCTGGACGGTGGACGTAAGCGAAAAGCAGTTCAAGATCCTGGACGACCGCACGGACAAGGGCTGGCCCACCACCTGGTTCGCCCCCCGTCTGGATGCCACCAAGGCCCCCTTCAAAGATGTCTACAGCGTCATGAACGCCTGGGGAGCCAACCACGGAGCCATCGTCTACGGCCATGTAGGTGCAGACCTCATCACCCTCTGCTCCATGCTCCGCATCCCCGTATGCATGCACAACGTCCCGGAAGAAAACATCTTCCGTCCCGCCTCCTGGCGTGCCTTCGGCATGGATCCGGAAGGCTCCGACTACAGAGCCTGCGCAGCCTACGGACCTTTGTTTAAGAAGTAATGGAAAAGAAAAGCATCTTTAAATATGAAGGGGTGAACTATCTTCTCCCCTTCATACTGATTACGGCTTGTTTCGCTCTTTGGGGATTTGCCAACGACATTACCAATCCCATGGTCAAGGCCTTCTCCAAGATCTTCCGGATGAGTGTGACGGAAGGGGCTCTTACGCAGGTGGCGTTTTACGGCGGGTACTTTGCCATGGCCCTGCCGGCGGCGCTGTTTATCAGAAAGTATACCTATAAGAAAGGTATCCTGATGGGATTGGGCCTGTATGCTACGGGCGCTTTCCTTTTCATTGCCGCGCGCTCCACGGGCGCATACTGGCCCTTCCTCATTGCGTACTTCATCCTTACCTGCGGACTCAGCTTCCTGGAGACCAGCGCCAACCCCTACATCCTGGCCATGGGCTCCCCGGACACGGCTACGCGGCGCCTCAACTTTGCCCAGTCGTTCAACCCCATCGGATCGCTCTGCGGAATGTTCGTAGCCATGAACTTTATCCAGGCACGGCTCAATCCCCTCAGCTCGGCCGAGCGGGCCAACCTCCCGGCAGCCGAGTTTGAGGCCGTCAAGCAGAGTGACCTGGGGATCCTCATCAAGCCATACGTCATCATCGGCCTGGTCATCGTGGTCATGTTCCTGCTCATCCTACTGGTCCGCATGCCGCACGTGAAGGAAGAGAACAAGGGCAGCATTGGCGAGACCCTGCGGGACCTCATTGGCAAGAAGCGGTACCGTGAGGGCGTGGTGGCCCAGTTCTTCTATGTGGGAGTGCAGATCATGTGCTGGACCTTCATCATCCAGTACGGAACGCGTATCTTCATGGAAAGAGGCATGAGCGAGATTGACGCCGAGGTCCTGAGCCAGCGGTACAACATTGCCGCCATGATCATCTTCTGCTGCAGCCGCTTCATCTGCACCTGGCTCATGAAGTACCTGCAGCCGGGCAAGATGCTGCACATCTTTGCGCTGGCGGGCATCGCCTGCACGCTGGGCGTGATCTTCCTGCAGGGCATTGCGGGTCTGTACTGCCTGGTAGCCGTGAGCGCCTGCATGTCGCTTATGTTCCCCACCATCTACGGCATTGCGCTGGAAGGATTGGGAGAGGATGCCAAGTTTGGTGCGGCGGGTCTTATCATGGCCATCCTGGGCGGCTCCGTGCTGCCTCCGGTACAGGCCTTCATCATTGACCAGGGCACCGTAGCCGGCATGCCGGCCGTGAATGCCTCGTTCGTACTGCCCATGCTGTGCTTTGTGGTGATTGCCGTGTACGGCTACCGCGTGTTCACCAAGAGAGTTTAGAGAACCTCTACTTTCCCAGCATCTTTTTTACCGCCATGCGCAGTTTCCAGCACGGCGTGCGGGAGGCTTTGTCAAAAGCTCTCTTGAGCCGGCGGTACTCCACCGTTTCCAGAGGATCCGGGAAATAACGGGAGTAGAGGGATTTGTGCTTTTCCCACAGCCTCAGACGGATCTCCTTGAGGGCTTCGTCCGAGACGCCTTTGTTGCGCGAGCCCTTGCGGGTGCGGTAGAAGAAATACACCTCCGGCAGCTGTACCACCTTGGGTTCACCGGGCAGGGCCTCAAACAGACTCAGCCAGAAATCCCAGTCCTCGTAACCGTTAACGAACTCGGCGTCAAAGCCCTTGCCATAATAGAGGTCGTACTCCGCCTTGCGGAAGAAACTGGTCACATACAGGCAGTTGCGGGAGAGCATGGTGCTCATGTCAAAGGGCGGGAGATCCCACTTGGTCTCTTCCCCAAACCTTTCGGCCTTGGCGTAAACCACGTTCACCGAAGGGTCCTCTTCCAGCGCTGCCACCGCCGCTTCCATATAGCCGGGACCTATGATATCGTCGGCATCCAGGAAGAGGATGTACCGGCCCTGGCAACGGTGAAGGGCGGTATTACGGGCCTGGGCCACGCCCACGTTGGAGACCAGCGGAATGAGCGTAAAGCGGGCGTCCACGGCCACGAACTCATGGATCACGTCGCGGGAATTGTCCGACGAGCCGTTTTCCACCACCAGGCACTCCCAGTCCTGGAAGGTCTGGTTCTTCACGCTCTGGAGGGTCTCTCCTATATATCGTCCCAGGTTGTAGCTGGGAATAATGACACTTACTGCAGGCATCTTACAGACGATTAAAAAGATGGTCTTTCACTTTGAGCAGCCACTCCAGGAAGGAGAACTTACCGGGGCGGTACTTCTTCCGGAGCCACTTATAACGGCGCGTCTGGAAGAAATACAGGTCTTCTCCGGCAAACACCCGCACAAAGGGAGCATAACCCGAGAGCGGGTTATCCAGAATGGCCTGTACCGGGGCCAACCCCTCTTTGCGCACCTCCAGCAGCAGCTCCTTCCGGTTGAGGGCATACAGCACGCCTTCCTGCCCGGAAGCCACGTTGGTAACCATATAATGGATAATGTGCGCCTCGTTCAGATAACGGACCCCGTTCTGCACCTGGCAGTTCCAGGCATCCGGCAGCTGCTGCACGGGATTTCCCATCTGGGCGTTGGTCTGGGCCAGGGAGGGTTGGTCGGGCCGGATCCCGGCGGCAAAACCCTTGCTGTAATTCTCTTTCCAGGCCTGGAAGAAAGCATGGTTGGCGGGCGTATCCTTCACCAGCAGCACCCCGCTGTTAAAATAGAGGGAACAGGCCGAAGCATCAAAGCCCAGCTTCCGGCACATGTTGACCGTAGCCGTGTAGTGCGGATGCAGGGCAAAGGAAGAGGCGTGGAGGTCCGTACAGGCCGCCAGGGGCGCCTCCACCTGATCGATGGCATCCAGCGGGCCGGCCACCACCGTATCGGCATCGATGAACAGGAAATCTCCTTTCACGTAGTCCCGCATACCGGTTTTGAGAAGGCGGGAGCGCTGCATGGGCGTGAGAGTCCCGTCCAGCTGAGCCACCACCACCTCGTCAAAGAGGGCGCGGAAGGCCGCATCCTGCGGGCCGCGGGAGCCCAGGGAGGCCTCGGTAGCGGCGTCTGTCAGGAGCGTCAGGCAGGCCGCGGGGTTGTGCCTTCGGGCCGATGCCGCCGAGACATACGCCTGCTCCAGATACACATCGGCCGGCGTACTTACCAGGATATATAACAGCTTGGTTCTCATTTCCGGTTCAGTTTACTTCTTACATAGGACTTCTCCCCTTCCGTGAGGCCGTAATACCAGACGGCAACGCCCATGGAGACCGCGCCCAGGAGCGCCATCACCAGGAAGCGCCACCACACGGGAGGGACAACGGCCACAGCAGCCGAAACCACCATGAGGGCCATCAGCCCCGGGCACAGCGCCGGCCAGAGCCCCTTCTTCCAATACTCATCGAGGGGCAGTCCGGTCTCCCGGTGCGCGATGCGCATCATGACAACCGACTTGCAGATATACACCAGCGCAAAGGCGCCGTAACCCACCCAGCCGGGCATGCCCAGCCTGTAGGCTACGTACGTGATGGGGAAAGCCAGGGCCGCCACCAGGCTGGTCCAGATATAATAGCGGCGGATGCGTCCGCCGGCCTGCACCAGCACGTTGAGCGTACCGGGGGTAAAGTCAATCACAAAGCAAAGGAGCGTGAGCTTGGTAAAGAAGGCCGCTTCTGCGGGCACTTCTCCCAGCCACAGGGCCAGGATGGTATCGGCATCCGTGAAGAAAGGCAGAGCCAGCACCCAAAGGACCCAGAAATAGTATTTGGAGCCCTTGTACACCAGTTCAAAGGCGTAATTCTTATCTCCGCTCACATAGCTCTTGGTAAGGGCCGGATTGAGGGCCAGGGCAATGTTGGTGGCAAACTGGCGCACCACCTGCTCCACCTTATCGGCCACTCCCCTGGCGGCATTCATACCCACGCCAAAGAAGAGGTTCATGAGCTGGTT
>Ga0310696_10006070_pt1 | contig 14412 bp, 8 predicted proteins | sample AusTroGonzalo_MG_4_FD_203885 | JGI IMG/M metagenome (GOLD analysis project Ga0310696, IMG submission 203885) | Bovine rumen microbial communities from tropical cattle in Woodstock, Queensland, Australia - Gonzalo_02 (v2) (version 2) | ecosystem: Host-associated > Mammals > Digestive system >...
CGCTTTGCGGGAGACGACGCCGCGCAACCTCCGCGACGGGCTGCGCGGACGCTGGCGCGTGACGGCTCTCGCCGGCTACGCAGCCGGCCTCGTGAAGGACCTCGCTCCAGCCAACGGAGAATCGTCCGCCTGGTTTTCCTTCCTCGACTCCCTCCTCACCCGCCTGGAAAGCACGGGAGGGTCGCAACTTGTTGCGACCGCATCGGGAGGGACGCGCTCCTGCGCGTCCGCACTTCTTGAGCCGGGAGGGACGCGTTCCTGCGCGTCCGCACTTCTTGAGCTTGTCCGACTGGAGATGGAAATCCTTCGGCTTGCCGGCTGGTCGCCTGACTTCTCCGGCATGGACAAATCCGCCGACTGGACGCCCTTCGCCATCGACCATGGCCGCTGCGGCGAAGGAACACGTACAGTGCGCCTCTCCCCGCGCACCGTGGCTGTCCTAACCCGCCCCGACGTCCCCAACCACGCCCCTGAAACGGTGGAAGACGCCGTGCGTTTCCTCGGCGTCTTCCTCTCGTATCACCTCGACACTCCGCCCGACGTGCGGCGCTCGCTAGTGGCGTTGGTCACTTAGCCTTCAACTCCACCTCGTCGAACATCGGGCTGGCGGGGCGGTACGTCTCGCCGGGAGCGAGGTGAAGCGATTTAAGGCCGGTCCGCCCTTCTTCGCACCAAGGCTGGAAGAGCACGTCGGGATGAAGCCCGCCCGAAGCATCCACGGAGAAACACAGGCTCTTGAGCGTCTTCGCGCCGGAGACACATCGGAGCGCCGACGAACCGTCCTCGTTCGTGATCTTGGCGACGGACGGCTTGCCCCACACGGGAAAATCAGGCGCAGGCGGCGCGATGTTCCTGCCGGACTTGACGATCTTCTTGAACGGAGGATAATGCTGGAGCAACACCCTCACCCCAAGAAGCGGCACGTTGCCGACGTTGCGGATCGAAACGATCTCGAAGCGTACTTTGCCGGCCCCTTCAAGCAACACGGCGCGCACGACGAGCTCGAACTTCTGGTCGTTCCACGCGCCCTCGCCCGTCAGGCGTAGCGACTTCCGCCAGCCATCCAGCGTCTCGAACCGCACGTCCTTCACGACCGACAGTCTCGGAAACACGACGGGGAAACCCTCGCGCAACTTGGGCGCCTCCGCTCCGGTTCCAAGCACCATGCCGACCTTGGAGAAACCGAAATCGACACCCCTGAAATTCGTCCGGAACAGGTTCTCGCCGCCGCCAATCACACCACGCATCTCAAGCCCGTCCGCAGTTGTCAGCCTCCATGTCTTTCCGTCGCACGAGAAATCGGTGCCGTCCGGCCGTGCGCAGGCGAGCGACTCAGGCGCATGGAGACGCGCAAACATCCTCGTGATCTCCGAGAACGGATTGCCGTTTCTGTCCAGAAGGCCGTAGTTCGTCTCCTCTCGGCTTCCTGCGGGCGAATCCTGCCACATGAAGTACGAATAGCCAACGAGGTAGGGCATCGCAAGCATCGTCCGCGCGAATATCTCCGTGGCCCGCGTGCGCTGCGCCTGGGTCGCAAACCGCTGTCCGACGCCGGGGCCGGCATCGTTGTAGCCCGTGTCGGCCGCAGGGAAACTCCACTCCGTGACCATCACCGGCTTCTTGCCCTTTTCATGGATTCGGCGGATTCTCCTGACGGCGTTTGGATCGACGATCCCCCTGTTGAGGTCGACGGGCGGATAGCAGTTGACCGTTATCACGTCAACGAACTTACCGGCCTCTTCTTCTGTCCAGTCATAGTGCGCCGAAAAACGGCAGCCGAGGATGAGGTGGTTCGGATCGGCGGCGCGGACCGCGCGCGTGAGGACGTCGAAATATTTGTGCGCGACGAGGCGGCAGAATTCCTCCCTTACCGGCATCGGAACGTTCTCGGCGGATTTATAGCCCTTCGCCGCCAGGAAGTCCATGAGCGCGACGTGCGCGGAGTTGGTCTCGGGCTTTGTCCGGGCCGCCTCGAAGAGTCCCCAGTTCCCGGAAGCCCCGCGGTTGCGGCCCTGGAACGCCAGTTCGTTGTCAAGGCAGTAGCCGACGAGCTGCCTGTCGTCCTTCAACGGCGCACACACCTTGCGCGCCAGCCTGAAGGCATGCTCCTCGAAGTCCTTTCGGAAGACGTTCGGCATGGCCGTTCCCGGAACGTGCAGGTTCAGCGTCAGCCCGCGCTCCGGGTCCGGCGTGTCGCCCAGCGTTGCGCCCAGCTTCACCAGACAGAACCACGGCATTCCCGGCAGTACTGGACGGCGCGAATCCCCGCGGACACCAAGCGTATTGAAGCCCCACGCCGCCATGCGTTCCTTGATTTGCGCCGCGTCGATTTGCCCGTTCTTCTTTTCGCCCACATGGTCCACGGCCCGCAGAAAGAAGTCCTTTCCGTCGGGATCGACGAACGTCCACACGCCGTTTCCCTTCTGCCGCACGCGGAAGAAGCCGTCCGCGCAAAACGCGGAGAACGTCGCCATTGCGGCAAGTGCGCCGCACAACATTACCTTCATTTTCTTCTTGCCGTTTAACGCATAATCACCATGAAGCCGGACCCAACGATGCGGATCGTGCCCGCACCAGAAACGTGGGCGGGCAGATTCGATGCCGTGTAGCGGCCCGGGGCAAGCTTGATCCCCTCCCGCCATCCTTCGGCAAATACCTGGACTACACCCGACGGCACATCGATCTTGCCGCCGTCCGCGAAATGCACCACGGCAAAGTCTTTGTTGAACGTCTCAGAGGAGTTGATCGCCAGCGTGCCGGTGCCGCTCACGGTCACGTTCGTACCCACGAGCCATGACGAATTGGCGTCGAACTGAAGCGTGCCGCCCCTCACCTCCACATCGCCGCACGACGTAGCCACGCAATCGGAGAGCCTCTGGCAATATCCTTCCTTGCCAGCCATTCTAAGCGTCAGGTCCCCGGTGATCTTCGCTCGGTAGAGATGGCTGCCAACATCGTCGGAAGACCAGCCTGAAGTGATTTCAAAGCAGCCACCGTCGGAACCCGTCAAGGTCGCGTTCGCGTTGGAGGTATAGAAGCACGGGATGCGCACGGTGCAGTTCGTGATGCTCAGCGTGGCGTTGTCGCGCATATAAAGATAAGGAGCCGTAATGGCGTTATCAACCGTGCATTCAAAGAAGTTGTTCGCCCCTCTCAGATCAATATACCTCGCCGCGTACGATCCTCTACCGGCAAAGACGACATGCATGCTGCCGGCGGCATCTACGGTATTGAAGTGGCTCTTGGAGGAATTGAGGCCCGTCCATGGCCCCGTGAACGTGACTTTGGCTGCAGTACCGCTCACTGTAGGCGGCTGCAGCGTAAAGGCATTTTCGGCCGTGTAACCGCGGGCAAAGGTGACGTCTGCTCCGGGACGCAGGACAACGACGTGGCTCGGATAGACGTCAACATCTCCGTTTAACACGTTTGTGCCGGCAAACTGCAGCCACGTTGTCGCATTCTTATGGGCCGTGCCCGTACCCAACGCATTGCCATAGAATTTCTTGTTCAGCGTCGCGTTGGTGAAGACCACGCATCCGTAGTTGATCCAAGACTCGCTCCCTGAAGTTACCTTGTAGTTGCCCTGTACGGCGAATGTTCCGATTTCGCCGGGAACCCCAAACGTACCGGACACGTTGACGATGCCGTTTGAGACCGACACGTCTCCTTCATACGCATTGTCTCCGGTGAGGTTCAGGATGCCTCCCGTCGTCTCCAACGCAGTCCCGGCGTTCGGATCGTAGTCCTTGACGTTGTTATGCGACCCGCCAAGGTCGATGTTCAACGTCCCGCGCCCCCACAGCGAACCGTTAACGTTCACCACGTCGTTCGACGAGAAGACCAGCGACGAGGTGCCCGTCAGGTACGTCGGCACCGAAAAGTCGTAGACGTACGTGCAGGGATGCTCGCCATGGCTGGCGAACGACAGACCGTTCTCCTGCAGCAGAAGGCGCGATGTCGCATCCTCCGCCGCAAAAACCGACGTCGCCGTGCCGCCGTCCGCCGGCCGCACAGGGTTGATCGACAAGGCGGTCAGCAGCGTGTCGCCGGCGGGGAAGGAAAGAATCGGATCGGAGGTCGGAACCGTCGCGCTCACGCCATATTTGCTGAAATCCGGAAGGGGCGCAAGCCCCCAGTTCGCGGGTGTACCCACCGACGTGTCTGCCCCGGCTCCGCCCGTCCACGAGATGCTTTCAGTCCCGGGCACGGGCGTGGCTGAAATGAACGTTCCGGACACCAAGCGCGGGCTGCCGGAACTGTCGGTTGGAGAATTGGCACTTGTCCATGCCCCTGCCGCCAAATCTTGCTTTGCGTACGAGTCGTAGAGCCTCAACACGCGCAACGTTCCGTCAGCGGGGATAGCGATGTGGCTGTTCTGGCCAAGAGACACGTCAAGTGTGTAATCGTTCGGGAAAGATGCCAACGCGTCTGCAGAGATGTTGACCGTGCAGGAACTTAAAGTGAACCCAGTTAAATTGCGCAAAGCCCTGGGGCTCGTGGTCTGCAGATACAACCGCGACGCGTTGTTTGCAGTAACCGTAAAGGGGCTCTCAAATGTCGTATCGCCTTCAAAGTAGAGGTTTTGGCCCATTGATATCTTGGTCAGCTCATGGCTGCGATTCGAAAAGTGAACGTTCTTGACTTGGTTGGCGACCGCCACATTGGATCCAAAACGCACGTACCCGTAGTTGGCGGGAACGCCACGAAGAGAGATCTCCCTGTTTCCGCCGTTCTCGACAGAAAAACTCTTTTCGTATTCGGTTCCGGCAAACTGCGTGATCCCGGACGGTGTCACAAGTCCATTGACCCATATCTTGTATCCGGCCAGATCAAGCGTGCCTCCCTCGGGATGAAGGCCCGTCCATTCGACGATCGAACCGGCGATGGCATAATCGCGGATAGTCAACAGACGGGTGCGGTCCAGAAGAATGCGCGTGATCAAGTTCGAGTAGACGTTCAGTCGAATGCCGCCGGGATTTCCTCCGTCGGGAGTGGCGGAGTTCGCTGTCCAGTATCCTTCAAGAATGTCTGCCGTCACGAGTCCGGTGAAGTCCACGTAGCAGTGCGGCGCGAGCGCGAGGCGCCCAGGCGACGCCACCGTCACTGTGCCCTGGACTTTCAGACGAGTCGAATTCATGTGGGCCGTCGTGTCAGATCCGAATGTCTTGATGTACAGATCCCCGTCCGCAGTGATCGCGCCTTTCAGCTCGGAGCATCCGTCTGAGCTTTCCTCGGCGTAGATACCTTCGTACTCATCACTTGTGGGTCCGGTGAAGTGGAGCGGTGCGGACTCGCTGTTGCGGATTACCACGCGGCAGACCTTCGTACCTGTGGAGTTCACCGTCACCGTCCCCGTGCCCCAGCCGCTTGAGGTGGCGGACGACGTGTCGAGCGTGCCCTCGTTGACGACGACGCCGCCCGTGAACGTGTTCGCGCCCGTGAGGCAAAGCGTACCGCCGCCGTTCTTGACGATGCCGGAACTGCCGGAGATCACGCCGGAATACGTCCACGTCTCGCCGGCCGGAACATCGAGGGTGAGCGTTGAGGACAATGCGATGTTGTCGGAGACCACTGTGTCGCCGAAGGCGAACACGCCGACCATTGCCGCTACCGCAGCAAAAGCGCACGCTAACTTATGCCCCCCCCCATTTCGGGCCTGTTTTGTCACTTTCGTCATGTTGTCCTTCTCCTTTTTGGGTTGTGGTTTCCAGAAATCGTCTTTAGCATACCACATCCCGCCGATGAGTTCAAGCGGGATTCGCAATTGGCTGCGGCGCGGGGCGCGGGGCGCGCCGCACAACATGACCCTTTCGTCATTGATATTTCTTCTCGCCAACGAGCTCGCAGTTGGCCATTGCAGGGCCACGATACTGGACAAGGATCAGGTGCAGCGTCGTGCCCTTTGCGAGGGCTGGCACCTTCTTGTCCTTCGCGTAGATCTTGAGCTGCTTGATGCCCTCTGCGCGCTGCGCCTCCAGCTCCGCCTTTTTCGCACCCTTCTTGAGGTACTTGAACTCGACGATGTAGCTGTGCGTAGCATCACCGTAGTATGTGCGCTCTGGGAAGAGGAAGAAGTCGCAGTTGCCATGCGACATCTCAAGCTCTGGGCATGTGATGAACTGCGGCAGGTGCCCCATTTCGCACTGGAAGTACCCCTGCATGCGCACCTCGCCGTCGATGCCGCCGCGTATCGGCGTCGTCTCCTTGAAGTTCTTCGCCACGAGATTAAAGAACTCGCGCCACTTGCCCTCGTAGGCGAAAGACTGCGCGGCGGCGTCCCAGTCGAGGAAACTCTTCGTCGGCGGGAAGTACCGGTCGCGGAGATAGCCGTATATCTGCTTCTCCACGCAGGCGTTCGGCACGGCGTAGACGGTTGCGCCCATCCTCCTGCCAGCCATCGAGAGAAGCCCGTAGTAGAAAAAGAGCGAACGGAAATTCTCAGGCTTGATGATCGCTTCGGCGGGGAACGACTCCACGAGCGGGAACTGGACGCCACCCTTGGCGACGGCCTGCTCCGTCATGGGCAAGGCCTCCAGCGGCTCCATCTTGAAGACGACGCGCTGGAGGTCGGAGATCGTCCTCAGCTTCTCGTAGTCCGTCTTGATGTTGGCGTCCACCATGTTCTTCGGCGGCTCGCCGGTATGAACCAGGTGCTTCAGGTGGTAGAGCGTCATGTCCGAGTTGAACACGCATTCTTTGCCAACCTTCCCGTCGGCGAAGCAGTAGCCGTCGTACCATGGCTTGATGGACTTGACGATTTCGACGGGATCGCCGCTAGTGAATTTGCCAGTCCCCTTGAAGTCGCTATACATCTGCAGGACCTCCGCCTCGGAGAAACCCAGCGTGGCGTTGAAGTCGGAATCAAGTGTGAGGTTCGCGGCGATGTTGAAACCGCTCGTGAGGTCGTCCATCGTCACGGGCGAGACGCCCGTCATGAAGATGCGGTCGAAATCACCCTTGAACTTCTTGAACCAGTTGCGGTAGAATCCCGCGCCGTGCGTGATTTCGCGGTAGTCGGTCACGCCCACCGAGCGGATCATCTGGTTCGTAAAGTTGTCGTACTCGTCTATGATCAGGTAGAGAGGGATGTTTTTCTCGTTTGCCCGATAGACAACCGACGCGAACTTGCTGTCCGTTCGCCTCGAACCGAAACTATCGGCAAACTGTTCGTCATAGCAATCGGGATATCGCCTGACGAACGCATCGAGAGCATCGGATATGTGCTGCTCGAACGCCCGCTCCAGCGCCTCGCCCGTGCCGCCCACCTTCGAGAAGTCGAGCTTGAGCGTCATGAAGCGGTTGGCGTTCTCCGTAGGGTGCTTCCCGATCCAGAGGTCGCCGAAGAGCTTCTTGAAGTCCTTCTTGCGGTTGAGGTCGTAGTAGTTCTCCATCATGGAGATGAAGAGCGACTTGCCGAACCGCCGCGGCCGCACGAAGAATATGAAGCGGTCCCGCGCCTCCATCTGCGCGAGGTACTCCGTCTTGTCAACATAGTAAAGCCCCTCGTCGCGTATCGTCCTGAAATCCGACACGCCGTATGGGATCTTGAGGTCTGTGCGCTTCTTTGCCATGCAGCAAGTATATCACAATTCCATGCTCACTTCGCCTTGAGGGGCTTGACCTCGATGGGCTTGCTTTCGATCGACATCTTCTTGCCGGGCCTGCGAGCAGGCTTCTGCCGCTGTTGCAGGACGGGGAAGTCCGGCGCGTCGATCTTGGCCGCAGCGCGCAGGGCGGCAATGTACTTGCGCGTCGCCTGCTGCTCCTGCGCGCGCTTCATCTGCTTCTCTAAGGCTTCCTTCGTTAGCGGTTCCTTTGACGCACGGGTGGAAACGAGGATGTGGGAAGCCTGCACCTTCTCTGGCTCGGCGGGCTTGCCGTCCTTCGCCTCCACGGCAGGGAACTTCTTCGTGACCATCACCAGATGCCAGCCGAACTGCGTCTTGACCGGATCAGACACCTTCAGCGGCTCGCTCGCGAACGCCACCTTGTCGAACTCCGGCACCATCTGTCCGCGTCTGAAAGAATCGAGGTCACCACCCTTCGCCTTGGACGGGCAGTCGGAATGTTCTCTTGCAAGCTGCGCAAACTTGTTGGTGAGCGCATCACCGGCGAGACCGTCAAGCTGCTTCTTCAGGCTCTTGATCTTGTCCTCGGCCCCAGCCGCAGACTTGGCGGTCGCCGCATAGTTGGAGGTGGCGATGGCGAACTGCTCGGCCAGAACCTTCTCGTCGACCTTGATCTTCGAGGTCACCTCTTGTTCCAGAAGCTTCCGCATGACAAAACTCTCTTCGAAATTCTTGCGCGCACGCTCTTTTCCGAGCGGATACTTCTCGAACATCTCATCGATCGTCTTAGGCGCGCCTGGACGTCTGGCGACGGACTTGAGATACTCTTCCTCGCGCTTCTTGAGTTCATCGCCCATCAGCTTCACGCCCTTCTTCTCCGCCTCGCCCATCAGGATGGTCTTGATCACGAACTGCTGCACGAGCTGGTCGCGTAAGCGCTTCTTCATCGCCTCTTGCCGCTCGGCTGGCACCTTCTGCTTGGCCAGCAGCTTCGCAATGTCCCCGTCCAGTTCGCCATACGTCAGCTTTTTCCCGTTGACCTCGGCAGCGACCTTGCCGGGATCAACAGCCTTTTCGGCTGACTGCTTCGCCGGTGCGGCCGCAGGTGCAGGGGCGGGTGCCACCTCTCCAAGACATGCGACTGAAAGCGCCGCAGCGGCAGCGCACAACATCATCTTCTTCATCTTGCCAACTCCTTCTGGTACAAGCAGGATCGTCACCGCACCCTGACGGGCATCTTGCTGGCGGCGGATGCGTAGATCGCGTCGATGACCTTCATCAGCTTGATCGCCTCGTCTGGCGTGTTTAGCGGAGCTTCCTTGCCCAGTAGCGTCTTGACGAAGTTCGTGGCGGCGCGCACGCGCCCCATCGCCTCGTCAGGCTTCACCTTCAGTTGCTTGTCGACGCGCTTGCCGCTCGCGCTCTGACGGTACAGCTCGCAGGTGTCCTCGGCCGTCTCGTCCAGTCCGTCGGTGCCGAACAGGCGGCGGACAAGTCCGCCGGCCTTCGTGCCCTGGAAGGTCACGGACACCTCCTCGCGCTTGTTCATCTCCGCCCAGGCGGTGCGCAGGAATAGAACCGAGCCGTTCTTGAAAGTCACGAACCCGTGCGCGGCAGACTCCACGTCGCAGACGCCGTTGGCCCTGTCGGGAATCCCCCAGGGGCCCTTGAAGCGCGTGTCGCCCATGAACGTGTCGAACGTGTTCGCGAGCACATGCGCCGGCTCGGGATAGCCCATGAAGTAGAGCGCCAGGTCGATCATGTGCAGGAGATCGATGACCGGTCCGCCGCCAGAAAGCGCCTTCGTGGTGAACCACCCGCCGAACCCGGGTATTCCCGTGCGGCGGATCCAGAGCGCCTGTGCGCTGTTGATGGTGCCGACCGTTCCCGCGCGGATGGCCTTCATCATGGCCACCGACTCGGGACGCGCCCGGTTGTTGAAGTCGAACATCAACGTACGTCCCGCGCGCTTCGCGGCAGCAGCCATCTGCGTAATCTCCGCGGCGTTGAGCGCTGGCGGCTTCTCGCAGAACACGTGCTTGCCGGCGCGCAGGGCCTCAAGAACCAGCGGCTTGTGGAACTTGTTTGGAGTGATGACGCTCACCGCGTCAAGCCGCTCCGCAGCCAGCATGTCGCCTAGCGACGCGTACGCCTTCGGGATGCCGTAAGCCGCAGCGGCCCGCTCCGCCGCCTCGCGGCTGACGTCGGCGATCGCAACAACTTTCGCACCCCCGGCCCGAAAGCCGGGGATGTGGTAGGCGGCCATGCCGCCCGCACCGACGATGCCGACGCGGATAGCCATTACTTCTTCGCCTCGGTGGGCTTGGCCGCCGGCTTAGGCGCCTCCACAGGCTTGGCAGACTCGGCGGGCTTCGCGGCCGGCTTCACCTCGACGGGCTTGCTCTCGATGGCTTTCTTGGGAGCTGCCGCCTTGGGGGCCTCGGGCTTGGGGGGCTGCAGGGACGGGAAGTCCGGCGCCACGATCTTCGCAGCGGCGCGGAGCTTCTCCACGAACGCCTGCATCGCAGCCTGTTCCTGGGGACGCTTCATCTGCGCCTCCACATCTTCCTTCGTCGGCGCCTTCTCGGGCGCACGGGCGGAAACGAGGATGTGCGACGCCTGCACCTTCTCGGGCTCGGCGGGCTTGTCGCCCTTCGCCTCAACGGCAGGCGTCTTCTTCGTCACCATCACGAGATGCCAGCCAAACTGGGTCTTGACCGGATCGGATACCTTAAGCGGTTCGCTCTCGAACGCGACCTTGTCGAACTCGGGCACCATCTGACCGCGCGTGAAAGCGCCCAGGTCTCCGCCCTTGTTCTTGGACGGGCAGTCGGAATGCTCTTTCGCGAGCTCCGCGAACTTCTTCGTGAGGGCGTCGCCCTTGAGTCCGTCCAGCTGCTTCTTGAGATCCTTGATCTTGCCCTCGGCACCGGCCGCCGCTTTGACGGCCGCCGTGTAGTTGGAGGTGGCGGTAGCGAACTGCTCGGCAACCTTCTTTTCGTCAACCTTGATCTTCGAGGTGACCTCCTGCTCGATCAGCTTCTGGATGACGAGGCTATCTTCGAACTCCTTCCGCGCACGCTCCTTGCCGAAAGGATGCTGCGCGAGAAGCTCGTCGATGGACTTCGGGGCGCCAGGACGGCCTGCGACAGACTTCAGGAATTCGGCCTCGCGCTTCTTGCGGTCCTCGTCGGTGAGCTTGACGCCCTTCTTCTCGGCCTCGCCCAGCAGGATGGTCATCATCACAAACTGCTGCGCCAGCCTGTCGCGGAAATACTTCTTCGCAGCGTCAAGCTGTTCGGCCGGCACCTTCTGTGCCTCCATCACCTTCGCGACGTCGCCGTCCAGCTTGCCGTACGTCAGCTTCGCGCCGTTCACCTGAACGGCAACCTTGTTGGGATCCACAGACGCGGCAGCGGCAGTTTCCGCCTTAGCTCCCTGAGGCTCGGCGTCCTTCTTGCCGCAGCCGACAACCACGATCGCCGCAACCGCGGCGGCACCAATCAGACCAATCTTCATTTTTACTCCTTTGTTCGAAAACCGGATTATGATACAAAAGCCGCGCGCAGATGTCAATCCGCCTTGGCGGCAGTCTCCTCATGCACCAGACCGTTCTTGCGCGCCACGATGTAGGTGCAGACGGTGTCGCCCGTCACGTTGCAGCACGTCTCGAACATGTCGAGGACGGGGTTGATGCCTAGCGCAAGAGCCACAATGAGCATCACCTGGTCGTTCGGCAGGCCCATGGCCTCAAGCACCATGAAGAGCAGGAACACCGAGCCGCCGGGGATGCCGCCGGCGCCGATCGACGCGAACATGATCGACAGGCAGAGCGAAGCGATCTGGACGAACGACAGGTCGTGCCCGAACATGTTTGCGGCAAGGATCACGAACACCGGCAGATGCACGCACACGCCGTCCATGTTCACCGTCGCGCCCATCGGCAGCGAGAAGCTGGAGAGCGAGCGGTCCACGCCAATCTCGTCCATCACCCGGAAAGATACGGGCAGCGTCGCGGCCGAGGAACGCGTGACGAACGCCGTCAGGAGCGCCTCTCGCAGCCGAAGCAGCACACGGTACGGGTTCTCGCGGCAGAATGCCAAGATCGCCAGCGGGTAGACGACAAGAATCATCGCCATCACGCCAACCACCACGCAGAGCACGATGCGGAGGTACGGGCCGAACAGGAGCGTGCCGTTCGCCGCGAAGTTCGTCGCGGAGAGCGCGAACACGCCGATCGGGAAGTACAGCACCACCCAGTCGATCAGCCTGAACGAAACGCGCTGGGCGCCGTCAACCACCGTCAGCAGCGTCTCTATGGCCTTCGCCGCCTTCGCGTCCTTGTCCGCCAGCGTGTCCAGCAGACTTCGCGCAGCAAGGCCGACCGCGATCGCGAAGACGATGATCGGCAGGAACTGCCCGTTCGCCAGGGAGGAGAACGGATTCTGGAAAAGGCCGACGAGGAAGTCGGCTATCGAGCCCGACGCAGACCCGCCCGCAATCTTCTCCGCGCCCTTCATGTACACCTGGGCCGTGCCTCCGGCATTCGCCATGGACGGATTCATCAGATACGCCAGCGCCACGCCGAACAGCGTAGCGAAGAGCGACGTGACCACGTACCACAGCAGCACCGTCCCGCCCACACGTCCAGACTGCCTCAGCGGCAACGCCGCCGCTCCCGAGATCAGCGAGAACAGTATGATCGGGAAGACCACCGTCTTCAGCATAGCAACCAGAACCGAGCCGAACGGCTCGATCCACGGCAGGATCGCCTTCGTCGTCTCCGGCGCGAGGCACTCGGACATCACAAGCCCGACGACCGTACCCGCAACGAACCCGATGAGGATGCGCGCGACAAGCGGAATCCGCGACAGTTTCATGCCTTTTCCGTCTCCGTCATCACGTGAACAGCACTTCCTGTCCTACGAATCCGTAGTTGCCGCCCACCACGTACTGCATCGCCGTCGGCGAGAAGCGATCCTGCACGGTGATGTGCAGATGTCCGGCGAGAATCGCCTTCAGCAGCTTCTCTTCCTTCAGGTAGGCGATGAAGTCGCGCGTGGTCGGATCCTCCTTCTGGCGCTTGTAGTCGCCCTTCGGATCCGGCACGGCGGCGTTGCGGTACTTCTTGTTGACGCCGCCCCAGTACTTGCAGTTGCACCGCCAGATGCCGTCAGTGAGGAAAGGCACATGCATGCAGAGGATGATCGGAAGCCCCTTCTTCGCCTCGGCGCGGAACTTCTCCACCTGGTCGGGCTGCACGGTGCCGAACACGTCGTCGATGCAGATGAAGTTGACGCCGTTGACCACCTGCGTGTGGAAACGGAGATCGACCGGGTACGCCGCCTTGAGGAGCGGCCAGCTGCGCTCCTTGAACGACTCCCCTCCGGAAACCTTCTCGCCTGGGAGGTAGGTGTAGAACTCGTGGTTGCCCATGGAACCGAACATCGCGCCGCCGTAGTACTTCTTCACGAGGTCGAAGTTCGCCTGGCTCTGCCAGTCGATCAGGTCGCCCGTGTGCAGCACGTAGTCCACGTTGGACTTCGCCCACGCGAGCGAGTCGCGCAGCGCCTCCTCCTGACGGCCGCCGAACGTGCGCGTGCGGCGCTCCTTCGACCGGAGCTTGTCAGCGGCGTCAGGCTCGTCAGGGTACGCATCCGTGAGGTGCGTATCCGAGATGTGGAGGATGGAGAACGGCGCGGTCGCGCCCGCCGACACGTGCTGGTAGGCAAGCTGCAGCCGCTCGAACTTGCCGCGCTCGGGGAAGATCGCCGGATTGTCGGCGAAAGACGGCAGCTGCGACACGGCCACGAGGCCGCCGACTCCCGTCAGGAAGTTTCTGCGCGAGATGTCCATGCCATCAACCTTTCGTCCATTCCGACACGATCGGCTTGCCGCGCGCGCCGAAGCAGTTGACAGGCGTCACCGTGAAGCGAACCTCGCCCGTGCCCAGCTCGTCGATGGCAAACCTGCAGTGGGGCGATACCTTCACGTTCGGGTGGGCCAGAGAATGGTTGAATCCGAGCGGCACCATCAGCTTCGTCTTCTTCGCGCCGTCCCTCGTCTCGGCGACGAACTCAAGATTGAAGACGCGCGCGTCCTTGTCCGCAACCACCGGCGGCACGGTGACCGTGAACGAGTCCTTCTGCACGGACGGGATCGACTCCTTGCCGTTGCGGGACTTGCCGCCGCGCGTCTTGAACTTGCTGCGCGCAACCTTCACCTTCGCGTCCGCCGGGAACTCCGGCGCGCGGAACTTCTTCGCGTGTTCCGCGAAGGCGAACGGCTTCGCCTCCGCCACTGGAAGCGGCATCACCCAGTCGTCGGCCACGTCGAGGTCGGACAGGAACTCGCGCCGCTTGACGACGATGCAGTCGTCATATACGCTCCAGAGCATTCCCTGGCGGCAGTCGCCAGTAGGGAACTTCCCCATCATCTTCGCGGCATCGTACTTCCAGCCGTCCCGCACGCCAGACACCGTGTTCTCGTAGCCCACAGGCGGGTGCTCGTCGTATTCCATGCCCGTGTAGCGGAGGGAGCTGGTGCCGACGGACGTGAATGCGCCCTGCCAGATCGACCGCTCGTCCGTCAGCGAGTAGTGCGAGTGCCCCGAAAACGCCACCGCGTTCGGGAAGGCAGAGAGCGCCTTCGTCACCTTGCCGCTGTCGTGTCCCCACGCCCACGGGCCGTAGCACGTGTCCTTCGGGTGCGGATGCTGCACGTAGAAGAACGGGAGGGACGGATCAAGCGTCTTGCCCTTCGCGTCGAGGAACGCCTGAAGCTCCGCGCCGAAGTCGCAGGAGCCATGCCCGGTCTCCATGCCCTTCCCGTCGTCCCAGTGCTG
>Ga0310696_10006071_pt1 | contig 14411 bp, 17 predicted proteins | sample AusTroGonzalo_MG_4_FD_203885 | JGI IMG/M metagenome (GOLD analysis project Ga0310696, IMG submission 203885) | Bovine rumen microbial communities from tropical cattle in Woodstock, Queensland, Australia - Gonzalo_02 (v2) (version 2) | ecosystem: Host-associated > Mammals > Digestive system >...
CTGCTCGATGTAAGCGTAACCGCCCCGATCCAGCCCACGGACACCTGCGTTTGCATCATTGTAGAAGTAATCGCACAAAGAACGATTGCTACCACCTGTAAAGGAATCACCAGCATTTACTGGAACCACAGGCAGTTTTGTCACCAAGTCGTAGTTCGCAATATATTTGCTTGACTTTGGCATTCTGACGTATTCCTTCACATAGCCAGAAGGAATCGCAGGATGCGTGAAAGTTGAAACGAATTTAGAAGGATCATAGCATGTCACAACATAGCTGTCGGAATAATCATCTGCCGTTGCATTCTGGTATTTCAGCATTCCGTCGCCCAACACCCATTGACCGCCGCCCCACGGATATTCAATACCCATGAAGGAACAGACGGCGACTTTCGGGCTTCCTGCTGAATTTCTCCATCTTCCAATGAGATCATAATCCAAATCGCCCATCGAAACGGCTGAAATCGTGCCAACGGACGTAGTAAGCGTAGAATCTGAATAGGCGGTATCACCTACCGACGGCTCTTCCGTTGCCGTGAATACCACGACTTCGCTCTCGCTCTTCCATGCGCAGCCATATTTGCTGCTTGCCGTGACTACCTCATCCGACATGGCATGACGTGTATAAACCACATTGCTTACCGTAATGGTTGACGGAATAATGTCTTCCGCGTACAGTTCGCCGGATCCATTGCCAAGCGTCACGGAACGTCCGTTTTTACGCAGGTTTCTATATAGATTATCCTGCATGAAATTGAAGCCTTTTGAGAACTTCGCTTGAATGGCATAGGATCCATAATGGACGGCCATAAGTTCACCTATATACTGTTGCGTCCGCGAATGAATCAAATGCAGCTTGTTGTTGTTCGCCATTGTTCTGGCGTTCGTGCCGCTTATGTTGGCATACGGTCTGCATCCAGTAACGGAACGTAGCTTGTCACCTGCGGCATAAGACGCTTGAATGCCGAAATGAGGCAGGGCCTTAACCACGCCGGATGAATCGCAATGGCTTCCCATGAAAGCAGCGACAAGCTGGTCAAGCGGCTTGCCGTCAGTTGAACCAAATAGCGTTCCTGGTTCCGGCGAAGAATTGAGGAACTGCTGATCGGAGAAAAGCATGACTTCCATCAAATGACCTGTCGCAGAATCGACATAGTTGTATTTATGGCTCCATGCGGCTGGAATATCAACCATGACATCGCCGCTTGCACCCGTTAGATTGGCAGCACCACCGGACGCGAGATAACGACTGTCGGAAGGATGAAGGTATGTCAATATCTGATTATCGTCAGCATCAAATGTCAACAGGCAGCGACGGCCATTATGACATGGCTGCTTCGCAAATTTGTCAACTGGCACGTTGACATGATTAAGAGCATCAAAGACAATCCGCTGTGAAGCATTTTCCGCGTCTGTCTTCGCAATTTCCAAGTCCGTCAAAAGCCCATAGACATAAGCCTCACTGACAGTATCAATGATGACTTTCATCTCTTCTTTTTCTTCACGGGCCTTGTTGCTGTAAAATTCAGCATTGTCCGCATCTTCACCGTCACGCTCTCCAGTTCCACCATGAGCGTAGGATTCAGATAATTTCGCATAATGCTGAACTTCTGTATAATCAACAACGCCTTCCGGCCCCTGTGGGCCAGTAGGGCCTTGCGGGCCAGTAGGCCCCTGCAACCCTTGTTCACCTTTCGGCCCTGTCGCGCCCTGTGGCAGCTTCAGTTCTAGATGCAGATCCGGCGACGTGCCAGTGATACGCGCCTCGGCTGGCGTTCCGGCTGAAAGCGTCGTGACGCTTGTCACGTCGATAGTTGGCGTTAATCCGTCACTTCCGGCAGGCCCCTGCATACCAGTCGCTCCAGCGGGGCCAGTAGGGCCTTGCGATCCCGTGGCACCTGTCGCGCCAGTATCGCCTTTAGGGCCTTGGACACCTTGCGGGCCTTGCGGCCCTTGCGGCCCCTGCGGTCCAGTGGCACCTTGCGGGCCAGTTATAAACGCAATGAATTCTTCATAGGTGCCGCCCGGATGGCCATGATCCTGCCAAATTTCAAGCGCACTCTTACCCGTGTCACCTTTTTCGGCGGGGAAGACTGTAACCCATTCCGTCGTCCAAATCTTGATGACACCACTTGACAGATTCATGAATAAACGCCCGCTTTCGCCAGTCGGCGGGAACGTCTCAACAAAGGAAATTGCGCCGGAAGTCAGCACATTGCCAGTATAAAGAGAATACCGCCTGTCTTCTTCCAGCACGAAATAGAAATAGTCGTTATCTTTCGTCTTCTGGTCGAAATCGGCGCGTGTACCTCTCCAGAAATGGACTTCTTTAGCATCGGACATGGTTATTCCTCCCATATAATCGGTTTGGGAACAGGCGTAGGTTCTGGAACGCCAATTTCAACGCCATTCATTTTCAATGTTATACGCCGTTTTTCGGCGGGGATTCTGCGTCCGTCGCCATTATAGCCAAGGTTGTCCGGCGTGGACTGCGCCTTGTCAAAGTCAATGCTGTTCTGCAAAGCTGTCTGATAGTGCTGCTGATGCACTCCAGGCTGGTCGTCAGTTTCCGATTCAGCCTTTGCAAGACACGCTTCGCGGATTGTTTCGCTATGATACATGCCGCCATAAGGATATGGCGCATCAACCGTCAATTTTCGTGGCTGGACGTTGTATCTGTATTGAAGCGTCAACGTCCTATCGGGAACGGGCCAGACGGCAATCTCCCATCCTTGGCCGACTGCATCGTCTTCCATCTTCTTCGGATAGACTGCATACCATTTTGGAACACGCTGCACGTTTTTATTCCCAAACTCGATCTCCGTCTGGGAAACCTGCGCGGCACACCAAGTGACGGTGCCGTCCGTGATGCAGACGGCACCGTTCATGAAGCCGAAATCGTCTGGAAGATCATACTTCCAAACGCCTTTTTCAAGGGAAATGGTTGCGTCAAGATGCAGAAAGCTCCACGGATATGCACCGTAGAACATCCGCAATCCCGCGTTAATGATAGCGTTAATGCTCCACTGTTCATCTTCCGCTATGTCATTCCAGACGCGCCCCTTTCCCATGAAGAAAGCCACTTCTTCACGGAGGGCGTGAAGGTCAAGCTGCAATGCTGTTTGAGCCATTGTTCACACCCCCCATGAGATTACTGGTACTTGTACACAACGGCTTCGTTGAGGCTGGTGCCTTCGACGAGAGCGCATTTGACGAGGTTGCCAGCTTCGGCGGCGGTGGATTGGGATTCAAGCGCAATGGCCGTGCCCGCGCCTGTCTGCGTGATGACGGATGCCGTGCCGCCGCTGACGGGCAGCGAAGCGTTCTGACGCTGGCCGAACAATCCGTTCTGGCTGAACGTGACGATGGAAACGCCAGCGGTCACGGCACAGCCGACAAGGCAGTAGCAGACGGAGCCCGGCAGGGCGATGTCAACCCACTGGCCTTCGGAATTGGCGGGCTTGTCTTCAAGGACGACACCCGCGAACGGCATCTTGTAGGAAGCGGAGGGCATCTTGACGGACTGGCCGACGGCGGGTTTGCCGGAAGGCGGCACAAGATCCCAGATGACGGCCATGCCGCGTTTCAGTGCGGTCGTGCCCGTGAAGAAGACGCGGCGCGAAATCAGAGGGCTGCCGTTTTGCGGCATGATGGAGTTGGTGTTGAAAATTGCCATCAAGGCGGGAAGAATTTTAAACATGGTGTTTTTTCCTTTTGGGTTGCGGCCCCGCCTGCGAAGGAAGGGCCAGTTGGTTACGCGGCATAGTTGTTGACTTTGTTCATGACAAAGTTGCGGCGGCGGTCGTAGCAAACCCAGTTGTAGCCGCAGTCAACATGCGTCACCAAGACATTGTGCTGGTTCGGTGACTTTGTCGGGCGGCTTTCGCGCATCTTGAAGCCTGGTTCAAAGACAAGCTCGAACGTGCTGGTGTTCACGCCGTAGAGCGGATTGCCGGAATCGCTGTCGAGAGCGTCGATCGCGTAGAACGGGAAGCCCTTGAAATGCGTCACGCCGTACATCTTGCCAGCGTCCGCGCCGAACGTGAGGTCGTTCTTGTCTTCCAGCATCTCTTCGATGTCGGAGACAACGGCGAAATTCGTCAGCAGCTTGAAGGCTTTGCCGAAAGATTTGCCCATTTCTTCGCCGCCGAGCGGGGAAATCCAATTGGTATAGTGGATGCAGCGTTTCAGCTTGGCGACAAAATCGCCTTTGACCGTCGTGCCGCTGTTATCCCAATCCTTGACGGAATAGTACGGGGCGACGTAGTTTTTCCACGCCGTGTGGGTGGACGGATTGATGCCGCCGACATCGGAGAAACCGGACGGAACACCGCCGTTGAAGCCGCAGTTGCTTGTCGCGGAGTTGGCGGCGGAAGACTGGACAAGCCAGTAGAACAGGCCCCACGGAGTTTTCTTGTCCGTGGGATCGGCAGGCCTGCCGAAATAGTTGCTTTCAAGAAGATCAGCGAAGTCAAGCAACGCCTGTTCACGGCGCAACTTGATAAGATTGAACAACTGCTTCGCGCCGCTGTTCTGCTCAAATTCATGTTCGTTGAAAAAATAGCTGAAATTGGAGTAACGCCACGGGGCTTCGCCTTCGACGAGGCCGTCCGTCACGTTGGTGGTGTCGGGTTCGTAGATGGTCACGTTCTTGGCGGAGCCAGCCGTCTTCGTCAAGACAGTGAACGGAATGCAGGTGCCGCTTCCCGTGCGGGTTTCCATTTCCTTGCCGCCGCGATTCTTGAAAAGCGTCGGATAGACATGATAGTCACGGATATTCTGCGCAATCTGCGAAAGCTGCATCGGAGGCAGCTTCTTCACTGTTGACGCAATCAGATCTGCAATTTGCTCAATAGTAAACATGATTGGTTATTCCTTTGGTTTCAATTCGTTGTACTTTCTCTGGAACTCTTCAAAGGCGGCATCTTCTCCCGCCGCTTGCTGATGTTCCGTCTTCTGCGGAGGCGTGATGAATTCACGCTTCCGATTCTGCTGCGGGATGGTCTTCACAAGTTCCGGCGCAAGCATCATGGCGGCTTTGCGGATAAGGTCTGACAAGGTGTATTCCTGTCCAGTTGCCTCGTAGCCTGCCTTTAGCACGGCCACCTGCTGCAAAGCCTTTTCACGATTTTCAAGGAAAGCCTTCTCGATCTTCCGGCCAGTGCCTCTGCCAAAGACATCGGCAAGGTCGTCGGAAAGAGCGTCGAATCCTTCGTCAATCGCGGCTTCTAGCTTTTGCGCGTTCTGGTCGTCGATAAATTCCTTGACCGTCGCCTGCTCGGCGCGAATGGCCTTCACTTCGTCAACCAGATTCTTCACGCCCTTCATGAATCCTTCCAACGCTTCGTCGTTCCACTCATTCTCCTTGTTGAAGAAGAATTCAAGCGACGCTTCCAAGTCCTTCAGTCTGTCAGTCTCGTCAGACTTCTTTTCCTCCGGCTTGGCCTGTTCAGCCGTCTGCGCCTGCGTTTCGGGCTTCTTTTCCGGCGCGGGATTGGGCTTCGCGCCAGCCTCTTCACCTTGCTTCGTTTCGGGCTGCTTTTCCTCCGGCTTTGGTTCGGGCTGTGTTTCAGCCGCGGGATTGGGCTTCGCGACTGTTTCTTCGCCTTCGTTTTCGCCGGACATCTTTTTCATGCTTTCCACAAGATGCTGCATGGCCTCTTCATCGGCCTTCTCGGCATCCGTCTTGGTTTCCTGTTCGACAGGTTTCTGTGCGGCGGCTTCCGCCTCGCCTTCTGCGGCAAGCAACATTGTCAGCAATGTAATGAACATTCAATTCTCCTTGGTTTAGAGGTTAAATCCATCTATATCTTTCGGTATGTCCTTCCGCATATCCCAATGCTTTAAGACATTTCCGCTTATGCTCCATGCTTGTGAACGTCGGCCTGCCTTGGTCGTCGAAGTCGCAGTTCACACCAGCCTTGTCGTGGATGAGCTTCTTCGCCTCGGCAATCTGCGACGGATGCACGGCGGCTGATTCGCTGACCATCGGCCAAAGCCCGTGATCGCCGCTCCTGTCAAGCGTATGCTCGGCACGGTAGTCACGTTTCAAAACGGCACCGCAGTTAGGGCAATGCCGCGTGACCTTCGTGTCCTCATAGGTGATATACATCTTGGTCGTGTGGCCGTTGCAGCATTTGAAGCAGTAGAATCTTTTCGTCATCTTGGCCTCCCTATCATTCCGGCCTCACGTTCCGTCAATCCCTGTCCGCTGAAAGCCTTCGACAAAGCCGTCCGCTCGTTGCCGTAGTTCGTGGCAGGACGTGAAACACGCTCATAAATGCTGTGCGTCGGCGGCTTCTGGATTTCAATTCCGCCATCCGGCGGCTGCACGACGGGATCGCCGTATGTCAGAATCCCGTTCAGTTCGGGAATGTCGGCCAGACGCGCCACATAGCGGAACAATTCATGCAAGTCAAGCTCGATGCCCTGCTGCAAGGCAAGCTCCATGTACGGCTGGATGAACATCTGGAATATCTGCGTCAACGCCTGCAACGTCTGTTGCGGTGTCTTCCGCGTCATGGAGTAAGGCGACACCTTTATCGCGTAGTCCATGAAATCGCCAGCCTTCTGCCGCTGGTTGAACGACACTTCGATCTCGACGGTCTTGCCGATCCGCTTCACCAACGGAAGGTTGATGTAGGGATCAGTCCACATCCACCATGCGAGATGCTTCATGATCCTGCCAACGAACAGGGTAACGCTGTCCGCCATCTTCTCAAAGCGGGTGCCGCTGTTCTGGTTGAGAATCGCGTCCTGCGTGGCCGTCTGCCCCATGGGCGACAAGCCGCCAGCGACATCGAGATTTCCGGCGATGCGGCTGAAAACGGGATCAAGGCCAGTCGCCAAGGCAAGCATCTGCGCGTCCGGCCCGCCGTATCGGACTTCCTGCACGTTCCTCATATCCTGCACATGGATGACATCGCCGTCCGCGCCGTCACGGACACGTTCAGCGTCCTCCTTGCTGCCGCCAGCAAAAGCCGTCATTGTCTTCTGCCTGTCGGCTTGGTTGCATATCTTGTGCCAGACGCGCTGGATGAACATGTGCATGTCCGCCCAGACCGCCGCTGGTGCCAGCGGACAGATGTTGCCGGGCACCTTGCCGAAACGCAGGATGATATACGGCCCGTCGTCCGGCCCCGTCCAGTCCTGCTCCTTCAAGACATGCTCCAGCCCTTCGTCCATGGTGACGATCTTCCGCTCGTAGGGAAGCCATATCTCCCAGAAGATGAAACGCTCACGGTATTTGGAAGCGTCCTGCGCCGAACGGTCGGTTGACAAGTCGGACGCTGGCCTGTCGCCGCTCTGAAGCGTCGTGCCGTATCCCGCCAAGTCTATCTTGTCCAGATTCTTGTATAACTTTGATTTCCGCGCAGCCTCCGCGTCAACGGAGAAGCGGTTGCCGACGAACTGGCACTTCTTCCAGCTTTCCGCCGTCGTGTCGAAGACGAAATCGTCCTGCGAGACACGTTCCGCGAACGGCTGGCCGCCGTCTTCCGAAAAGCCTTTGAGATTCGTCGCCGCGTTGATTCCGACTTTGACTATCCCGAAGCCGAAAATCGCGTCAAGCACGACTTCCTCGATGGTGTCGTGCAGGTCGATTCCATTGCAGAGATAGTCCAAAGCCATTCGCAGCATTTCAGCATGGGGCCGCAGTTTGCGGTATTCCGTCGTAACCATCGCCTGCGGGATTCCGCTTGCCAGCTTGTACGTGTAGATGCTTGCCGCAAGCTCCATGGAATTGACTGGCGTTTCCTGCATCAAGTCGCTCATGGCGTACTCTTTGCCCGCGTAAAGGCGCACGAACTCCTGGCTTTTCCTGCGAAATTCGTCAAGCCACTTGTGCGCGTCGCGTACTGCGTCTCCAAGTCTTTGTGTTGCCGTAGCGTTCATCTGCGATGTCCCATGCTCCTAAATTTGCGATACAAACCATCGCCTAAATAACTTGCATCACTTTTTGGCCACACCAAACACAAAATGAAAATTTTTTCAGATGGCACCAAGCCAAGGCCCGTTCCTTATCTCCTGCCGAGCCGCGTCAAGACGCTTCGCCAAGCAGAATTCGGGTATCTCCGGCTCCTTGTCGTCCTCGTCGTCCATCTGACCGCCACGCAGCAGGTCGAACACCATGTTCAGCAAAGCGTCCGAGACAACCACGTCGCCGTGGCTCTGACCGATCCGCCCCAAGTCGAAGCTGCCGCCTTGGTATGTCGGAACGCCGTTCTGATCCGTCACGAACTTGAAGCACTCCTTCACAGCCGCCTTGTCACGGTTCATGAACGTCCTCTCCGCCAAGGCCCGCCGATAGCTGCCGAACACGCTTATCTTCTCTTCGGGAAGCGAATACCAGCCCGGGAACTGGCTTCGCGTCTTCGTCGCCATGTTCGTGCGGTGGAAAATGTTGGTGTAGCCAAGCCGCGCAACCTCGTCGCCGAATTCGCGGCCCGGCCCGTTCGCCTCCCAGACCATGAACGCGCCGTTGAAGAAATGCGCCAACGCGACGGCGTATCTAGCCAATTCGTAAGGCTTTACATTCGGATTCGCGTAGCAGGCGACTTTCTCCGCCGTGTCTATGTTGCCGATGGAAATGCAGCTGAACGACGCGCCCGTGCCCTCCGAAATGTCAATGCCCATGCCGTATCTGCCGGACGGGATTGTGCCGTCAAGTGCTGGCGCAACCCACATCAGCAGGTGCCCGCCTTCCTGTTCGACCAGCCCTTCGGGCCGTGCAACAGCCCTGTCAAATTCCAACTCCCCTTCAAACAGACGGTAACGGCAGACCGCCGTGATGTACGCTTCAAGGACGGGAACAGAAAAGAAGGCCCCGCCAGCCCGCGCATAGTCGATGTCCAATTCCTGCGCTATCGCCACGGGATTCCACCCGCGCCGCCTGCACTCACGGTCATACCATTTGCTGTGGAGATGACCGCCTTCCGGATGAAGCGGGCATTTCCCCTTCTCGCAGGTGTAAAGCCCCTCCCGCTTGTGCGGATGCTGGCTCCAGTGCATCCGTATCTTGACAATATCATCCCGCTTCGTCTGCTCGTAGTACGCGCCGACCGCCCCTTTCGGCGTGCTGTTGAAGATGCGGCACTCCGTGTTGTCGTTCGTCGCGTTCAAGACCTCCTGGCTCTCGTTCTCTTCGACCGCACCGAACTCGTCAAGCAGTATGCTCTTCCGACGACCGCCGCGCCCCACGTCGCCCGTCGTGCTTTCGCCGTCTATCGTGCCGCCGCCAGCTTCATTCTTCATGTGGCATTTCGCACGGCTGATTTCGGGGCACATCCATTGCGGAAGGTGCGAATTGATGAAGTCTATCTTCCAGAACAGGCAGTCGGGATCCTCCTTCTTGTCAACCAAGTCCTCCTTCCGGCTGACCATCATGAACGTGTCCATGTCGTGAAACAGGAAAAACCAGTCGTAAACCGTGAGGCAGATCCACGACGCGCCCATGTCGCGGCTCTTCTCTATCAGACCGTCTATCCCATTCATGATGCACCACTGGATAAGCCGCATCGCGTCGTCTTGAAAATCCCAAGTCACGAACGGCACGACCTTCGGCATCTTACGCAAGCCCGTCGCCTGCGGATTCCCCAAGTTGCGCGGGTCGTAGGTGAAGCAGAACATGTTCACCCAGAACAGCAGATCACGCCTGCATATCGTCCATACCGCCCGCCGCGTCGCCTCGTCCTTCCCGCAGGCCTCAACCAGCTTCTTCCGAAGCCGCACATTGCCAAGCAAGTCCTTGCCGCCGCGTCCAACGACCAGCCGCCTGTAAAACTCCGTCGTGATGCCGCCCGCGCCGTCTCCGCCGCCAGCCTTCTCGTCAGAGTCCATCCGAGCAAGAATATCCTCCGCCACGGGATGCCAAAGCAATTCCTCCGTCGTCCGCAAAACAGTCTCGCTCATTGCAGCACCCTCTCGATTTCAGTCAGAAGCTCCAAGACGCTCTCCCCGCCGTCCGCACGACGCGCCCTTTCATCCAACTCCTTGCGGCTTGGAGCCAGCTTCATGTAGTAGTCCCGAAACTTCGCCCTTGCGTCCGCGTTCGTCCGGCAGTCCACCAGCCAGAACCATGCACCCGCAGACGGCGCATCAGAGGCCTTGACCTCCTTAACCCACAGGTTGTTGTACACCCAGTGGACATCCCGCCAGTGGTCTTCGCTGCCGTCCGCGCCCTTGAACTCATCGACGGACAACAACCCCTCGTCACCGCTCAAAACGCCAGCAGGGGCCCCCTCTGGCCCGAATTGGGCCCCTTCAGCATCGCTCTTCCTTGGACGACCGACTTTTCCCATTTTCACTGTCTCCTTCAACGCTAGATAATTGGGGGATATTGCACCTCCGGCGGCGGGGGCTGCGGGCGAAAACTGGCCGCTCGATGGGGCCCCCTGTGCTTAAATTAGCTCTACTGTGTGCCTTAACCAAACATATGAGCGGCTGAAATGTCGTGTAAAATCCTAGCAGGAAATTATCACAGGTACGATTTTGCTTTTTGGTTACAGTTTAGTACAACTAGATCAAGCAAGCAGCAGACAAGCTAGATATTTTTTTATCTTATTTGTGACAAAAAACGCAAAAGTGTCACTTATGATTTATTCGCCCTCGCCCCCACGACTGCACACGCGCGCCCGCTCGGTAATGGCTTTTGCTTCTTTTCTATGACTGTGGTCTGTGGATCTCCACGGCTTGACTGGCTGTGCTGTCCACTGTGGTCCACTGTGGGCACCTTTGGCCGCTCTGCTGCTATGCTGTCCACCGTGGGCCGCTGTGCTGTCTGCTGGTCTGCTTTCACGATCATCGAGGGCAGGGCTTGACGGCATCAGCTCCAGAGATCCACGACAACAGCGGGCCGCAGGCCGTCAAGCTCCACGGGATCAGCTCCAGGGCTTGACGGCTGTGGGCTTGCTCTCTCTTTATCTCTCCACAGACAACCACACACAACAGATGTCAAGCTGTTGTGTTGTTCTGTTGTCCTATTGTGTGAAAAAAGGGGGTTGTGTTAATTAAACCCACCTTTTTTTCACACACACACAACATTTTATATGTTGTGTTATTGAATTAAATATATTCTTATTAGTGGCGACGTTAATTTTTACGCTTAAATATCGTGGTTGTAACATGTTATAGACGCAATCAAGAAAAAGCGATTTAAGGCTAAAACATTGATATTGAACATGTTATGACTGTAAGCATAAACAAGCCTAAATATTTGCAATTCAACAGATTATAAAGAAAATTAACATTTTATAGATTTTTTATTTATTTTTGTTTGACTTTTAATAAACACAGGTTAATTTAATACACGTTACAAGTTAACCTATGTTAATTTGTATAGCTCTTTGGCGGGCATAGCCTCCCGCCGCCGTCGCTCCCGCTGCTAGGTGGAGAGAGCGCAGACGGCACCAAGTAAGGCGCACGAGATAGTCAAAAGCCGAAACTTGCAGGCGGTCCGCCGCTTGCAGGTCGCTGTGGTATGGCAGACCACGGCCCGACGAGGCAGGCCAAGACAACAACCTTTAATAAGGAGCAAGCGGACAATGACGGAACACATCAACAAACTGGCAGACTTGAAAGACTTTTTGAAAGACACGCCCTCAATCGTTTTTCAAAGCTACGACGAAAATCATTTTGAGACGGACGACGGCGCCGAATATCTTGTTTTAACGGACGAGGAAGCAGACAAGGCGACGCGAGACGAAATTGAGGGCCTATTATGGGCTTTTAAGGCTGACTTTATCTTGAAGCAAACTGGATTTTCCGACAAGCTATCGTCTGGAGAATGGACGGCCATGAAAGCAGCCCTTGAAGAAATGCAAAACAAGACTTGCGAGAGCTGCAACGAATTTATTAAAGGACTGATTAACGGTACTTGCGGCCTTGATGAATTTGTGAAAGAAGCAATCAAAGCGGACGGCCGCGGGCATTTCCTTTCAAGCTATGACGGTCACGAATGGCAGCAAGGAGACTGCTATATCTACCGCACCAATTAACAGACAATGACAAGCAGCCCCGCCAAATTGAGCGGGGCCAGTTTTCAACCGATCACAACCACACCGAAAGGAGCAAGACAACAATGAAGACGGCGCAGATCAAAAAGACGTTACTGGATAGAGGTTTGACAGATTATGAAGCAGCCCAGATGGTCCAACTTGCCAAGGAAAGCCAGAAAAAGACGGTTTTCGTCGCAACTGTGAAAAGCCACAGCAGAAGCAACATGTCAGCCACCATATCAATATGCTTTCAGCACGAAAACTACTTCCGGACGCTCGATTTTTACTTGAATAAACTTTGCGGTTATCGTTGGGCCAAGAATCAGAACGGCGTGATTGTCCACGGCTGCGGATTTAACCGGATTTATGCTTTGCTTGACAGTTTGGCGGAAGTAATGCAGCTGAAAGGACAGGAAAAGAGCAATTTTACCAGATACTTCCAGTTATGAGAGCCGAAACTGACAGACGGGGGAGCTGTCAGTCTTGACGGAATGGCCACCGTCAACTGATGAGGCAGGCCGGAACAATTAACCCACTAGAAAAGGATTGCAAGCGATGGAAAACAAGAAAAACAATGATTATCTGATTATGGCTATTCCAGAATGGGCACTGTGTTACCTTTATTACGGCGATGAAAGCAACCTTTCAGAGGAAGACAAGAAACTTTGTGATGACTTTTTGAAGAAATACCGCTTTGTTTCTGAAAAGGACGAACAGCCGGAGAGCTATTTTACGCATTATCCGGAATTTGGGCTTGCATGTAATGTCATCGACTGCTACTGCCAGGAGGTTTAATTATGAGAATCAAAATCAAACTTGAAAGGACCCTAACGGAAAATCAAAGGTATTTGTTCAAAGGCGAAAAGGTAAATCAGTTGGGATTGTTCAATATTTTTCAGCACATTGAAATGATGAGCTGGAAAATGACTTTTAAAGAATGGCTTAACAAGCAGATTGCAGCCGGAACCATTACGGAGGCTTGAACCATGAAACAGCAATACCCGCCGAAAACTCCACATGAATGGATTGCTTATTATAAATGGTTTGCAAACAACGCAATGGCCGCGGATCCGATCAGAGCAAGGATCAAAGCCGCCTACATGATCGAGTATTACAACGACATAATCAAAGGACGGATTTAGAAGATTTTTCTATCCCCTAGAACGGAGGCGCGAATAATGGAGCAACAAATTTTTCTATCCATGGAGCTACCGGAAGATCCCTTTAATCTGGTGCCGGAGACAAGAAAGGACATCGAGAAACGGGCCAGAGCCGCTAATAAGGAGATTGAAAGAACGGCGGAACGGAACCGATTGAATCGACTGGCCAAGAACTTGAAACTTGATTTCAAGCCACTGATCACCTTGCAGAAGATTAAGGAAGCCATGGAAAACGGTCCTTATAAATCGTTTGTCACGTTCAGCAACAGGCAGATGTATGAATTCAAGCAGGACGCTGAAAGCCTTTATCTGGTCGATATGCACGGAGCCAAGGCGGCAGAATGGCACCTTATGCCAAACGGCGAGATTGAACGCGTTACATTGTCCGGCGAAAGCAAAATGATTTTCAAATGGGAAGCTGAAAGCCTAAAAGGATAACACACAATGGAAACGGAAATAGAAAAATTAAATGTTCAATATTGGCAGTTATACGACAAGCGTGAAAGCATGAAGATTTTCAATCGTGTTTGTCGAGAGCCGAGCGGACGTTTCTATAAATGGGAAATTGACGCTTGTACCAAGGAAATGAGAAGATTGTCCCGCAAAATGAAAAGGATCAAGGCAGCATGAAAAGGCTATTAGTTTATCTCCGCCGGATCGCGGCCATATTGGCGACGATCGAAGAGCCGGAACTTGTGGACTTTTACAGGAACTAGGAGGCTTTAATATGTTGATTGTCAAACTTGAAGACTATGAAAGATTAAGACAGCAATTCCAAGAACAGGCAGACGGCCATGAAAGAATGATCGGAACGGCCAAAGAACATTTGAAAGAAGCCAAACGGCAGGTAAGGAAAGCTGTCAAGGAAGATAACGTCGATAATCTTCTGCATTGGGAGTTGAAAGTAGATCATTGGGCCAGAGTATTGGATTACAACAGGGAAAGATACAATACATACAGCAAAATAGTAAAGAGTTATGATAGATTAATCAGCAAGATGCAGAAAAACGGAATAAAGCAGATTGTAGCTTAAAGAGTAACCCCCAGAGCCGAGCCGCCCGGCGACAATAGGCGGCAAAGGATGACAAATGATAAAAGGTTATAAGGCTTTTAATAAAGATTTGACTTGCAGAGGTTTTCAATACGAAATTGGAAAGACTTACATACATAATGGTAAAATTGAATTATGTGAAAGCGGCTTTCATTTTTGTATCAAGTGCGCTTATTGCTTTAATTATTACTCCAGAGACGCAAGAATATG